>Ga0116228_10001168_pt1 | contig 21504 bp, 20 predicted proteins | sample S1TSphfallax_2_FD_89694 | JGI IMG/M metagenome (GOLD analysis project Ga0116228, IMG submission 89694) | Host-associated microbial communities from peat moss isolated from Minnesota, USA - S1T2_Fc - Sphagnum fallax MG | ecosystem: Host-associated > Plants > Peat moss > Unclassified | place...
CATTTTAACCAAGCTAGTACGTCTGAAAATTGTACACTCAATCTTGGTTTCATCCATGAATTTTTATTCTCTCTTTCTACTACATTTGGAACACTAAATCCCTCTCTTCTTACATTTCCAGCTTTGATGAAGTTTGAGAAAGCAACAAAAAAAAGTATACAAAGGAGTTGAACCCCTAGCCTAGTTGGCTATTGCCCAAATGCAACTTAGATTGGCTACATAGTCAACAATAGTTAGTATGGGCATCATAAACAACCAATTAAGGAACATGAATAATGGAAAACACATAACTTTATAGAATCTAAACATAAAAAATGAGTAGGCTGAACAAATACTTTCAAATGTTTTGAAACATAACAACAAATTGATGGTAGGCTCATGACATTGAACACTTACCAATGAGTTTGCTGAATTGTATTCTTTTTCCAAAAGAATTCAAACCTTAGTCTTTTCTTTCTTTGCCGAACTAATTGCTCATCTTCATATTTTCTCTGTTGATCATTCATAACATACCTAAGCTATTGTTGGTGCCAACTATCTATGTATATTTGCCTTGTGGAATTTAATCATCTCCATATATATTATTATACTAGATCATAATACATTTTTAGGTTCATTGGTTTAGATCTGCATTAAATTAGTTGGTGGGTGGCCTTTCCTGGAGTCACATCACACGCGTAGCTAAAGCAAATGCATGACTCTTGAACTAGTTGTTTTGTTTCGTGAAAGTTACATTTGAATCATTCACCTCATAAAAAACACATTAGTCAATGTACTAGCCAACTATAATTGAGCAATATCCTTTGGAATGTGATCAAACTGAACCATTGACTGACCATTGATGGTCAATTACGGGAAGCCAGGACCCAATTATAAGCTTGCATATCATTGATTGAGAAAGCAAAATGATGTTCCTCCCTATTTTTCTCATTTTAGCAAGAGTGAAAATGGGGGAAGAAGCACGCATCAATTTGTTCCTGGGTTTTCCACCTGCACAGGACAAAGTTGGCCAAAGGCCTCTTTATCACTTTGTGTATCTGGGGAGATACCTTGTGGATGTAACTTTTTTGTGGCAATGTAACATTTGCTATTTTGTGATATTTACACATAACAACTCGGGAAAACGTGTCCTTCCCTGTGAAAAGTATTTTTCCAGCAAGCAAATCACTTTCACGAAACAATTTAGAGAAAAAACACTAGTCACATTCCTATGGAGCAATGATTTCTACGTGTACAAAGGAATTCCAGTGAAAAAATCACCCAAGAGATAAAAACAATGTCACCAAATTCCTATTATAGGTTCCAGTAGCCAACAATATAGGACACTTGAATGTTTTTAATTTAATATCACATTCATAACCAAATTCAGCTAAACATTATCTTGAACGATTATGCCATTTCAACCATAACTTGAAAAGAAGAAAAAACATTGCTAGGGATCAAGGTTTTTTTTTTTTCAATTTTGTGATGTAGCCACATTGGCAATCATCCACAAGAGGAATTAGCCAAATTTGGCTACAGGTCAGAGAGGGAAGTAGAAAATTTTAAGAGAGATGCCGGGGCAAAGATATTGGGGACGCTCCCAACATATCAATTTATTATCGTTAAATTGTACTAGGCAGGTGGCTGTTCATTGACCCTAAACCATCTATCCACATTCATCCTTCATCTGAGTTCTATCCCAATTTCCGGCTCAAGGCTCTGCTGCGCTCACGATTTTGCATTCCTGGACTTTTGCCGACCTTTCTCCCACCTTGCTTGTCCGAAGGTATCAAATTATGAACTCATGGCTATATCCCATCTAACTTATATTCAAGCCTCACTTGCACAATACATTTCCTCCACACTACTCACAAGTTTAGGTCACTGCCAACATTTATGTACTAGATAACAAGCCACAAAAGGCCGATTGATTCTGTATCACAACTAACAGACCATAGAAGGCGTATTCTTATGTACGAGAGAAACAACAAGCCACCAAAGGCTGATTGAAACGGTATTACAAAACAGGACATAGAAGGCGTATTCTTACGTACTAGAGAACAGGCCACAAAAGGCTGCTGATGGATTCTGTTTTACATAACAGGCAATAGGTGCTGTATTCTTATGTTCTAGAGAACAGGCCACAAAAGACTGATTGATGCCGTATTTCATAACAGGCCATAGAAGGCGTATTCTTATGTAGTAGAGAAATAAGCCACAGAAGGCTGATTGATTGTGTCTTAGAGAACGGCCCATAAAAGGCCTATTCTTATGCGCTAGAGATTCGGGCAAGAGAAGGCCTCTTCTTATGTGCTGGAACAAGCCACAGAAGGCTGATCGATTCTGTATTACAGAACTGGCCATTGTAGAGGGCTGATTTTGCCAAGACAACATTCCCTCTAGGATCCTAACTATTGATAGGATTGTACTTGGAGCTGAAGATATTACAATCGGAAAGTTGTGATCGTGGAGTGATGGGTGTTGGACATCATGTGCGTCTGCAAAGAGTTACATCTGTTGTTGCTGCAATTGGTCTTCTGGTCATGGTTGTTGTCCTTTTCGTCGACTTGTTGGGCATGAGTGGACGTGCAGTGACGTCCGTGACAACAGTGCAGTATAACTACAGCGATGCTCTCATGAGGAGCCTGCTCTACTTTGAGGGCCAAAGGTCTGGCAAGCTTCCGACTACTCAGAGAGTCACTTGGCGTGGAGATTCGGCTCTCGAGGATGGCGAATCTGCAGGAGTATGTTCTTCTGGAGCTTCTACTTGGTTTCTTTTCTCCTTATCACGTATCCTCACTCTATTCTTCTTGACAATCAGTTCTACAACTAATTTTCATTCTAGATTTTGCATGAGCCAGGTGCAAGATTGATTTTAAGAATGCATATCATGCATGATGCATCTAGAAACTTCAAAAACTCTGGAACTGTATAATGAGTTCAAGGTAAATTATCTCGTGTGTTTCTGTGGCGCAAAGTTTCAACGAGTGAGCTTAATTTTGCATGTTGTTAATTGCAGGTCAATTTAACGGGAGGCTATTATGATGCTGGCGATAATGTCAAGTTCGGATTTCCCATGGCATTTACCATAACCATGCTTTCATGGTCAGTTATTGAATACAAGTCGCAGTTGCAATCTACTAACCAGCTCTCGTACGCTCTAAGTGCGATCCAGTGGGGCACTGATTACTTCTTGAAAGCGCATGTTGCGCCCAACGTGTTCTTCGGTGAAGTCGGAGATGGAAATTCAGACCATGCCTGCTGGATGAGGCCAGAAGACATGACAACGCCTCGAGGTGCTTACCAGATTAATGCTAGCCACCCCGGCTCAGATCTTGCTGGTGAAACGGCTGCAGCCATGGCAGCTGCATCCATGGCCTTCCAAACCATCGATGCCAACTACTCTGCCACACTTGTTACCCATGCACAACAGGTACAATGTACTACAAGCAAAACAACATTCTTTGAGCTAATTGGGTCTAGACTCTCTACTATAGAAAGCCTCATCAATATGCAATCATGGATTTCGCATTCATAATTTTGGTTCTATATCATAAAAGCTTCTAGATATTCGACATGACCAAACTGGCGTTTTTCAAATTCCAAGCTTGTTTATGGGTCATGCATGATGCTCCTACATGCTGATGAGGGACATGTGTTGATGACCATCTTGGCAGCTTTTCAACTTTGCAAATACTTATCGAGGAAAGTACTCTGACAGCATCACAGTGGTTGACCCCTTCTATGATTCTTACAGTGGTTATGATGTAAGTACAAATGTGTGCCATGTTGTTTGATCAGCTTTTGGAAACCACAATTAGTGAGTGATGATTCTCAATCCACCATCTGATCTAGCTTTCTTCTGTTGGTAGCCTCACACACCAACTTGCACTTAGTAATGAATTTGCACACAAGTTCTCTTGGAATCCGCTTTTCATCAATAAGCCGTCTTTTGTATCTCTTCTAGGACGAGTTGCTATGGGCAGCAATATGGTTGTGGGATGCAACTGGGAATACGACTTACTTGAATTACTTCATCAACAATGCAGCATCATTGGGAGGAACTGGAACTGCTATGAATCAGTTCAGTTGGGATAACAAGTACGTCGGAGTTCAACTAAAAGCAACAAAGGTATGGTCTTTTTGTGTGCATGATCTTGATACTCTCGACTCTTCATGCAATTGCAAATTTCTGGAGATCTTCCTAACGTCATGACTCATAATGAGCTACTAGTTGCCCCATGAGTTTAATTTTTAGCGGATTTTGAAGCTTAAAATGTTGCTAGCTTCACAGTTGTTGTTCGATGGAACAGCCACGGCCTACACTTCAACTCTGCAGGCCTACCAAGCCAAAGCCGAGTACTTCCTTTGTGCTGCTCTACAGAAGAATAAAGGCCCACAAATCCAACTCACCCCTGGTGGGTACATAACATATGTCCTTCGTACTTTTTGTCTAAATTGAAATATCGTAACTTCGTGAAGATTTCTGTTGCTTGCATTGGCAAGCTCACTAGGTTCATTCGTGATTCGGTTTGTAGTTTCAGATTTCTAGAACTTGGACATAACGTGATGCTCATGATTTTGTTAATCGGTGTTGTTGATGTGTGCCAGGGGGTTTGTTGTCGATACAAAACTCAAGCAACATGCAATATGTAGCTACTTCCGCCTTTGTTTTGACTGTTGCTTATGATTACTACAACAATGCTGGAAAAACACTCTCTCATTGCACATCTTCTATCCAGAATTCACAATTGTTGGCGGTTGCCACTTCGCAGGTACAGTATTTTTCATTTCTTTTGAAGATGAACTTTTTTCTTGTTGTGTAGAAGTACTCAGTCGTTGATGATCGGCCTTTCCAAATGTGAAGCACATACAAATAATCTAATGAGGTTAATTTTTTCATGGATGTGTGCTTGAAGGTCAACTACATACTTGGAAAGAATCCTAGAAATATCAGCTACTTGGTTGGGTTCGGGAGCAGCTTCCCACAGCAGGTGCATCACCGAGGTGCTTCCATTCCATCCATTAAAGTCCACCCACAATTGGTGAGCTGCAATGGCGGGTACAACGGATACTTCAACAGTCCAAATCCGAATCCCAATGTGCACAATGGTGCTTTAGTTGCAGGCCCAGATCAGAATGACAATTTCCAAGATGTTAGAAGCAACCATGCAATGACAGAACCATCAACTTACAACACTGCCCCCTTGGTCGGTGTGTTCGCCCGCCTTGCAGCTGCAGTGGGCTCTAACTCTTCTGAAGGTGCACCCATCATCACCCTCGCTATTTACAATGTTTTAAAGAAGGCTACCTCATTCAAAGTTCAGAGAACCGAACTGTATCAATATGTGTTGCTAAGTCCAGTTGCTGTAGATTCGAAAGCAATTGCTCCGGATCTTCGACATAGGCTTCCAAATCTACAGCAATTGGGTCCGAACGTCGGCATCTGGTCGGCACCATCACAATGTTTGCAAAAAAATAGCTCAATTAGTGATTTTGTTAACAAACCCAATGTTCGAAAATTTTCAAATCAGTGCATATCCTCATGCAAATCCTACTAGGCTTCAAATAATGCCAATGATCTTTCTCTAGGTCTTCCTCTTGAATTCACCAAATTGATTGTTGTTAAATTCTTCCATATGTAAACAAATGATCTGACCTTATCTAGTGCCCGTATCTACAGACTGCAAGGGTGCTTGTTTAATTGGCGCTACCCATTGTAGCCCAAAAAATCAGCGAGCTTTCAATGCGAGTAAATACCAAGACGCATTTGATGAACTCTAAAATTACATTCCATCTTGCATCCAACTTTTAGTTCCTAATCAATCTTAGTTCTTCAAACGCACCTTTGCCTATATTGCATGATGATCAGCTACCATAGTACTCATTCAAACCTTTTACGGGGTTCCCCGTTTGTGGTGGATGCTATAGGTGCTATGATAACACGCGCAGGTGTTGGTGCAGCTATTGCTCCTGTTACTACTACTAAAGTCGCGACTCCTATTGAGATAACACAATCACTTGCAGATCAATGGGAGCTGAATGGAAAAATCTACAACAAATATATCGTCACTATCAGCAACAAATCTACAATGACATTAACAAGTGTAAAGCTCGTTGTGCACAACCTAGGTGCCACCATTACAACAAGCAATACTTCTGCTTCTACGTCGATTCAGGGTCTAGCCAAAACGTCAGCGAATGGAAACATCTACATGCTGCCTCATTGGATCACGAGCTTCAAGCCCGACCAGACCATCACCTTCACATATGTCCATCATCCCCAGTACGGCGCCGCGAAATTTTTCCTGCTTAGTTATGGAACAAGTAATGCTTATAACAAGTAAAGCTTATATACAATATTAAACAGATTCATTTCAAGGTTATGGAACAGTGTAGTGTGTCTTCACCGTCTCAGTCTTAAGTCTCTGTACTTCAAGGTCAGCGTAATCTCCCCTCTTCTCTTTAATTAAACAAACCCCAGTTTCTAGATATACGAACCCTAAGCCTCTTACTTGCGACCTAAACACTAATCCACAGCCCATCTGGCACAATTATGACTAGGTAGTTCATCTCGACTCTTATTTAGGAAAACCCATTTTCTCACTTGCGTCTACCAAGAACCTTGTTCAAGGTCTTACTTGTGATAAAAACCCTAATCTCTAATTCATGGCCAATTTGGCACAATTGTTATTGATTAAATAATCTCCCCTCATATTTTGCAAAAGACCAACCCATTTTCTCACTTGCTTACCCTGTTAAACCCCTAGCCTGTAATTCACAACCCATTTCTCACAATAATTATATAGATTAGTTGATCTTTCTTCTTATCTTAAATAAAAACCCACATTCTCACTTGCCTACCATGAATGTAGTACTTATGACAATCCAACCACACATTAACTTACCACCTCTTGGATATACATAGCATAGTCTCCTTAAACCTCACTTCACATCCCATTTTGCCAAAAAATTGTATATCGCCTAATTATCTTGCCTTCATATTTTCATAATCAAATGTAAACATGAATGAAGTACATCAACCCAAAAACCCATGTTAACATGAATGAAGTGCAATCCGAATACATATAACCATTAAGGCAAAGGGCCACAATAAACAAGCACCCACCAGTGCACCATCCACTAGATGTTCCATTATTACTCAGTTGTGTATGAACCTCAACTGAGTTAATATTTGGTTTCATCTTGGTAGCCAATTCTGTAGGAAACAGGTCTCATATATAGGCAGATAGGTAGGAAAATAGGCAACTTTTAGGTAAGTAGATGGTTTATACATAGCTAAGGGCTGTTATCACTACCTACCTACTAACAACCTGCTTGTGGGTTGTTGGTAGGTAGGTAGGAAAGAACAAAAGTAACTGAGTTAACCGCGCCATGGTTAACTAGGGAACTGCAACCCAACAGAAAATTGTACAATTTACATGCATCTACTTCACCTAATAGTCACCTATTATCCTACATAGACATCTATTTAGGAATGTTTTAACACCTAGTTTCTAGGTCACATAGTCCATAAGAACATAGCTCAATATAAGAGTGCAAAAGCATAATTGTTGACTGCAATATGATATAGCATGACCAATCTGGTAGTTTGTGAATGTATCTGGGTCATTCAAAATTGATAGGCAACCAAGTTGGGTATATGGTTTACCAATTCTGGCACATGTATCCAGGTCAAAGATATGCCCACACCACACCTGTTTGGGACTTATATGGACTAGAGAACAAGGCCAGACGCGTGGGGGGCGTGGCGTTGGTGGCTTCTGGCTTCCTGTGTGTCTCCACTAGAGTTCCAGTTTGGTTTGCACAGGGGCCCAGTTTAAACACACAAAATTGCAAAAATTCAGAATACGTCTGCACTTGCAAATCCCAATTGCTTTCAACAGTTTATAAACTATGCCCGGTGGAAATTCTCTAACGGAAAAGTCTGTTATGACGGGGGAGTAGCTCAAATGGTAGAGCGCCCGTTTCGCATACGGGAGGTAACGGGATCGATGCCCGTCTTCTCCAGCCGTCCTTTTTAATATTTTCAATTCACAGTTTTCCCACTTGCTTGGAAGTTGGAACCAAAAAAATATTATTTTAGAAAAGAATGTAGATTTTGAAATAAAAGAGTTCCCAGTAATTCATTTTGTAATTTTTGCTGAGTTTTGAAGAATTTTCATTTGTTTGTTATATCCAAAGTACCTTGGCAACTTCCCACACATGTCTGTTGCATGATTGATGATTTTGAACAAATGGAATATTCCTGAAGATTCAAATGTTTTCCTTAGCTAAATTTTTTTTTGAAATTTTCAACATTTCTGAAAATAATATGCCATCATAGTCTAAGGTCAATTTCCACATGGACAAATTGAATAACTAGTTTTAGTAACTTGAAATTATTATTTTTTCATGATCTATTATAATTTAAGATATTGTCATATGAGGAATGAAAAATATTCAGATTGTAGCCTCTGATTATTATGATGATTTTCAACACCCCAGCTCCATAATTTTCATCAAAATTCATTTTCACTATTTTAAACATTATATATATAATGACAAAACTGAGCCTAGGGTAAAGTAATCAGTGTCCAAGCTGCCAAGGTATTATAGTACCTTGGCCAATGTGACACATGTTTTGTCAAATAATTAATTAATTTGGAGATTTCATTTCAGCAATGAAATATTCTCAAATATTTCATCAAATTCTTTATTTTCCTTCAGAAAAAAAATAATTCTCTTTTGAAAATTGCAACATTTCTGAAAATAATATAGTTTGTATTGGACTGGCCCAGGTACCATGGTATTTAGAACTTAAGTAAATAGAACTTAAGTTCTAAGGGAATATTTATGTTTGAAAAAAAATTATATATATATATATATAATTCTATTTATTTACTTATTTATTTGTTTGCATTTATTATGTGCACTTTTCGCTCTTTGTTCGATTCCTGAGCGATTTTGTTGTTCGCCGGAAACTGCTCGCGCGGTTGCTGCTGTTTGCGAAGAAAAAGGAACCCGGGGGGGGTTTTTTTGCAGTCCTCGTGGACTTCTTGCTGTAGAAATTAGTGATCGAGTCCTGTTTTCCTTTCTGAACGCGCGTGTCTAGTATCTCTGTCCGTGCCTCGCTTTTGCCTGAATTTTTTTGGATTTTTTTCCTTGGTTTTGTATTTTGGTTTGTTTTCTGCGGCCTTTGATCTTGACGACCGAGTGTTGGATTTTGCGTTTTTCTTTTTTATGAAGGAGTTGAGGACCGAGTGTTGGATTTTGCGTTTTCATTTTTTATGAAGGAGTTGTTGAGAACCGAGTGTTTGCCGTGGAATGAGCGAGAGCTTGATCTTCGTTTTCGTTAATCGCACAGATCGCAGACATTTTTTACTCAGCCATTTCTTCTTCGCAAATCTGCTTATTGGCCGGACATTGCTCGATTGCTGCTCCAGGTCTAAACCTGGTGGTTGCGTTTTGTCATGATGTTGTCAGTGTGCGGAATCTGAGTAGGCGAGAGCATCGGAGCTTGTTGGACTCTGTGCAAGAGCTGCAAAGACTACGGATGTTGTGAGGAAGTGTGTGGAATCTCTCGGAGAAGGCAAGTTTACCTATCGAAGCTTGCTTTACTATGCAAGAGCTGCAAATACTTCCCTCTTCGTGCTCTTCCTTCTCTACGAAAGCTTTTGTTGTCATCCCTGCCTTTCTTGTTCGTCGTCAATGTCATTTCCCGTCATCACTAGGCATATTATCCAGCTCTGTTACGCACCTGGGAAGCCGGCACAGACTGCAAAGCTCATGGTCTGGTGGCCATGGATGTATGGATCATCATCATCGTCATCTTTCCGAAGGAGGAAACAACCTTGCGACTTTTTATTGCTGCTGCGGTTCCTTTAGGTTTCCGTTTCTTTCATGCTACAGACTTGGAAAAAATAGCAAGTGCAAGAGTTGGTTCTCCTGTTCCTGGAATAGAATCGTTGCTCCAGTTTGTGCTCAGAATTTGCACTGGCATGATGGATGCGTGGAGCAAAAGGTTCGTCAAACCTTGCTCAAGCAAAAGGGGTGCATAATTTGGATCACAGGGCTTAGTGGCTCAGGAAAATCAACTCTAGCTTGCACCCTTGATCACCGTCTAGCTTCCATGGGCCATCTGAGTTATGTCCTTGATGGTGACAACATCCGGCATGGACTGAGCAGTGACTTACGGTTCTCAGCAGCAGACAGAGAGGAGAATATTCGCAGAGTTGGAGAAGTCGCTAAGCTTTTTGCAGATGCAGGTGTCATCACATTGGTAAGCTTCATATCACCATATGCCAAGGACAGGGAGTTTGTCCGAAGTATTGTGCCAAGGGGTGAGTTTATTGAGGTTTTCATGAAGGTTCCATTGGAGGTGTGTGAAGCTAGGGATTGTAAAGGTCTTTACAAATCAGCCAGGGCAGGTGTATTGAAGGGCTTTACTGGAGTCGATGATCCTTATGAAGAGCCTCAAAATCCTGAAATTGTTCTAGAGGCTACAGATGCCACAGGAGAGTTTATCTCCGCGCAGGTGATGGCCAGTACCTTGATCACTTACATTAGGGACAGGGGCTTTCTTGAAGGACCATGTTCTTGAACTGTGAACTGTAATCTCACTAGTTCAAGATCATTCCTAAAGGCAGATTTTTTTGGAGAATTGAGAACTGAAGAAACCTTCAGTCAACATCAGTTAGGTCAAGGAAAATATATATTGGTAGGGTTTCAGGAGTCAGGGGGTTTTGTACAGCTTGGAACCTTGGTGGAAGAGATAAAGTTGCATACCTGCAGAGTGGGTACTGACTAAGTCTCTTCAGAGTACAGTTGCAGCAATCACCTAGGAGATGGTTGAAAAACCTGATGCCACTATACCTAGTGGAAGAGAGAAAGAATTCTTTCTCAGACTAATCTAAGACAAATTGTCAGAGGAGAAGAGTGAATCTGGTTTCTGTAGTATCATACACAAAGATTTTGCGAATCGTGTAGAAGAGAGAAGGATTTCATTGATCATTTTCCCCAGGCCTCAATTTTTTTGGGGGACTCTAACTCAGAGTCCACAACAAGAGACTCATCCACATCATGTAGTGCAGAATATAATTTGAAATTTTTTCCCCTTTGGAAAGTTCAAGCAATTGGGTAAGGAACAAGAGATTTATGGCAAAGGCCTCTTTGGAACTTTTCTGTGAAGGTGTAAGAACCTGCTTTTGGGATATTTAGGTGATACCATGGTTGTCTGTTTTGTTAGGAGTGAGAATCTGTGGAAAGTTCCTTGTAGTTTTTTCTGAAAATGGAACTTGTTAAGTATTGCCATAATCAAGAGGCCAGGTCTCCTATATTCTGTGAAACCCTATGGTCATGGGATGGTTGGCATTTATGTGTTGTATGTGAAAAAACAGGGTATTTGCCCCCAGAGTTTTGTTTTCTTGGTCTGACTCTGAATTTGGGATCAAGGTATCAATTGAGGGTTTGGATTGTCAAGACTCTTTGGTCTTGGATATAGAGTTTGTGAATTTTCAGTTTGAGATTTTGGTGTCAGGTCTCTAAGCATGTGCATAGCTTGAGTTTGATGATAAAATTAATATCACATCCTAGCTTCATTTCAACATTTCAAATATCTGCCTTTTGGATTGGAAAGTTGGGTTTAGTTTTTCATGATTAGTGTACTTGTGGATTTCTTTGACATGGAGCTCAGGGCTGTGACAGGGGGCATTAGAGTGCAGGTCAAATGATCTTGTCATTGCTTCTAGTTCCATTCTTGCTTTCTGCATTATGGATTTGGCATGACAATTGACTACAGTCAATTCAAGGGAAAGAGGATTGCCTTTTAGTACCTTTGAATCAACACTCAAAGAAAGATGGTTAGTGTCATGTTACAGTCCAAGCTAGCATCACATCAAGACTAGTTAATGTGAGGAGATGTCTGCATGGATAGGGTTGGTGGTGGGGTGGGTCGATGGCCAATTGAGTGGACTTACGCAGATTAGTACCATATTGGGCTTCACTAGCAACTAGCAACCCTCCCCTATTTTGAAGGTTGGAGCCTCAAGGGTGTTGGCCTGAAAATAAGGGGAGGCCCATGTGAGCAGGCCTTCCCCAGCATAAAGTCCAAAAGGCTTTCTATTCAATGGTGGCAGGTTTGGATACAAATAGTGGAAGATCCAATTGATGAAAGCATCTTCCATGTGGAGAGGTGCTTTCAAATACAAAGAGAAAAACCTTGGAGTGCTTTAGATTGCTCATTAAACCTTCTTACTAGGACCCTGTTGAGACTTGAGACCACTTGGGTACATTATAAGTCTTTAGGAATTTAGTACATTCCTTCGACCCTATTGAACCAGGGCTCAGCTATGGTCTCCTCTATTAGGGCTTGTGTTCAACATTTTTCTTAATTTTCTCATTGCTGGCCTCCATTGAGTAAAAATAGAAACCTGAACACGTGAAAGATTATGTGTAACTCCATCTGAAATTTTGGGTTCTGGCTATGTGGCTTTTCCAAAGTAATAACATCTTCAGTGGTGTAATTCAGCTTGAAAGTACTGCCCTTCGTACCATGATGTACCCACCCAATGCTGGTTCAGAGTTCAGACAACACAGGTAGCCAATTCAGGTCCTGTCACAACTCCAGTTTTTTTAGAGGTTCATAAAAGCTATTAAATTAGCTAAATTTGATTACCAGCAGCTGGAGTCAGCAAATCAATTTCAAGTCCATGGCCAATGCAAACAAAACCTTGATCTTGACTTCTTCTGTAAGGTGATTTCAACTTTGATCTGATGCCAATCCTACATGTTCCAGACAGATGCATCACTCAGTCCTTTGGTTCTGTCTTTGGTGTTGGATGTTACTAGGTGTCTTGGTCAGTAGATATCTACAAGAGGTAATTACTGCTTACAACTTCATTCTTGGTTTGACCTTGTCATTAAGAATTGTCTATCCACAGAACTGGCTCAAGAGGTTATGTCTTGCTTGATATGGATCTAAAATGTGTCTGCTGGAAACTTCCATCAGTAGTCAGCCTGCCATATTCAAGGGATGAGCAACCATGCGGCATTTGTCAGAGGACCAATGAATTGAAGTATTCAACTAGCATTCTAGTTACATGAGGCATGAATTCCCACATCTCTGCAAGGAACTGGACAAAACATGTTTTTACAGACAGGCCCACTATGGGAGTATGCTGCCACTGCAAAGTCTGAATATGGCCTTACAAGATTCATCACTAAAGTGCTAGACCTTGTAAACCAGATTCTACAGCTTGTGCGCAATGCACACAAACTGGAGTTAAGGTACATGATTTCTTCTTTCCTTCAGTAAACAAAAGCAGACCATGATATAAAATCTGATGTCCTCTCTTCATGTGGCATCAAACTAGGTGATCCAGTAAATGATGAAGAGTTGTGGCTTTTGCCCCATCCAATCAGTATCAACCATTGTAATGCTGGAGGTTCTTAGACTCTTCTGGTTTCAAGATCAACTGTAGTGTGCCATGTAAAAATCTTGAGGTAGCTGTATGATGATACAGAACCTTAAGAAACAGTTACACTCAAGAAAGTGGTTGGTCAGGACTATGGTAAGAAATTGACTAAAAGGACACAGCTGAGCTCTTTTGAAAAACCAAGAAAACAACAGCACCATCTGTTACACCCTATTACAGGTGACAATATCTCTCATAAGAATCAAGAAATCTCCATTCTCATAATTAAGAAAATGCAAAGCAAGGTTAACACTTCTTCAACCAGCCACAGAGAATTCCAAAGAAGGAAAGACAAAACAGAGAACCAAGGACCAAGAAACAAATAAATTAAAAAAACATGAAAGCAGTATGAACAATGGCACCAGTCTCCATCACTCATCGGCGCCGATGTATTTACTGCACAGCTTTGCTAATGTCTCCAATGCACACACATACTTTGAAGTCTGAAAGGCACTTAACCCCAAACAGCCTGAATCTCCACCAGTTTACAATTAGATGGCAATCAGAGTGACTCATAAACAAGTTGGAGGACGATGACGTCGCTCCTCTTCAAGAATAGGAATATCGTTGCCACTCATATCCCGACGGCGCATCAGTCCATTATCATCAAATTCCCAAAGTTCGTTGCCATGGGTGCGGTACCTAAATTGCAGCAACCAAGGTAACATCTTCATGCACAAAGTTTGATTGTCAAGTAAAATGCATTTCTCTTTGTCTACCTCCATCTAGTGATCTTCGCTGCTTGTCATAATCCAACAGTTTCTGAGCAATAAAGCAGATGGTAAACAAGTGAAAACATTTTGATCTCATTTTTTTGTGCCTACAAAAGTTGGAATGTCACTGGCTTTGCTTGCACTAAGATGAAGTGTTAGTTAATCCATAGCAGTCTAATCATTAAGTCATTACTTAGTAAGGTTCAAAATGTCAACAGCTCAATCCTACCCAAGACTCTTGTATCTGTTACAAATTGGTGGGAAAGCATTGTCTGAACTTGTTCATTCCTCATCAATGACTGAAGTGACAAAATGGGGAATCGAAAGAGCCCAATTTACCAGTTGTTGGCCTGGTCATGCCACTCATACTCAAACCGTACAGCAATGTGGTTGCCAGTAAAAGCCCACATCTCCTTCATTAGGTGATAGTCAAGCTCTTTCTCCCACTTCCTGCATAGAAACTCCTTGATAGCTGCCCTACCTTTGAGGAAATCAGAGCGGTTGCGCCATTCTGAATCCTCTGTGTAAGCTAGTGCCACTACGTCAGGATTGCATGTATTCCATGCATCCTCTGCAGCTTTCACTTTGGCACGGGCTGTCTCCTCTGTGAAAGGAGGGCAGGGGGGTCGTCGCAACACAACACTTGAGGTCATCCTGGTCCTTGGCCAGAGGGACAGTTGTTTAGGGTTTATGAGTCACTCACTCTGATCCTAAACCCTAAACAAAGGCTTACTTGCATTTTCATGGGTCTTCCACAAAACTGGAACTATAGATATGCAAATTCAAGGGATGGTCGATGTGCACAAGCTTGAATTCCAAACCCACTAAATTATGGCAGGATTCTAAACCCAGTTTGAATGAATGTCATAGACTCATGCTGTGCTGCTCAGATCATTTGTTAAACCTTTCAGTGCATAATTTCAAGTTCCAAGAATTTCAGAATGAGGAGCATCTCATGTATGCTCATTTTTCTGAGTACTTTTTACTCTTACAACCTCTTATCAACAATTGCAAATGCAAATGAAAATTGTGGAAAATCCCCTAATTACTCTACAGAATCACCAGATTCGAAAGCCAAATTTTACCTTCAGATGCGTGGAGTGGAGTGCACACAAGACCTGGTTTCCCTTTTGGAGGGGAGTCGACAAGAAAAATTGTTTCGAAGCTTTAATTGGGGACCAACGAAAGAGGCGAATAGGTAAAACCCAAAACCCCGAATTGAACTCTGGCCCCTCTCCGCCCGGATCTGAATCCCACCGAAGAAGCTTTTGCACCTGGCCAATACAAAAAAAACGCAAAATAGACAAAGACTACTAGAGTACAAGCTCAGTGAGTAAGTGTGTTCCAGCAGTGACACAAATCATGATGCTGCCGAAATCATGGAATTGCAAGCGCATCTGTCTGCCTATCCTATGATCTTACAAACCACAAGAAAGCTTAGCATCATCCTTACAATTCCAGAACCACAGAGTGAAAGTCAAGCTCCGTGAGCATACTGGTAGGTAGCCAGAATTCTCGTATATACCCATTTATGCAATGCGATTCGGATCCCTCTTTGTCAAAGAAAGAACGAGTGGTTTAAATGTTGAATTCATGGATACTTGACAGGTGGTTCTCAAAAAGAAAAAAGAATGAGCTTTGAACAGAAACTGTGCAATTCTTTGGATTTTTTTAAAAAGAACCAGTCAAAGAACAATACCCTGATGTTCACCATTTTGGACACTAGTGCTCACTGTGTTTTGAACATAGCGAGATGCTCCAATTTGTTTTTTAGTGTAATCAGAGGGCACCTTACCAAGCATACACAGCATATTTTTCCCTCTGATGTTTGTGGGACTGGAGTGGGTGCTCTGTTTTTCATAAAGCACTGGCCCTATTTTTTTAACACTACAAGGAGGAGCGGGTCTTAAAAAAGGAATTTCCCTCCCCAGAAGCGAGAGGGAACTTCAGAGTCTCATCAGACATTTCAGAAAATCAACAGGCATTTCATGGGTGCTCAGTTCTCATCTGTCAACTGTGAACATGGTTTTGGTAATGTCTATGGGATATTCTAGTGCCTCTAGACTGTCTCAGTCTTTGCAGATTCTTCATTTTTTTTAAATTTATAAAAAAATAAGAACAATTAATTTTTTGTCCAAAATTCAAACAAACAAAAAATAAACTAATTTATGCCAAAACTGTTCATGTACTATGGTATTATGCCTTCCACTTTTTTTGGTTTTTTTCCATGATTACGGGAAAAAAAAACATTAAAAATGTCAGTCAGATCCAATCTGTACATTGGGTAAAGCCCGCACCCTTGGGCTTCATCCCCGGCTTCATCCCCACAACTAAACCTTTTGTTAATAGGCAATAATGTGACCAGAAACTCCTGTGTTTCACCCCCAAGTACTTGCATTCAGGCAGGCTAATGTAACCAACAACCCTTATAATTGCAATGGGATGAATGATTTGTTGTGAGTAAATTATTGTGTGAGTATGTACTACAAGTACTAAATATTAACTATGATCTACCATCTGTGGTGTATTGTGAAGTTTGAACCCATTATTTCAACCCGGGCTTCATAATCTACTATTTTGAATGTTTCAACTCATGGCTTGACATGATGATTTGTCCTTCACTTGCTATGGGGCATAAACTTCAACCTGCTTTTCTGTTCATTCTTAACTTTCCTACCTATCAGCAATGCAACCCTCATGTCAATGAATGGAAAGCTAATATGATTGAGGATATGCGTCTACTAGTAGACATCGGACAGAGTCAAAATGCATATTCTACTTCTGTTTGGATGATTTCTACTTTTCACTAAGAGAAATGAACATACATTCATCATGCAACAAGTGAATGGTCCTAATGTTTTGTTATTGCTTTGACAATTATTATTTTGCACAACCAAATTTCAAAATAAAATTAGATCTGAATGACGCATTTTTATTCAAAATCCAAATACTGTTTGGATCAGTGTTTTTATTGGGGGATGAATTTTCACAACCTGTTGAGGAAAAAAGAAGGTACAGAGCATTTTTTTTTGTTTGGAAAAAATGGGGCCCAAGTCACCCACATTATGAGGGAAAAAAAAAGTCTAAAGTTGCCATATTTAGAGAGTACGTTTCAACAAGTCACCTAATTATAGGAGGAATCCAAAACTTCTCTACTTGCCCCTCTACCCACTAGCCAAATTTGGCTAAGTCAAGTCCTTTTGTGCATAATCACCAACCCATTTTATTTACATCACAAATTTGACAAAAAATACACCGGCTTGGATCCAAAGCAGTAAACCCTGAAGTGCTACAACCCAATAGAAATCAAGACAAAAAATTGACTACCTGAAAATAACTGCATCAAACTTCTTGAACTGAACATCTCAGATGAGAGTAAATTATAGAGCACAAGGGGCAAGGGCATTACCAAAATAAGGGCTCAGGTGAGGTGGGTAGCAGCCAAGTGATGCCCAATTTCAGTAATGACCTTGCCCGTGTGCTTTACTGAGTGTAAAGAGAAATCTCGCATTTTGTTTTGTTCTGTTTTATCTGTGATACCCAGCAAGTACCCGCTGGGTATTGTGGGAAAAACTTTGAAATACTCAGCAAGATTTTATCCTTCACAAGGTGCTATCTAAATAGACTAGGGTAATCAGAGGAGGTCTTTTAGTCTTTACCTGTGGGGTAATGTGCAAGTAGTGGGGGCATTTCTGAAAGGAGGGCCTGCTGCTCAAGGCATGGGCCTGCCTTTTGAAAATGCCTCACTCTGAGCTTTCATTATTGTTTTGTAAAGCTGGATCATTAGACTGATCATTAAATCAAAGCTTTACAAACGACCAAGATGTGCTACCCCCTACAATGGGCTCTTCCACTCGTACAAAGAGCATTACAATTTAGCCCACCATTTAGAAATACTCCACTCTGAGTGTGTTTCATGTGTCAGCTTGATTGTCAAATGGTGGTTGCGAAATCAAAATCAAAATCAAAAATTCGAAATTGAAATGATTTTTGTAGGGTTTCAATCGCCAGAAGTTAGCGAAAAATAGTAAAAATCTCCAGAATTAAATGATATTTGGTTTTTAGCGTGTAGCCATAAATATAGAAAGTTGAGTAAAAAATGATTGTACTTCATAATCTGCTGATTTAAAAGCCAGATTTTGGCTAAATGTTCATAGGGATGATCGCCATTTTTTCTACATCTTCCTATGGATGATTGCCACTTACAAAAAAAGAAAACACTGGTGTGAACGGGGCTCTCGACTGACACAGCGGGCAAAACAGTGCGTTTCGTACCGACCTTTGGTCCTGCGCCCCGCCGCCCCACCCCCCCCCGCGCCTTCTCTCTTTCCTCTCTTCTCCAGCTCGCTCTTTGCAAGTGTGGTTTTCGCTGTGCTTTCTTGCACTCTCTTTGAGGTAATGTTGTGATCTGGAGCGGTCAGGGCATGGGATTGTCGACGGAGATGGCGAGGAATAAGGTCGGCATGGCGCGGGTGCGGGTGCTGCCGACATTGGTGTTCTCAGTGGTTGCTCTTTTGTTGCTGTCGTTACCCTGTTGTGAGGCAGAAATCAAGCACCTCAGCATTACGGGCGATGCGCGGCCTTTCATCTTGTTCGAGACTTTTGGTTTCGAAGCTCACGGTATGATCAACATCGAAGTTTCGGATGTGAAGCTACCGGAAGGCGGTGATGGTGCACGAACGGGCTTCTTTCTGTCTCGTGAAGTGGATCTGGTGCCTGCCTACGAGGATTTGCTACAAGACCACAAGGATTGCTTGCTGGAGAGCACTCGGATCACGACCGTCGTCACGTTGGAGAAGGCCGCGGAAGGTGCGTTCAACTTCTCGTGGTCTACACCGATTGCCGACGAGTATAGCTTGTATTTCGAGAATTGCTTGAGACAGCCGGTGTCCTTGGACGTCACGACTTCCATGTACAATGTAGAGGACGGCTATAAGGACTACCTGCCGATGGGACAAACGCAGCTGCCGACGCTGTTTTTCACCTTCTTTCTGGCGCATCTTGTGCTGTTAGGAACCTGGATCTACGTTTGTTGGAATCAGAAGCTCTCTGTGCATCGGATCCATATTCTCATGGGCGTGCTGCTCGTGCTCAAGGCGCTCAACTTGATATGTGAAGCTAAAGACAAGCAATATGTGAAGAGGACGGGGACACCGCATGGCTGGGATGTTGCCTACTACATCTTCAATTTTCTCAGGGGAGGTATGCTGTTCAGTGTGATTGTTCTCATCGGCACTGGCTGGTCCTTTCTGAAGCCATTCCTACAAGATAAGGAAAAGAAGGTGCTCATGGTTGTCATCCCTCTCCAGGTGTTTGCCAATGCTGCTTTCATTGTTTATGATGAAGCTGGCCCTTCCACCAAAGACTTTTCGACATGGAAGCAAGTGTTTCTGCTTCTGGATATCATCTGCTGTTGTGCAGTCCTGTTCCCCATTGTATGGTCAATGAAACATCTCAGAGAGGCATCTCACACTGATGGCAAAGCAGCACGCAACTTGATGAAGCTCACCTTGTTCCGCCAGTACTACATTGTGGTAGTGAGCTACATTTACTTCACTCGCATTGTGGTTTTTGCTCTCGCCACTGTCACTGCATACCGCTACAGATGGACCCGCAATTTTGCTGAGGAGGTGGCTGCTCTTGCTTTTTACATTTATACGGGATACAAGTTCAGGCCAGTGGAGCGCAATCCCTACCTTGGACTCGATGATGATGAGGAAGACGCGGCTGCACAGGAAGCCTTGAAGGATGATGAGTTTGATTTGTAGACTCTGAGCAGTAGTGCTCTTTCCTCTCTACACATTTGAGTTTGATTTGTTCTCCTCTGTGCAGATTCCATTACAGCCCCTGTGCATTCCAAATTAGCCATTTGCTAATGCAACTTTGTTAGTCAGAGACCTGAAGACTGGGAAGTTTTGAGAAGAGGGTTGTGTGCAAATGGTTGCTATGCTGCTTGGAGAGCTTCAACTATTGTCAAACTTGATTTCTTAGGAACACTTGCTCTTAATCTGGCACTTGTGATGAGAGCAAGATAAGGGTTTTCCTTAAGCAGCTTCTTCTCTTCATGTGTCTTCTCAGTGATAAGATCTATCGTCTCTTCAATTACTTTGTCTCTGATTAAACCAACTTTTGTTTCAATATGACTTGTTGTTAGGTTTTCCAATTTGTGCCCATGATTCTTCTCCACTTTCCTCATTGGGCTTTGGTATTCTTAAGTCTCAAACAAAATTTGCCTCGTATGGGGTATCATCCTGTGTTTTTTGTTGACTTGCACCTCTGCCTTCCAGCATGCAAGTTTTGTGAGACTTCAGGGAAAACTAGACCTTAGTACTGGGTTCACTTAGTACTGGGTTCACTGTTTTGTATTGAAATCAATCGCACATGATCACTTGTTTGTGTCTCATTGTTGGTGAGCTAATATGGTTCTTCTACCTGTCTCCACTTATCACAGCTCCTCCTTTGACATATGAAATTCTTGATATTCCATCACTGCCCTCAGATAAAGATGGGTTGCTGCTTTGGATTTCTACTGTGAATGGCTGCTGACAATGGCACACTGTGGGATCTTGTATGTTTTTCACATGTGCACCACCTCCTTTGCCAGTTTTGTGTTTCAACCTCTAGGTTTGTTTGAGAAGCATGAATGCAGCCAGATTTAACAAAGCACATCAGGTAATGTCTATTGTTTTTCTTAATAATTACAAGCATGTTATCTTGACTGATGGTAGTGCACTTCAGAATGATGCAAGAACCTTACAGATACCATTTAGGGTTGGAGGGATGAGGAACTTCTGCAAGACTGCATATCAGTAAGTCTGCTGCTCCATTCTACTCTGCTTTTGATACATGCAGCTCCTGTATATTTTCTGAAGTTCAACTTGTGTTCAATGTATTGTGTTGTCAAATGCATTCTAATCCTCTTTGATTAGTGCAATACAGGGCTCCATTTTAGTGTCTCATTGAAGAACTGTCTGCCAAGAAGAGCCAGATACCTTAAGCCCTCAAAGATAGAGCCTTCTGTTGAGTTTGCGTCATCTGTCTTTTGTAACTTCAGCTTTCTGTTTCCACAAACCTGTTGCAAATGGGTGCAAATGGGGACAAATGGGTATTAAGATTGCTTCCATCTCATTCTGCCTGGGAGGTTTTTGGGGCACTGGATATGCTGGACTACTTGCCCATGGCAGGCCCAGCCAACAGTGCTTGACACTTGGACCAGTGCTCTTATGTAAGAGAGTGGGCCCTATGGGAGTGGCACTGGCCTTAAGGACAGAGAATGGACCCTATGGGAGTGGCACGGGCCTTAAGGACAGAGAAAGAACCCTAGAGGGCTGGCA
>Ga0116228_10001169_pt1 | contig 21493 bp, 20 predicted proteins | sample S1TSphfallax_2_FD_89694 | JGI IMG/M metagenome (GOLD analysis project Ga0116228, IMG submission 89694) | Host-associated microbial communities from peat moss isolated from Minnesota, USA - S1T2_Fc - Sphagnum fallax MG | ecosystem: Host-associated > Plants > Peat moss > Unclassified | place...
CAGCCTTGCGGGCGCGTTCGAGCAAGGTAGGGGCTTCGAGCAGGTCGTGGTGGTAGTGATCGTCCAGCGCTCGCAGCACCGCGTAGTCTTCGGTGAACACCGGCGCGGCGAAGTCACTGGCTGCCCCCTTGGCATCGAAACCCTTCGCCCCCGGCGCCCAGAAGCGGTTACCGAAGAAGCCGATCGTCCCCGGAAACGAGCCCGTGGCGAAGCTCGACGCGTTGATCATGGTGAAGGTGGGGTAGGTGGCATGGTTGTCGGCGAAGAAGCTGCCGCGCTTCGCCAGCGCTGCCAGGTTGGGGGTGTCCTCTTCGCTGATGGCGTCGGGGCGCATGCCGTCCCAGACGAACACGATCACCCGATGGGCGTGGGCTTCGGCGGCAAGCGTCGTGAGCAGCAGGGCGGCAAGGCGGGCAAGACGGCGCATGATCGAAGGATTCCCCGGTGTCAAAAGCCTGCCATGGTGCTGCCGCGATGTTGCAGTTAAGGGACGACTACATTCCGGCAATTTGCGATAGAAACGGATAATTCGTCTTAAATCATCGAATCGTAAGAAAACCTACATACAAAATCTTCACGCTTGGCGGCTTCCCCTCCCCGACGAGCTCGTCTGTCGATGACTTATTCCCGCCGCGCCATCTTCCTCGCGCTTGCCTCCGCGCTCGCCTTCCAGGCCCACGCTGCCGACAACGACGCCCCGCCGCCGAAGACGCAGGACCTGGAAGCCGTCTCCGTCATCGGCCAGGGCGAGACCCGCCAGGTGCAGCGCATCGTCCCGGACGATGAAAAGGTGCTGCCGCCGGGCACCAGCCCGCAGAAGATCCTCAACCGCCTGCCCGGCGTGTCGGTGCAGTCCAACGACGCCTTTGGCGCCAACGAGGAATCGCAGACCATCACCCTGCGCGGCTTCAACACCACCCGCCTGGGCTACACCCTCGACGGCCTGCCGCTGGGCGACAACGCCTACGGCAACTACAACGGCCTGAACATCTCGCGCGCCCTCATCGCCGAGAACATGTCCACCGTGGAGCTGTCCGAAGGCATCGGTGCCCTGGGCACCGCTTCCACCAGTAACCTCGGCGGCGCCATCCAGTATTTCTCGTCCGACCCGTCGAAGACCTTCGGTGGCAAGGTGGCGCAGACCTTCGGCAGCGACCACAACCGTCGCACCTATGCCCGCATCGATACCGGCGACTACAAGGGCTTCTCGATGTACCTGTCGGGCGCCAAGGCCAACGCCGACATGTGGGCCCAGCCGCATTCGGACACCGGCACCAAGCAGTTCAACGGCAAGGCCGTGTTCGAGTTCGGCGACGGCAACCGCATTACCGGCTTTGCCGATACCTCGCGCACGAGCCAGGCCGACTATGCCTACCTGTCCAAGAGCGGCATGCAGCGTGGTCTGGGCTGGGACTGGAACCTCTACGCGCCGGACTGGAACCGCGCGCTTGCGGCCGCTTACTGCGCACCGGCATACACCAAGGGCAACGTGAAGGACCCGCGCTGCGGCTTCTCCGGCGGCGTGGACAACATCGACGACGCCTACTACCAGAGCCGCGCGCTGCGTAACGACGACCTGTACTACCTCGCCGGTGACTTCACCGTGGCCGAGGGCGCCACGCTGCATACCCAGGTCTATCACCACGAAGACGAAGGCCAGGGCCACTGGTGGGCGCCGGGACAGAAGTCGTACCCGGGTACGGCCCAGGAGCTGCCGATCTCGATCCGCAGCACCAACTACACGATCAACCGCAACGGTGCCATCGCATCGCTGGCCTGGGATCTGGGCAACCATCACATCGAAGGCGGTGTGTGGTACGAGAAGAACGATCACCACGTCGAGCGCAACTTCTACTACATCACCGGCCCGATCAGCGACGATCGCTTCCTGTCCAACCCGGACCGTCGCCTGTTCTCGCAGGATTACACCATCACCACCAAGCAGGCCTACATCCAGGACACCTTCAAGGCACTGGATGATCGCCTCACCGTGGACGTGGGCGTGAAGAGCCCGCATACGACGATGACGGCACGTGAAACCCCGGGTGTGAGCGTGGAAGGCCCTCTCGCCAATGGCACGCTGAAGGCCAGCAAGTCGTTCCTGCCGCAGGTCGGCCTGGCCTATCAGGTCGCTCCGGGCCAGGAGTTCTTCCTGTCGTACGCCAAGAACATCGCGGCCTTCCAGGGCGGCGGCGCGAGCGGTCCGCTGCTGGTGACCCAGGCGGCGTTCGACCAGACCAAGTCGAGCCTGCGTCCCGAAGAGTCGCGCAGCATCGACGGCGGCTTCCGCAGCGTTGGTGACTGGTACGAAGCGTCAGTCGCGCTGTATGACGTCAAGTTCAACAACCGCCTGCTATCGCTTAACCCCTGCCCCAGCATCGAGCAGAACACGCGCCCGGGATGCAATACCGCGTTCGTGAACGTGGGCTCGGTGAGCAGCCAGGGTGCGGAGTTCACCTTCATCTGGAAGCCGTTCCACGGCTTCCAGTGGTACAACTCGGCCTCGTTCAACGATTCGACCTACGATGACAACTACATTGCCAACGGCCAGGTGGTTCCGGTGAAGAACAAGACCACGGTGGATACGCCCAAGCGCCTGTTCTCCAGCGAAATCAGCTACACCTACGGCCCGTGGTCGGCCAGCCTGCGCGGCAAGTACACCGGCAAGCGCTACTACACCTATACCAACGACCAGAGCGTGGCCGGTGCCACCTCGTTCGACTTCGGTGCCAGCTACAACTTCGGCCAGCTGGGCCAGCTGAAGGCGCTCACCCTGGCACTGAACATCACCAACCTTACCGACCACCGCTACGCCTCGAACCTCACGGCGTTCGGTGCCACCGACCCGCAGGGCCGCGCCCTGGCCTTCCACGCCAGTGCCCCGCGCCAGAGCTTCGTCACCCTGTCGGCCGACTTCTGATGAAGACGCTTGCACTATCCTGCGCCCTGGCCCTTTCGCTCGGAGCGCTGTCGATGTCCATCCATGCTGAGCAAGCCCGGCCGCTCGCGGCCCGGGTACTGGTGATCGGTCACCGCGGCGCCAGCGCGCTGCGGCCCGAGCACACGCTGGCCTCGTATGCCGTCGCCATCAAAGACGGCGCGGATTTCGTGGAGCCCGACCTGGTCTCCACGAAGGACGGCGTGCTGGTGGTGCGTCACGAGAACGAGATCAGCGGCACCACCGATGTGGCCCAGCATCCGGAGTTCGCCAGCCGCCGCACCACCAAGACGGTAGACGGGGTAGAGATCACCGGCTGGTTCACCGAGGATTTCACGCTCGCCGAGCTGAAGACCCTGCGTGCACGTGAACGCCTTGCGGACATCCGCAAGGCGAACACCGCCTACGACGGCCAGTTCACCGTGCCGACGCTGGAGGAAATGATCGAGTTCGTGGCGGCCGAATCGTCGGCACGCGGTCGCGTGATCGGCATGATTCCGGAGATCAAGCACTCCACGTATTTCCGCGGCATCGGCCTGCCCATGGAAGACAAGCTGCTGGCGGTTCTCGCCGCCCATGCTTACACGCGCACGGCGCCGGTGGAGATCCAGTCCTTCGAGATCGGCAATCTCAAATACATCCACGAAAAGCTGGGCAAGTCGCACCCGAACGTACGCCTGCTCCAGCTGATGGGCGGCGAGACGGACCACGTGCCCGACCAGCCGGACATGACCTACGGCCAGATGATGTCGCCGAAGGGCCTGAAGGCCGTGGCTACCTATGCGGATGCCATCGGCCCGGCCACGCGCAGCATCATCCCGCTCGGCAAGGACGGCAAACTGGCCCCCGTGGCCCCGCTGGTCCACGACGCCCACGAAGTCGGCCTCGAAGTGCATCCGTACACCTTCCGCCCGGAAAACCACTTCCTCGCTGCGGATTTCCGCAACGATGCGGGTGATGCAGCGCGCAACGAGGAAGGTTCGGTGAAGGAAATCCGCGCCTACCTCGCCACGGGCATCGATGCCTTCTTCACCGACGACCCGGCCCTGGGCCGCAAGGCCGTAGACGCCCGCTAACCCTGTAGGAGCGCGCCTCGCGCGCGACCGGCCGAACGAAATCGCCATCTCCGGGTTTTCGCCACCCCCGGTCGCGCGCAGGCGCGCTCCTACACGACACGCGTTATGATCCCGGGCCACTGCTGTGCCCCCAGGGATTCCATCGATGTCGCTCGCCAGGTTCCTACGCCACAAATCCGTCGAACAACTGCAGGCGGAGGTCGGCCAGCGCCGGGATTTCCGGCGCGTGCTCGGCCTGTGGCAGCTCACCGCCATCGGTATCGGCGGCATCATCGGCGTGGGCATCTTCGTGCTCGCCGGCCAGCAGGCCGCCATGAACGCCGGCCCGGCCGTGGCGCTCAGCTTCATCATCGCCGGCCTGGGGAGTGCCTGCGCGGCGCTCTGCTACGCCGAGTTCGCCGGCCTCATCCCGGTCACCGGCAGCGCCTACACCTACGGTTACGCGGTGCTCGGTGAGGGCACGGCCTGGATCATCGGCTGGGATCTCCTGCTCGAATACGCCCTGGTGGTGGCGGTGGTAGCCATCGGCTGGTCCGGCTACGTGCAGGTATTGCTCGCCAGCGCCGGCGTGCACCTGCCCGAATGGGCGCAGAAGAGCATGAGCGCCGACACCATGACCTGGTACTGGCAGCAGTTCCTGGGCACCGTGGGCATCCAGCCCGCGCACCCGGTTGCCGCACCCACCGAGCACCATCGCTTCAACGTCATCGCCGCCGCCATCTGCCTGCTCGTGGCCGTGATGCTCTCGGTGCGCACGGAGTGGGGCGCACGCCTGAACACCTTCATCGTTGCCATCAAGGTCATCGGCGTGGCGCTGGTGATTGGCGTGGGTGCCTTCTACATCGACGTTTCCAACTGGCACCCGTTCATCCCCGAGCGCGTGTTCGACGACAAGGGCGTGGGCCGCTTCGGCTGGCAGGGTGTGCTCACGGGCGCCAGCGTCGTGTTCTTCGCGGTGTTCGGTTACGACACCCTCACCACGGCGGCAGAGGAAGCAAAGAATCCGCAGCGTGATCTTCCGCGCGCCGTGATGCTCTCCCTGCTCGTGGCGATGGTGCTCTACATCGCCGTGTCGCTCGTGCTCACCGGCATCGTGCCGTACTCGCACCTGAGCGGTGATGCCTCGGTCTCCGATGCCTTCAATGCCATCGGACTGCCGTGGATCGGTAACGTCATCGCCGCGGCCGCCGTCATCGGCGTGATCAGCGTGCTGTTCGCCTTCATGCTTGGCGCGGCACGCATCTGGTTCGCGCTGTCACGCGATGGCCTGCTGCCTGCCTGGTTCTCGCGCGTGCATCCGCGCTTCGGCACGCCCGCCCGCCCGACGATGATTCTTGGCGTGTTCACCGCCCTGGTCGCCGGCCTGCTTCCTATCGGCGAAGTCGCCGAACTGGTCAACATCGGCACGCTGAGCGCCTTCATCCTCATCTGCGCCTCCGTGCTGGTGCTGCGCAAGCGCAAGCCTGATCTTGAGCGCAAGTTCCGCACGCCGTTCGTGTGGTTCACGGCGCCGCTGGGCATCCTGTTCTCGCTGGCCCTCATCGCTGGCCTGCCATGGATCACCTTCGAGCGTTTCGCCATCTGGATGGTGATCGGCCTGGTGGTGTACTTCGCCTACGGCGCGCGCCACAGCAAGCTGAACCCGCCGGGCGAGTGACGGACCCGGGACGGGGCGAGCCTCCTGGCCGCCCCGATCCTCGCCGGGGTGTATTGAATCGAAAGGATTGCGTCTCCAGTATTTGCTCCTTGAATGTTCAAAGGAGCCGCCGCGTGGCCGATCTGTCCGCTTTTCCCATCACCCGCCGCTGGCCGGCGGCATATCCGGATCGCATCCAGCTGTATTCGCTGCCCACGCCCAACGGGGTCAAGGTATCGATCATGCTCGAAGAGCTTGGCCTGCCCTACGAGGTGCACCTCGTGGACATCGGCAAGAACGAGAGCAAGCTGCCCGAGTTCGAATCGCTCAATCCCAACGGCAAGATCCCCGCGATGATCGATCCGGATGGCCCGGGTGGCAAACCGCTGGGCTTGTTCGAGTCGGGTGCAATCCTTCAGTACCTGGCCGAGAAAACCGGCCGATTCATTCCTGCCGATGCGCAGCAGCGCTGGGAAACGATCCAGTGGCTGCATTTCCAGATGTCCGGCCTCGGCCCCATGTTCGGCCAGCTGGGTTTCTTCCATAAGTTCGCTGGCCGCGAGTACGAAGACAAACGCCCGCGCGATCGTTATGTGGCTGAAGCCAAGCGCCTGCTCGGCGTGCTGGACAAGCGCCTCGATGGCCGCGAATGGATCGTCGGCGATGAATACACTATTGCGGATATCGCATCACTGGGCTGGGTCAACAACCTGATTACATTCTACGAAGCACGCGAGCTCGTGGGTTTCGACGACTACGTGCACGTGAAGGCGTGGCTGGAGCGTGGGCTTGCACGACCGGCGGTGCAGCGTGGCCTGAAAATCCCCGCGCGTTCGTGAGTTTCATGCCGTTTTTTCGCACCCTCCGAAAAGAGGGTGCAGAAACGGCCGGTTTTCCAAAAATATGAGAATCGGCACGGATATTTCGTGTAACTCCTGACGGCGGTAGCGGAGCGCCTCGCTCCGTTGTTCGTCGATCAAGGAGTTCGCCATGAAATATGCGTTGTTCGCTCCTCTCTCGCTCGTCTTCATTGCGGCAGCGTTCCATGCCGCACCGGCAGCATCTGCCACCCTCGTCAATCTCGGACACAACATCGGTGCGCAGTGTCGCGCCACGGGTGTCAACGACCAGGGTACGGCGGTAGGTACCTGTATCCCTGGCACGAACAACGGTGCGCCGATTCCGTGGATGATGGTACGCAACATACAGACAGGGCTGGCGGGCCTGTCTTCTGGTATTTCATGCAGTGTGCTTGGCATTGCCAACAACGGTACGGTGGTTGGCAGCTGCCTGGATCAGACCAGCGTTCCGTTCGGTGTGGTGTGGAGCGGGCCGTCGATCGTTCCTCTCAAGCTTGCACCCCTTGTCGGGCTGCTCGGTATCGATGCGCATGTCCGCACGATACCGAAGGCTTTCAATCAGTCCGGTTATGTGGCGGGCCAGAGCGTGGCATTCGACGGCAGTTCCACGGCCTCGCTCTGGAGCCCGGGAAGCGGCACTGCGCTGCTGGTATCCGCCTCTAGCGACAACTGCCAGGTGGCCGCCATCAACGATACCGTAGGCGGTGCGTTGCCCAGCATCTTGCTCAACTGCCCTGCGCCCAACGGCCAGTCCATCGCCAAGGTGGCCACACCGACCGGGGCATTGCGAACCTATGATCTGCGGCCGCTGGCGATAGCGCCAGGGAGTGCCTATTGCGTGGCTGCGGGACTCAACAGTGCCGGGCAGGTTGTCGGCTCGTGCATCTATCCGTCCTCGCCCTTCAGCCAGACGGCGATCTGGGCCAGTGCGACCGCAACGCCGTCGCTGATGGTGTTGCCCAATTTCGCGGGTGACGTCATTGGCAAGCGCAATGGTGGCGTATTCATCAACAGCGCCGGTCATATCGTGTTCTCGTATCAGACCGACGACGGCAAGGACGGCGTCGGCTATCTGGATTCACTGAGCAACATGCCTGTGCTTCTGCCACCCATTGTCACGGGTGCAAGCCTTACGGCGACAGGCTTCGCGGATAACGACCGCATCATCGTCGTGGGCGACAACGCGACAGGCAACAAACAGTCCGCCGTGTTCGACCCGTCATCGGGTACGGTCGCTCCCATTGCACAGCTGCCGGGCGGCACGAACAGTGAACTCAAGGCGATCTCGCGGCTGGGTGGATACGCCGCAGGCGTAGCGCAGGATGCCGGACACAACGATAACGCGGTGCTCACCACGTTGCCCTGATAAAGCCACGCAGATAGTCAAGCAATCGGTCCCAACCCACGTAACTACCCCTCACGTCGTTCCTGCGAACGCAGGAACCCAGCGCCTAGGTTCACCAGCAACGCGACCACATCGCATCGTGGTTTACGTAGGAAACGTGTTCGCGAAAACCCTCCGCATCGCGCTGGGTTCCAGCGTTCGCTGGAACGACGGTAGGTGGGTTTGTCGCGGCACGTATGCTCGTTGTGCCCACGCACCCCGCGCCGAACCCCGCACCGTGCCGAAACCCACGGTAGGAGCGCGCCTCGCGCGCGACCGGCACGATGCGAAAGCCCGACACAAGGAGCACGCCATGAAAGCCACCACCACCCCTCGGATTCTGGAAGACGACGACGCCCCCACCGACGCGCTCGTCGCCATCGGCGACCTCTGCATCCGTCGCGCTCACACGCAGGTGCTGTTCGATGGCCCTTTGTCGTGCGTGGCCAGTGAGGCGATACCATGATGGGTATCGAAATAGTGCAGATCACCCTGGCGCTACTGCTGATGGGGGAATTGTTCTGTACCGTACGCCAATCAATGTGCGTCCAGAATGTGATCCCATGTATCAGAAGGCGGACGCTTTGAATGCGCTTTATGACAGTTTGTATCCGGGCTGGCGATATAAGCAGCTTTTTGGATGGTAAAGCGGCATCCCGTTGATCGATGCGATGCCGCTTCCTATGTTCGTCTTACCAGAACCGATATTCGGCGGTCAGGCCAACCAGGTTCACATGGGCCGTCTTGCCGTTGTCGCCCTTGCCATTGGGCTTGAACGTATAACGATCGAACGTTAATGCCAGACCGATGTTCTCGCTGAAGTCGTAACCCACGCCGATGCCACCGTAGATACGGTTATCGAACGAGGTATGACGATAGCGCACCGTGTTGTCGTAGACCTGGATGTAGCTGTATTCCTCGCTGCCTTCGGAGCGGGTGCGAAGGTGCGCCACGCCCAGGTGTGCGGTGAGGCGAAGGTCATACGGAAGATCCCACTTGCCATTGACGCCGACGACGATGGCATCGCTCCTGGTTTCTTCGCGCAGGGCGTAATGCGTGGAAAGTCCACCGCGATCGTTACGCCACGTGGCCTTGCCAAGATTTACATACCCAGCTTCCACGCCAAGCGAGAAGGGACGCGACACCACCCAGCGATAGCCGCCAAGGATGCCAAAGCCCGTGCTGCTGCGATCTTCTTTTGTGTCGTTCGCTTCGCGCGACGGGCCATGGTCGATATCGAAGCGCGATGCGCCCGCGGTCACCGAAATGAATGGGCCAGTCTGCGACACAGAGGCGGACGACGATTCAGCCGTGGCGGCGAGCGGTGCGGCGAGCAGCACGGCAGCGATGGCCGTGCGGAGCATGGTGTTGTGCATGTTGGTTCCTTGATCCCTAGAAGTCCTGATCCCGTAGCCGGCCTGCATGCTGGCCGGGCACCGCATTATAGGAATCCTGCGATATAGCCGCAGGGCATATCCGCATGCCGTCGTGGAAACCTGCGAACACGTTCTCCTTTCCTGACAAGGGCCATTCCGCCCACCCGTGACCTCTGGCATAGGGCCTCTCCCTGAACGAGAGCTAGCATCGGTGTCTTGCGCAATCCACAGGGGAGCGCGCCGATTTGCTCGCAGGGATGGCCGGGCGCCCATTTGTTTTCCGGGAGACTGTAGTGAAATCCACCCTTCTTGCTTCCGCGCTGCTGGCCGCCCTGGCCGGTGTCGGCGCTACCGCCGTCCGCGCGGACGACGTTCCGCCCATCCAGGATGCGCCGTTCAACGGCACCCTGAAGCTCAACGTCGACGCCACCGATCTCGACCGCCGCATCATCCGCGTCAAGGAATCCATTCCCGCGCAGGCCGGTCCGCTGACCCTGCTGTTCCCGGAGTGGATCCCGGGCCACCATTCGCCCACGGGCCCGATCGACCAGTTCGCCGGCCTCATCGTGCATGCCGGTGGCAAGCGCATCGAATGGAAGCGCGACGAGTACAACGTCTATGCCTTCCACATCGACGTGCCGGCCGGTGCCACCCAGGTCGACGTGGAATTCCAAACCCTCACGCCGCAGGACCCGCGCCAGGGCCGCATCGTGATGACGAACGACATCGTCAACGTGCAGTGGAACCAGGTGGCGCTGTACCCGGCGGGTTACCGCGCCGACAAGGTGCAGGTGGAGCCGTCGGTGAAGCTGCCGGCCGGTTTCCAGTTCGGCACCGCGCTTGAGCAGGCCAGCAAAGACGGGGACACCGTCACCTTCAAGGCCATCGACTTCGACAACCTCGTCGATTCGCCGATCTTCGCCGGTCGCTACTTCAAGCGCGTGGACCTCGATCCCAATGGTCGCTCGCCGGTGCACCTGAATATCGTGGCCGACAATGCCAAGTCGCTGGAGATCAAGCCCGAGGCGCTGGAGATCCATCGCAAGCTCGTCCAGCAGATGGACAAGCTCTACGGTGCCCGCCACTACAATCACTACGATTTCCTTCTGGCGCTCACCACCCAGCTCGGCGGCATTGGTCTTGAGCACCATCGCTCGTCCGAGAACAGCGCCGCACCGGGTTACTTCACCGAATGGGACAAGAACTGGCTCGGTCGCGACCTGCTCGCCCACGAGTACAACCACTCCTGGGACGGCAAGTATCGTCGCGGTGCCGATCTCGCCACGCCGAGCTTCAACGTGCCGATGGGCGACAGCCTGTTGTGGGTGTACGAAGGCCAGACGCAGTTCTGGGGCAATGTGGTGGCCGCGCGTGCGGGCCTTGTCTCGCAGGACCAGGCGCGCGAACTGCTCGCCTTTGTCGCCGCCACGTATGACCAGGGTCGCCCGGGCCTGTCCTGGCGCACCATCGGCGACACCACGAACGATCCGACCATCGCCCAGCGTCGTCCGCTCTCGTACCGCAACTACCAGATGAGCGAAGACTACTATTCGGGCGGCCAGATGATCTGGCTCGACGTGGACACCAAGCTGCGTGAGCTCACGAAGAACAAGCGCTCGCTCGACGATTTCGCCAAGGCCTTCTTCGGCATGAAGGACGGCGACTGGAAGGTGAATCCGTACACCTTCGACGACGTGGCCAGCACGCTCAACGGCATCGCGCCGTACGACTGGGCTACCTACCTGAAGGATCGCGTCTACGGCCACAAGGGCGACATCGAAGGCATCGAGCGCGGCGGCTGGAAGCTGGTCTACAACGACAAGCCCTCCGACGTGGTGAAGATGTTCGAGTCCAAGCGCGGCTACACCGATCTCACCTACTCGGCAGGCTTTGCAGTGTCGGCCAAGGGTGACATCTCCGACGTGCGCTGGGATGGTCCGGCCTTCAACGCCGGCCTCTCGCCGGGCATGCACATCGTGGCGGTGAACAACAAGGAATTCAGCGGCGACGTGCTGAAGGATGCCGTCACCGATGCGAAGACCGGCAAGGCCCCGATCGAACTGCTGGTGAAGAACTTCGACCAGTACAAGACGATCAAGGTGGACTACCACGAAGGCCTGAAGTACCCGCACCTCGAGCGCGACAAGAGCAAGCCCGACTGGCTGGGTGAGCTTTACAAGACGAAGTAATCGCTATTTGGGCGTAAATGGCCCGAGATGATGCGCCATGCCATGCATAGCCTTACCGCGTGGCATGGCGCACCCCTTCATCCGAACATCAGTGACGCCGGATGAAGGTTGTCCCGACCGGTTTCGGAGGTCAGGTCGATCCGCTGGGTAACGGTTTTGTCGGTAACATTCGTCCGATGTTCGGAGTGCCACTGGCCAACCACGGGCCACTTCGATGGAGACTTTTTCATGATCTTGCGGATGCCTGCTATTCAGTCGCATAGGTAGGGTCGTAGTGATGCTCACTGGCAGGAGCTTGACCGCTACCTCTGTTATTGTTTACATCGCGTGATGCGTTCGCCATGACGGATCGGGTAGCAGACAGGGGGCAACGGATGGGTATCAGTCGAGCAGCAGTCGTCGCCGGTTGCGTGCTATCGCTGTTGGTCAGTGGATTTGCTCATGCTCAGCAAGGCAGTACCGTCACTTATTACTACACTGATCCCCAAGGCACTGTCTTGGCGGAAGCCGATGCTCAAGGCAACATCATTGCGACGCATGGCTACACGCCATACGGAACGACCGCATTAGGTACGCCACCCCATGGGCCTGGATACACGGGACATGTGGATGATCCTGAGACCAGTCTTGTCTACATGCAGCAAAGATACTACGACGCTGTAACAGGGCGGTTCACCAGTGTGGATCCCGTTTCGCCGACAGCGGCGAATATCTTTACCTTCAATCGGTATGGGTATGCCAATGACAATCCCGTTCGATATATCGATCCCGATGGACGTACCTGTACGGAAGTCAATAAGACTTACACGTGTCAGATCGACCAAGTCGTCACGCAGGTGAACGGGAAGAATGTTACCCGAAATGCTACGGCGGAAGATCATAAAACCTATGCAGGAGTGGAGAAGGCTCTGACGACGGCGGTAAACGCGGCAGCTGGTTCTGGAAAGACTCAGCCTATATCGTTCACTAGTCGCGGTACGACTTACTCATTCTCTATTTCGGGTACTTCGGTTTCTCAGAATTTGGCGAAGAGAATAATCAGTGTCGAGCCCTTCGAGTCTGGAGCCATGTATACGCAGCGCAATACGACCCATGTTGAACAGGCTGGCTTGCAGCCGGGTCGCACCATCTTGGGAGGCGCAGAAAGGACGCAAGAGGTTGAGTTTTTACATGAGGGAATTCATCAAAGTTCCGAAGAATGGAAAGCTCTCGGGATGCGCGGATCAATCCGGATGGGTAACGATCAAGATGCTCATCAAGACGCTTACAACGATGCAGCGAGTTCCTTTTTAGGGCTGGACCAATGACTGTTATGGCGATGATCCTGGCTGTTGCCAGCGCTTCATGCTTCGATAACACCATCTATTCTATCAGTGATCTTGCTTGCCCAATACGATATGTAGATAAGCAAAACGGTTACTTTATAGGCATCGAAGAAAATAGCGCCATCATAGGAACGGCGTTTCGCCATGTAAAAAATCCCGCCAATGACATGCCGCAGGTTGATGGGCCCATTGAAGATTGTTCGTCCCGTGCATTCAGATGTCGATCTGTTGGTGATCTGATATTCGCTATCCCGAGAGGGGCGGAGCGCTCTGCAGAATATTCAGTCGGACCAAAGATAGTCATCAAGCGACTGGCTAATGGTGGATGGCATGGCTCCGCAACGTGCTCGATACTTACCCAAACGGGGTGTGCGCCTCACCTAGACGCGAATAGGCTCGTTGAGGCCTATCAGTACGACGTCAGTCCTGCAGGTGTTGTGACGTCGATAAAAATTCAGAATTGGAATGACGATGGGAAGCTATTGAATAGTTATAACCTGATTCTCGTAAGTGACATTGGGCTCAGGTTGAATTGATTCATCGCGCTTGAGAAAGCACAGCGGAATTCGCGATGTAACGAAGGCTTCCTTTCTTCTTCAGTCATGGAATTCTCGTGCTTTACTGAAGCCGGTTTTCAACGATCAACTCGAAGGAAGGGCGCCCCCAGTGAACTGACCCCCGGAAGTTGGACAACCAACTCCGGGGGTCAGATCATGAGAGCGCCCTTCTTTTCAGCGGCTGACGATCGACACGCGCCGGATCACCAGCTTGCCGCGCAGCTTCTCAAACCGGATCTCGTTGGCCAGCGGATCGTGCGGCGGTTCGTCGGGGAAAGGGCACACCAGCACGCCGTCGCGCACGCCCCGGCGGATGGTCACCACTGGTCCGCGCTGGTGGTTGCGGTAGAAGGCCACCAGCTCGGCGTCCTGTTCCAGCCCTTCGCTGGAGTACTGGAGCACGAACTGGCATTCGCCTTCGCCCAGCTCCATCAGCATGTCCAGCGAGCCCTGGTCATCGAGCTTTGCCACCAGCTGGGTGGCTTCACCGGCATCGTGGGTCAGGGCGAGGCAGTCGTCCTGGGTGCCTGTCCAGCGGGTGTAGCGGGTCGCGACCATGCCGTGGCCGATGTTCTCGGCGGTCGTGAAGTTCTCGTCGTAGTGGTTAAGCCAGCACTGGTCCATCTGCACCCCCGCCCGGGAGCTCCTTCAACACCTGGGAGCCGATCATCGCTCGCCGAACGTTAAGGGGATGAATGCCCGGTGTCATGGGAATCATGGCGAACTTGCGACAGCTCCGACGGGCAGGGTGGCAGGGGAGGCTTTCGGACGTTTCAGCCCGAACAGGGGACGCAGGAAGCCCACCCGGCGGATGCCGTATTCATGGAGGATGTGGCAGCCGGCAACGGTGCCGCCCAGCACCATGGCCGGCTCCAGCCAGGGGCCCAGGGACAGCGGCTTGAGCAGGAAGATCAACAGGATGATCAGGCTCTGGTGGAGCATGTACCAGGGGTACACCGCCTCGGTGCAGTAGGGCAGCCAGCGGAAAGGCCGGTCGAGCCAGACCTTGCCCCAGCCCAGGATCGTCAGCAGGGCCACCCACAGGTAGAGACACTGGGAGCCATGGGAGATCGCCGTCCATACCGCGCCGGGCACCTGCTGCGCCCAGGCCGGCGGATGATCGCCCACCTTCATGCTCAGGTAGCGCAGGCCCAGGTAGACCGTGACCGAGGCCAGCGCGATCACCAGCGTGCTGCGACGGGCCGCCACCACGCGGTCCCAGAACGAGGCTTCCCGGGCCAGCAGGTAGCCGGACAGGAACACGGTGGCGTACTTCGCATGCTGGAACCAGTCGCCGAAGAAGGCGTTGGTGGGCGGGTACCGCGGCGCCAGCACCCACAGGTAAAGCACCTGCAAGGCGGCGGGGACACCCAGCAGCACCCAGGCCGGCGAGCGGGCGAAGCGGCCCACGGCCCAGTGCACGGCAGGCCGGTTCAGCAGGGGCATCAGGAGCACCAGGCCCACGGTGTAGGTCCACAGGTATTGCAGGTACCACAGGTGGTTCCAGGTGATTCCGTATTCCCATCCTGAGAAGCTACCCCTCGGCCACGGATGCACCTGCCAGTAGGCCACCAGGAATCGCCAGAACCCTGGCTGCAGGTGCCCGCTGGCCACGCCCTCGCAATAGGGCTGGATGGGCACCACCACGAACATGCCGAAGAACAGCGGCAGCAGGAGTCGCCAGGCGCGCTCGCGGGTGAAGCGGAGCAGGCGTCCTTCCGGGGCCGCCAGCGCGATGGCGATGCCGGAGATCAGGAACAGCAGGCTCATCCGCCAGCGATTGAGGAAGATCATCGGCCATTGCAGCCACTCGGCCGTGTAGTTGCTTTTGATATGGAAGCCCCAGTCCCCCACGTAGACCATGCCCGTGTGGTACAGGATCAGGAAGGCAAAGGCGAAGACGCGCAGGGCGTCGATGTCGTAGCGGCGTATCCGTTCCATGTGTGTCCCCTGGGTAGCAGGGATCACGGTGCACGGCGGCGTGGCCTCGCCGCCAGCATCAGAGGGCGGAAACCATCTCTCCTGGGACGAACGGTAGCCACGAGGTGACGAACACCCGCGGTCCCTGTCGCCGTGCCGGTAGCATAGGGGGATGACTTCGACGCCTCTCCCGCCGGGCCACGACCTGGCTCGTGACCATCGCCGCCGCCGCTGGTTCGTGGTGGCCTTCTGGCTCGTGCTCTTTGGCAGTTCGGCGATAAGCGGCACCATCACCAATGGCATCGATGCCGAGCGTTACCACGTGGACTTCGCCGCCTGGCAGCTCGCCACGTTCGAATTCAGCAGTGCGGTCGTGTCGTTGCTGGCGCTGCCCTTTCTTCTGATCGCCTGTGATCGCTGGCCCCTGCATGCGGATACATGGCGCCGCCGCCTGCCGCTTTACGTCCTGGGCAGCGTGGCCTGGTGTGCGTTTCATGTCACCGGCATGAACCTCATCCGCATGGGCGTGTTCCACCTCAAGGGCATGCAGTACGACCCGGGCAGCATCGGCCTTCTGGCGATCTACGAATACCTGAAGGACGTGCGTACGTTCTTCATGATCGTGGCCGTGGAGCATCTGGTGGAATGGTTCGGTCGCCGCCTCAAGGGTGAGGCAAGCCTGCTCGCCGCACCAGAGGACAGTCCGCCGGTGGAGCCCGTTGACCGGCCCGAGCGCTTTCTCGTGCGCAAGCTGGGCCAGGATTTCCTCGTGGCCACCGCCGATATCGAGTGGGCGCAGGCCTCCGGTAACTACGTCAACCTGCGTGTGCGCGGCCGCGACTACCCGCTGCGCAGCACGCTCGCCGCACTGGAAGCGCGACTCGATCCGGCGCTCTTCGTGCGCGTGCATCGCAGCTACGTGGTGCGACTGGCGCAGGTGACATCCATCGAGCCGCTGGATGCCGGCGACGCACGCCTGCACATGGCCGATGGCTCGCACCTGCCATGCAGCCGCCGTTACCGGGAAAGCCTGCGTGCCGCCGCTACAGGCACCGAGCCGCTGGCGGCCCGGGCCTGAGTCGACAGCGTCAGGCCGTCTTGCGCGGAATGAAACCCGGCACGCCGGTGTGCACCACGTTGTTCAGTCGTACCCGCGTGGTGATGTCGTCACGCATCGCCTGCATGGCGTCCTCGGGCAAGGTATCGACACCGATGTTTTCCGCGATATGCGCGGCGCTGGTCGATGTGGTGAGGAAGGCCGTTCCACGTTGCGCCGCCCACGACAAGGCCACCTGCGCCGCTGTCAGGCCGGTCCGTTCCGCAATGCCACGGATGGTGGCGTCGTCGGTGATGCGCGGTTCCATGCCGTGGCCGAGCGGTGCAAAGGCCAGCAGCACGATGCCGTGCAGCTGGCAGAATTCGAGCATCTCCCATTCCGGCAGGTAGGGGTGGCATTCGATCTGCACCACGGATGGCTTGATGCGCGCGCCGGCGACGATCTCCTTCAGTTTGTCGAGCGTGATGTCCGACAGCCCGATGGCGCGGCACTTCCCCTTGTCCACCAGCGCTTCCATCGCGTGCCAGGTGTCGAGCAAGGTCACGCCGTTGTCGTACAGCGGCTGGCCGTGTTCGTCGCGCGGGTCTTGTTCGTCTCCCGGCTGGAAGGCGAACGGCGTATGGATCAGGTACGCATCCACATAGGCGATGCCCAGCCGCTCCAGGCTGGCATCGAGGGCTGGCTCGACACGCTCTGGCCGGTGGTTCGTATTCCATAGCTTGGTGGTGACGAAAAGATCCTTCCGGCGCACCACGTCGGCCGCCATGGCCTCCGCGAACGCGCAGCCCACGATGGTCTCGTTGCGGTAGCGCTCGGCACAGTCGAAGTGCCGGTAGCCGGCCTCCAGCGCCAGCTTGAATGCCTGCCTTGCCCGGCCGCCATCCGCGATGAGGGTGCCGAAGCCGACGGCGGGCATCCGGCCGTCGCCATGGTTGAGCGGAATCCGGGTGTCCCGTAGGGACGGGGAGGCGTGCATGGTCGTGTACTCCGGCAGATAATTTTGTTCGGACTCGGATAATATTCCTGTCGAGAAGCGGAGGTCCAGTATTTTTATGCCAGAACGAACAAAAATTAATGAGGCTGGGAAGCGACCCCGGGGCCGGCCCCGGGCCTACGATCCCCAGGCGGCGCTGGCGCAGGCCACCGAGGCGTTCTGGAAGGCCGGTTACGCCGGTACCTCGCTGGACGACATCGCCGCCGTGACCGGCATGAACCGCCCCAGCTTGCGGGCGGCCTTCGGCGACAAGCGCGACATCTACCTGCGGACCCTGGCCGATTACTGGGCTCGCAAGTTCGAGTTGATGCATGTGGCACTGGAGGGCGACGGTGGCCTGGCGGATAGCCTGATGAAGGTCTACGACGCGTCGCTGGCGGTGTACTTCGTGGGTGACGGGCCGGCGCGCGGATGCTTCGTCGTCGGCACGGCCGTCACCGAGGCCAACAGCGATCCGGACGTGCAACGCATGGTGGCCGATGGCTTCCGCACGCTGGATGCCTGTTTCGAGAAGCGCCTCGCACGTGCTGTCACCGATGGCGAACTGCCCGCAGGCAGCAACGTCGGCACACTGGCGATGCTGGCCACCGCGACCCTGCACAGTATCGCGGTGCGTGCGCGCACCGGCACCCCGCGTGCGGAACTGCGGACGATGGCGCGTCGGGTCGTGGACACGATCTGCGATGGATGAGCGTGTGACCGCCGGATTGCCCGATATCGCCGTGCGCGGACTGGACGTCGTGTTCTGCGGCATCAATCCCGGGTTGTCGGCAGCGGCGTCGGGGCATCACTTCGTGGGACGGAGCAATCGCTTCTGGCGGGTGCTGCACCTGGCCGGTTTCACTCCACATCTCATTCCGGCGGAAGAAGACCGCACGATCCTCCGCTACGGCTATGGCCTGACGACCGTCGCCGGGCGTGCCACGGCGGGCGCGGCCGATCTGTCACCGGCGGAAATCGTCGCCGACGCCGAGGCATTCCATCAGCGGATCGCGTCGTATGCACCGAGGTACGTCGCTTTCCTGGGCAAGATGGCCTACGCCGCGTTGTCGGGAGCGCGCGACCTGGCATGGGGCGCGCAGCCAGGGCGGCTGGAAGGCGCCCGGGTCTGGGTGCTGCCCAATCCCAGCGGGCGCAACCGCGCCTTCTCGCTCGATGCCTTGGTCGCGGCCTACCGCCCGCTGCACGACGAGCTACACGCAGCCAATACTGCGCCTTACAGGCGCCCGGAAGGATGAGGCTAGGCCGCCGCCCCCATTCCCGCTACAATCCCGGCTCGCTTCATCAGCGCCCGTAGCTCAGCCGGATAGAGTAGTGGCTTCCGAAGCCATTGGTCGGGGGTTCGAATCCCTCCGGGCGCGCCATCTCGAAAATGCCGTCGTCATTATGAAGGTGCAAAGAGTCAGGCGCTAACGCCAAACTTTGTATTGCTTGGCCAAAGGTCGGAGTCCCGCCGGGCCAGCGCTCAACCCAGCTCTTGCAGACGCTTAATAGCTGCATGCTGAAGTCGCCCACGGGGCGCAATCGAAACAGAATGGTTACCGCAGCCGGCTCGAGTTGAAAGAACTCTTGCTAGCTCTTCTGTTCCCGAAAGAGCAAACCTTCGCCTTCTTCAAAAACCATCTCGCCGAGCTGCGCGCATGCCGGTCCATGTGATCTGCACGCATTGAGTAATCCAATGCCTCCGACGGGCTTTCTGATAGCCAGGCACCACATCCCGACGCGTCTCCGGATGTATCACTGAGAACAAGCTTTACGACCGGCTCGGACGCCATAGATCGTCTACTGTAAAAAAAGGTTGACGCTCCGTCTGGGCTGGCGCATGATCTATTTCATCCGTAGAAGCTCTACTGTTCTTTGGATGGATGATTCGACAGGTTAGGGGGGGGAGTGGATGCGAGAGCTTTTACGCCATGTCGCCGACATCCGTGTCGGCTACAGCTTCAGAACGAAGATCGAAAACGACCCGGCTGGCGATGTACGTGTGTTGCAGATCAGCGATATCAGAAATGCAGCGGTCTTCGATCCGCAGGCCCTGCCACGGGTCAAGTGGCCAGTCGCCACCAGGCCGCCCTTGTTGCGTCCGGGAGACGTGGTGATACCGGCGCGCGGCGATCATTACGAGGCTTTGCTCTTACAAAGCAATGAGCCCATGGTGGCGTCCGGCCAGCTGTTTGTGATCGAACCCCGGACATCTTCGGTGCGTTCCGATTATTTGTGCTGGTTTCTCAATAGACCCGAATCCAGCAACTACATTCTCAAAAATCGTGCTGGCAGCAGTATTCCTTCCCTGAGCCGCCCGGTTCTTGGCGACCTGCCGATCACGATTCCCACGCTGGAGACGCAACGGAAGATTCTCGCCATGGCGCAACTATGGGAGGAAGAACAGATGCTCAGCCATCGGCTGCTTTTCAATCGCCAGAAGATGCTCGAAGGCATCTACAGCAAACTCTTGGAATCGTGAGCAACATGACCACTGTGGATCAGAACGAAATCAACGCTGCCGTCTGGTCGGCTTGCGACACCTTCCGTGGCACCGTGGATCCCAGTATCTACAAGGACTACGTCCTCACGATGCTGTTCCTCAAGTACGTCTCCGACGTCTGGCAGGATCACTACGATGCCTACAAAGCCGAGTACGGCGAACACCCCGAATTGATCGAGGAGATGCTCAGGAATGAGCGTTTCGTACTGCCTGCGCGAGCCAACTTCTATGCGCTCTACGAGCAGCGGCACGCGCCCGGAAACGGCGAGCGCATCGACAAAGCATTGCACGCGATCGAAGAAACCAACATCGGCAAGCTGCGCGACGTCTTCCAGGACATCAGCTTCAACTCCACCAAGCTCGGCGACGAGCAGCAGAAGAACGACATTCTCCGGCACCTGCTGGAAGACTTTGCCAAGCCGGCGCTCAACCTACGTCCCAGCCGCGTCGGTACGCTGGACATCATCGGCAACGCGTACGAGTTCCTGATCAAGAACTTCGCCTCCACCAGCGGCAAGAAAGCCGGCGAGTTCTACACGCCGCCGGAAGTCTCCACCTTGATGGCGCAGCTGATGGACCCGCATGCGGGCGACGAGATCAGCGACCCCACCTGCGGCTCAGGGTCGCTGCTGCTCAAGGTCGGTCGGCTGATCCGCGAACGCACGGGGTCGCGCAAGTACGCGCTATACGGCCAGGAGGCCATCGGCAGTACCTGGGCGCTGGCCAAGATGAACATGTTCCTGCACGGTGAGGACAACCACCGCATCGAATGGGGCGACACCATCCGCAATCCCAAGCTGTTCGATAGCGATGCCAGCCTCAAACACTTCGACATCGTCGTTGCTAATCCACCGTTCTCGCTGGAGAAGTGGGGGCATGAAGGCGCGGATGCCGACCCGCACAGCCGCTTCCGTCGCGGCGTGCCGCCGCGCACCAAGGGTGACTACGCCTTTATCCTGCATATGATCGAAACCATGAAGCCACGCAGTGGACGCATGGCCGTAGTCGTGCCGCACGGCGTGCTTTTCCGTGGTGCCGCCGAAGGCCGCATCCGCAAACAGCTGCTCGACGAGAACCTGCTCGACGTGGTGATCGGCCTGCCGGAAAAATTGTTCTACGGCACCGGCATCCCCGCGGCGATCCTGGTATTCCGCAAGAAGAAAGCCGATGACAAGGTGCTGTTCATCGACGCCAGCCGTGACTACCAGGACGGCAAGAACCAGAACTTCCTGCGCGAAGCCGATCTCGAGCGCATCACCGATACGGTGCGGGCGCGCCAAAGCGTGGACAAGTACGCCTACCTCGCCAGTCTGGCCGAGATCGCCGAGAACGACTACAACCTCAACATCCCGCGCTACGTCGACACCTTCGAGGAAGAAGCCGAGATCGATCTGATGGCCGTGCGCCGCGAGCGTGAAGAGCTCAAGGCCGAGCTGGCGCGGCTGGAGGTCCAGATGGCCGCTTACCTGAAGGAACTGGGGTATGAGTGAGCGCAAACCTAACGGCCCGCATAGACCCAGTGGGGCGGACGTGCCCATGGCGCCAGGCCTTTCCCAGGGCGAACTGGTGCTATACGCCACCGAGGACGGGCTTTCCCAGCTCTACCTGCGGGCCGAGGACGGTACGGTATGGCTGACCCAGGCCGAGCTGGCCGAGTTGTTCCAGACCAGCAAGCAGAACATTAGCTTGCATATCA
>Ga0116228_10001171_pt1 | contig 21467 bp, 13 predicted proteins | sample S1TSphfallax_2_FD_89694 | JGI IMG/M metagenome (GOLD analysis project Ga0116228, IMG submission 89694) | Host-associated microbial communities from peat moss isolated from Minnesota, USA - S1T2_Fc - Sphagnum fallax MG | ecosystem: Host-associated > Plants > Peat moss > Unclassified | place...
CAGGCGAGCTTTACGTAGTGTCAAGGCAGTAGCCAAAGTAAATGTGGAAGGAATGGTAGCCATAGTGGGTCCAGGTGTGGCTGACTGTCTCAAGGATAGTAGTGTACCTGTTCGCATGGCTGCAGAGCGGTGTGCATTTCATGTTTTCCAGCTTGCTCGAGGTACCAGTTGTAGTGCATTAATTACGCTTTTTCTTTTCTTATCAAATAGGGCTCAAGTTCTAATTGTTGAGTGTGAAATAGCTTCATGTAGAAAACATTGTAGAAATTCAACACAAAGTGGATTGTGTTCGGCTGTGGCAGGTACAGAGAATGTGCAGGCATCTCAGAAATACATCACGGGTCTGGATTCCCGACGCATTGCAAAGCAACCAGAACTCAGGTATATATGATTGTTTTATCTAGTAGCCTTATCTGCTGCTCTTTACACTAGCAAATTTCTGGTAGTTATATATAACCCAATGGCAAGGTTGTGCCCTCATATCTGAAACTGTTCAAATTGTGGGAAAGTCAATCCAGGTCAGGTTGGATTTGTTTTGTTGAGAAGGGAATGAGTGTGATTTTTCACTGTTTTATTTGAAGGATTTCAAATTGGATGTGTCTGCGTGCCACACAGTCTTGTATCTGATGCCTACCTCCACTTTGACTTACAGTGATGCCAGTGACGATAGTGAAGGCGACAACATTGCCTGATGGGAGTCAATTGCGGCACATACGTCAGGTGAAAAAAAACTGAGAAAAATCTTCAGAAAGCTGTTGTATCACCTGGTGGCTAACTGGTGAAATTTTCTTAGAGAGATAAGTTAATTGATGCATAGAAGAGAAATGGCGGCAACTGTAGCCTATTTGTGCATGCACATGAGTTAATGCACGTTTGAATAATTTCTTTCTTAAGCTCCAATTTTTTTTCTACTGTTATTCTTATTATTGATTTTCAAAGTGGTGGCTAACTGAAGTAATGGCACTCATTGCTTTGTCTGCTGCATTCACCTCATGCAGAACACATGAGTTGATAAGTGAGATTTTAGCAGGGACTTGTGACCCATTTTGAGTCCTTTGCCAATTTGATAACAATCAAATGAATCAAAGGTCCACAATCTTCTATTGTCTGCAACCAATCATAGGGAGCAGCAGGATGCCAATAGTTGAACTGGGTTCTTAAAGTGTGTGCATGTCCATCGGAACCACTGTGCCGCACCAATTCTGCTGTTCAACCAACCAGCCATGCGAAGTGCAATCTTGGATCAGACACAAACACTACACCTGAGTCATAACTCTCTCTCTTTGGTGCCATGGTGACCTGATTGGGCCTGTCTTGTCTAGAGCTTCATGCAAATCGCCTTTTGGGAGTGTACAAGCCTTGCAGACCTGACAAAGGTCACGTAATTGGATCTTTTTCCTTGTAGCCTTGGAGACCCGACACAGGTCACATTCTTGAATCTCTGCCTTGTATCCATGGGGAGCTGATATACAGGCACATGTTGCTTACTTTGGGATAACCAACTAAGTGGCAACTTAGTTCACAATTGGAAATCATGGTTATGCTTCTTTGACCATTTGTGTTTGCAGAACTGAGATGGCATTTATGATGCAGCAACAAAATGCACATCTCGTGGTAGAAGACAGGTGCACCCTAGGCAGTGTTACATCTAGGGAACTGAAGCCTTGGCTTCTGGCCTTTGCAACCATGCAGATGATGCCATTGAGGTTCTGCACTGGACCAAGTGAGATTCAAAATTGCAGTAAGATTCCCATGAGGCCTGACTTTCCACCATCATGGTTTGATCCCTGGTAGCATCCACAGGAATGTAAAACGCCAGCAATTCTATTGAATACACAATTTTGAGCCTCAGGTTGCAGACCTTGGTTTCATTCATTTGATTTCAGGGCTTGACTCCCAGTTTTTCTCATTCTTCCTTATATGCACATTGCATGACTCGGCTCCCATGCACAACATTAATCAGACAAATCAATTCCTTGTATGAAATTGGAGCAGAATTCACACGCACAATGTCTCATTTTGCCCTGTTTGCACATTTTTCGGAGGCACTTATACTCTGGCAAGTTTCTCAAATGTCCTACAATCTCTCCAAGGATGTTTGTTTTCTAGGCCAGATAGAAACTAGAACCCAAATGCATCAACCAAAGTGCCATCTTCACAGGTTTCCTGTCAGCATGGAAGAAACTGCTTGGGAGCAAGTAACACTGCAAGTTTGTGTGCAAAAACAAAACACACAAGATTTTGATAATCAATATGATGCAGCATATTCTCCATAACAGCACCAACACCACTCCTGAGGTAGTTCCGATCTTGTTCACGGTTCACAGTTGTTTCAAAACATGGTTGAGGTAGTATCAACATGCCAAGTACACTGGCAGAGTAGTAACTCGCTGAGGAGTGACACATCTCCCAGCAACACTCTTCTCAAAAGCTGGTTTGCGACAACTCTTCTGAACTTCCTTTAGTTATGTAAAATTTGAAAAAGCAGAACTAAAACTTGCAGTCCTGATTGTAATGTTCTAGTACAGATGGCAATGAGATAGAGATCTGGCATATGTGCTGTGGGGGGAAGAGAGAGAGAGCTCATGTCAATCTCAAGGTGGCTGGCTCTTGAGCATCTTCGAGACATTGATGTCATGATTGTCAAAGAAAGCTATGATGAAGAATTCAGAACTGACATGTAAGCTGATGGGCTTTGGGTTTGTCTTCATTGTGCAGGTAGAGAGGGTCATACACAGCCTTCAAACTGATCTGAAGACTGATGATGCTTCAGTATGACAAATTATAGAATCAGATCAAGATGGATTTTTTCCAACCCTGAAGGAGCTTAAACCGTATGCTTTGAAGATTGTCGAGTTTGAGCTGAATTGCCTCCAGGGATTTGGTGCTTTGAAGATTGTCAAGTTTGAGCTGAATTGCCTCCACGGTTTCATTCCTTTGAAGATTGTCGAGTTTGAGCTGAATTGCCTCTGGGGATTTGGTACTTTCAAGATAGTTGAGTTTGAGCTGAATTGCCTCTGGGGATGTTGTCACAATGCCAGGCTGCAGTTGGAACACAGCTCAAGCAATGGCACCAGGAACACTTCTTGTTGGCATCCACACCAGTGTAAAGAGAAAGAAAAGCACCAGTGAAACCAGCCACTTTTAGCAGGGATGATGAGATGAAGAGCACATACTGATAAGCTTTGTGCCAGTGTTTTTACAGGCAGATCAACCTCGATGCATAGAGGAAGCTCATCATGACACATCCAACCATACTGTGGCTTCATCAACAGCAAAAAGCCAAGCAAAAACCCAGAAAGGAAACCACCAATGTGTGCAAAATTGTCAACAAAAGGAAGCAACCCAAGTCCAAGATTGACAGCAACAAGGATGATGAGAGTGCAGAGAGAGCTCCACACGTGCTGTAGTAAATTGGTGAGTTTGTGATAATCTCGGAGACAGATCCACCAAGCAAACCAAACAAAGCTCCTGAAGCTCCCACACCAATCTCAGCATTCTCAAGGAAGAGGGAAGAGAGCAAGCTTCCCCCTAATCCTGAAATGAGATACCAGCAACCCAATGTGGAAAGCTCCAAATTCTCTCCCCATTTGCACACTGATGAAGATCAAGGCTAGCATGTTGATGGGCCAATCAAAATGGTTCATTGAAATTTTTATTTTATTCTATTTTTAACTTGGGAGGCACCGCATCTAATTAATGCAAAGCAGGATAAGTACCCCCAATTCACATAGATTGGCTGGATAATGTAGGCCAGGTGAACAACATTTACACCCGTACTCACTACCTTCACCTTCACCTTCTTGAGTGAAGGCTTTTGAAGGTTATATTTAACCCAGGAAATGTTAAATTTGGACTGAAAAGACAGCAATGTAGTTTTTAAGGATTATACATTTACAGAGTTTAGAAGCAGCCCAACAACTTTCTCTATTAAAACTCCAAAAAATGTTGTTCATATGTTGTAATACCTTTTCAGGTTTGGCAGTAATCAAAGTATTTGTGCAAATGTCACATTTTTTAGAAATTAAGAAATTAATCTCAAAAATTAAGAAAATTACAAAGGGAAGAAAAAATAAATAATGTGGTGGAAACCCAGCACCTTCTTGCTTCAAGCCAGTCCACCATTGAGATCAGGTACCCAATAATTGAGAACGTTTATTTATCCTATAATTTGTTGGAACATTATTTTTCCTCATTTAAAAAAAAGGGGGGGGCAATAGAAAATGTTGTAAAAGGTCTCATTATGTTAGAGGTTCAAAGTGTAAAGAACTCAGCAAATAAATTGCCTATATTTATTGCTGAAATTTCATAAATTATTATTTTTATTGTTGAAGTGGACTTTTAGATTTAAAATAATTATTTGACACCTAACTCCTGAACCTGAAAAAGTACTATGGTATATATTTTCAACATATTTTTTGTGTGTTTCATATGAGTTTCAAGAGAATCCATAATTATTTAACACTAGTGACCACACACACCCAATGTCATACCCAATGTCGTGGAAACAAGATAATTTCCAAGAAAAAACAAGTCCCTCACTATAATCACAGGGTGTGCACCAAGAAAATATTGCCACTCATACATAATTTGCCAAAATATGAAAGTAAAAATTTCAAAAATTGCCTATCAATTAGCATGCATCATCAATGTCATCTTCTTCCATGACTAGAGGAAGAAACACTACAACACATCTCAATGGGTTTTGTGACTCGGCTTGTTACTTACAACTTGGGTTTTGCAACTAGCCAAATCATTAAACTTGGGTTTAGCAACTTGGCTAATTGCTAAATATTTCAAATTACTAAACCCAAGTCGCAAAACCCAAGATGTGTTGTAGTGAAACATCTTCCCACCAAAAACTTACGTGGTTTTAAGAGGTAATTCCATGATGGAGACACTAAATAACCCCTAAGAAGCTTTGTTCAAAGTCAATCTATGGACTATTGCATGGTTTTCCACAGTACATAGGGATAGCACACCAGGTGATCGCAATGCCAAGCCAGCAATGCTTACAACTCATGTCGGGTGCAGGAGCTGGCAAAGTGTATTTTGCCACTGTGTGAGAACTACATGGTGGTGAGCCAGTTTGCTGAAACCCAGTCACATTTCAAGCACAGGTTGGTCAATCATGCTTTCACAGCTCCCTTAGTGAGCAAATTCTACAGATTTGTTCAACCTCATTGTATTGCCATTTGAATTTGTAAATTCACTCTGGAACAATGTATACAGAAGTCTGGCTTCTTTTGCAGTTCCCCGTTGTCTTGTGCATACTATCTTTATCTTTTGAATTAATTTCCTTGTAGTGCAGCTCATTACTGTAACATGCCCACAAAAGATTCATTTTCATGCTTCCTGATGTGCATTGGGGTCAATTGTTATGGTACCAAGTCTCTAAAGGTGCAGGTGACTGTTGATATTGTTCTTTTGTGTCTTCATGGGTTGAGTCCCCTCTTTTTCCTGTTCACTGATATGTGCTGTCACACATGTAGTCTCTGTAACCTTAGTAAAGGGTAACATCTTGATTCTATTCAGGTTGACTAAAATTTGTAAGTACAGAGATATCTCAATCCCGATGAAGATATTTGGAACTTGCATGGAGATTGACTTGCCAGACTATGTGTATCCTTTTTGATGTTCAAGTACTGAATGGTAGAGTGATGTCATAGGACTATCATGCCATGGTGGCACAACTTGAGCATTGGTTTTGGTTGGCACGCCTTTTACTTCAAAGATTTATGGTTCTTCAGTCGGTAATGTCTTCAATCTGGAGTCTGGTTTTTCACTAATATGTCTGTGGCTCTTTGAATGCTGAGTAGGACTTTGCACTGCATCAAAGTTTGTGTGATAGATGAGGTACCTGCAAAATTCATGCTTCACACTTAAAGGAATACTTCTTTAATTGGAAGAGAGAGTGAGATGGAAAATTGTTGAATGCCTGAGGTTTCTGGAACTGCAGCCAATGATTGCTGCCATACAAGCACTCACCACAAGTGTAACTTAAGGCAAGTACACAAAATGCCTCAGGGGCTGCAATATTGAATCTGTTGCACAGTCATGTAATCTCTACATTTCAGGATCATTGTGCGATCAATTGAGAGACCTACATTCAAATCTCCTTGCATTCCCTGCAAACAAGACATTTAGAGGTTGTTAGAAGGGCAGGGGAAGAGGTCTCCAGATCTAAGTGCTAACTGAATAGAATCTTGGGGTTTTGCCAACATGTGTCATGTCCTTTCTAATAGGCTACAGCCATGGCTGGAGACAATGCTGTCAGGGCTTTGCTTCAGAAGCTTACACATGCAGCACATGCTCCTTACTGGTATTTGTCTCCAGGTTCACAATTGTGACTGTTACTTGTTGATTGTCATACGATTGCTGATTGCAGTTAAAGGCAGAACTCTGAACTTTGCAAAAGTTTTCCGTAAAAGGGGTTGCAATTTGATCCTACAAATGTTCTATGCTTGTACTGGGGTTTGGAGAAGGTGGGTCTATCAAGGTGTGATTGATGATCCTTATGGTGAATTCTTGGTCGATGAGAACAAGTCCTTGCAGAAGGTAATTGTAAAACTTACATTGTATTGGGAATCCTTTACCAGCCACAGTGATGGGTGGAATCATATTGGCAGTTTGACTTGATGGGCAGGCTGTGATCTGTCAAGCATTATTATTTTGTTGATCACATCTGTATCAGTGCTTGTGAAAATGAAGATTCTTTTGTGGCAAGCAGTGTAGGAAAGCATTCTTACTGAAGTTTGTGCCTTTCTGCAGCTACCTGAAAGGCAATAATTGTGACAATTGAGAAAAATATGTTTCTTGAAATGGTATTTCCATGTACCACTTCATCATCTGCAATTGTTTGGTTTGTGAAGTGCCAAGTAATTGTGACATGGTATTTTCTTGTGGAATTCAGGGTGATTTTCTGGTGCACTATCATGGATACTGCATGAGATGAGCTTGCAAAGAGGCCCTCTGCATTGTCTATGGAGAAGCTTCAGGTGAGGACTATAGACCCTCATGTGTTGTGTATATTAACATGAACACCATTGCCAAGGAAACGGAATGGGCATGTTGCAAACCAGGTCGTATGGCTACTAGCTGCAATGGGTGCAACTTGAGCAGTGGTGTGATGTTGTTTTGAGATACGAACCCTGTGATGCACAGTCATTGTTGGACTGGCTTTGAGAACGTCAGTTGCTGCATCAGACCCATACCATGAAGATCTCACATGCAATATCGTAAGTATTTTTCTCCCTTTGCTTTCACAAGTTTTTTGCACTTAAGGTGTTAGCCTGTTATGTGGCCTCTGACTACTTAGACTGGGAATGTACAACTATGTGAATAGAATTGCAGGGAAAGAATTTTGTATTTGAAGTGAAGGTAGGACCCTGCTTACTTAATCTGTCCAGTAGTGATTCTCATTTCTCATGATTATGTTTGAGATAGCAGGAGAGATCAACCTTACTGAGACAGCTGCAGGATATTGGCCAGAATGGGGCAGGCCCTGCTCATTGTAACTCTCAACAAATAGGGTAGATTCAAGTGATGCCAGCAGTTTCCAGGGCATGGCATCTGGAAGCATAACTGGTCTGGAGACGTTCACTTTAGACTACAAGGTTAAGCATCAAGTCCAATCCTGTATCTTCAAACAAAATTTTAAAGTTGAACAGAAGAAGGAAGTGGTCAATTAGCAAAGACAGGTCAATGAGGTAGGAACAATGCATGGGACGCTTACCTGTAGTGGTCATACAGGTGTTAGTGAAGGTAACAATTGGATATTGGAAGTGATAAAGAGAATGGTTGTCATTTTTTTCCCACTTTTAGATGAAGGTGATGGTCTGAGACTTTGTCAGAGGCCCTAACAAGGTTATGACTGCACTCATCCTTGCTGTGTTAGTTTGGTTTTGCTGGAACTGACAGAACAGTTTTCTCAAAAGTTTTCCTGTAACTAGCTATTCAATGTCATAGATACATGTTCCCACTTTCAGATACAAATCATGGAAATGGTGCGGTGTTACAGGAACCCTCTAGCTGGTAGAGACTCAGTGGATGAGGTTGACTTGTGTTATAGGTGAGGTGACCACTATCTCTGGTCATTTGAAAAAAAACATTGACCAAATATCAGCTCATATTTCGGCATCTCTTTCATTGTAAGCAATTGAACGTCGGCTGTGTGCCACCTGGCAGTTACACCAGGTAGTCATCTGTTTTCATGAGCCGTTCTATTTGTTTGCCAGCTTTGTATGTTATTACAAAGAAAGACCTTGCAGAGAAAGGAGTTGTAAACGCTGTAACTTACTTGGTGATTTATTTTGCAGTCAGCTGCTTGCTCATTCAATTCCTTGGGTACAGCTATATTGTGGTCATATATTATATGCCTTCACATGCTACACTTTTTACAAACCTTTGAACATTATATGACTTTCGAAATTTGGAGCTAAGCTTACTCTTTTGACTGCCATCTTCTATTCTGGGTGTGGAGAATAGCACAGCAGCTTTCTGGCCTTCTGCAAAGCTTTCCATCTGGGTTGGCACAACATGAGAATTGGGATAGAACTGAAAAGAGGAATAGAGAAAGCATGCAAATTATCTCGTAGAGAGGTATCTGTGATCTTGGCTTGTCTTTTGTGTTGCCATCTTGTAGTTTGTCTGGATCTGTACTGGGCTGGTTGATATCAACCTTCATGCAGGGGACCTTGTTGGATAGATGAAGTTGGATGTGGTCATGAGAGACAAATAATCCTGCATCAGAAGTCTTGCAGTCTGGTTGAAGAAAAGGCAAAGCAAGGTCTTTTTGTTGAAGGCTGGTTGAAGAAGTGTTTAGACTTCTGTATCTTTCCAGCAAGGAACATGCTTAAAGGAAGTTGATTGGTATTTTGTACAGAAGGTGGAGAAGCTGAAGTCTATTTATCTACATTATGCAATTGCAACTCAATGGTTAATTCCAGCCATGTTTTGAGGGGAAAGTGCTAGCTCCCAAGAGCCTGCCTTCAATGGCAACAAAGCAGCAAAGAAAGGATACAAATCACATCAGGCAACTAAGGTTCACCCAAGTTGGCCAAGGCAAGCAGCAGATGACATTAATTTCAAGACTACAGTAGGGTAATGCCTTGGAACTTCTTCCCCCATCTGAACTGTCCATAGGAGCTGAAGGAAAGGTGCATGCATCTGTTGAGAGAAAGTAAGAAAAGGCAACACAGAAGGTGGGTTTCACTGGGCATTTGTGCAGGAATCTTGATGCAGAGTTTATCAAAGAGCTGAAGTCACTTGTTGGGCTACTGAGTAATGGGTCACAGACGGAGCCATATTTGGCACATCTTACCTAAGGCTTACAAGCAGTGGAACAGGCAGCCTAAACTTCTTTGCATCTCTGCATCATCATCTAGGAAAAACTGCATACATGACACCACTGCATGGTATTTTTGGACATCTTTGACAGGGACAAGGCATGGACCATTACACTAGGAATTAGCTGTGGACTCTGCAACTTATCATCACAATAACTCTTTAGACTTTACAGATATAGTTAAAAGGCAATGGACCCATTTGATTGCTTCATTGAGGACCCATCCACATTGCTGAGATCTCCAACCATGTTTCTCTCGTTGGTTGAGAGCTTGTTGCTTCTTGGGTCAGGATTCAATTGATCATGAAGTTCAAACCAGGATATTTTTCTTTCAGCAAAGTCAGTTGGGAAATCTAAGATGTTCAAATACACAACATACTTACAAGATGATAATACTTACTAATTGATCTTGTTGGTGTTAGTGCATACTAAGATTGACACAAAATGCTTTGGAAAGTAGCAATGGTCGTCTGAAGGAAAACATTTCATATGCTTTCAAATCAATCATACTTCTGAGAGATCCCACTCTTCACCCAAATCTTCTTAGGGTCAAGTGCACTTTCAAATGTCCTCAGAGATTCCACCCTTCACCCTAAGGGGCAATTGCTCTTTCAAAATGTCTTGAGAGATTTTGTTCACCCTGACTTCTCAGGGTCAATTACTTGTCCAAATGTGCTGAGAGATCCCGTTCACCCTGAGCTTCTTAGGGTCAATTACTTGTCCAAATGTCCTGAGAGATTCTGTTCACCCTGAGCTTCTTAGAGTCAATTACTTGTCCAAACGTCCTGAGAGATTCTGTTCACCCTGAGCTTCTTAGGGTCAATTACTTGTCCAATCGTCCTGAGAGATTCTGTTCACCCTGAGCTTCTTAGGGTCAATTACTTGTCCAATCGTCCTAAGAGATTCTGTTCACCCTGAGCTTATTAGGGTTAATTACTTGTCCAAATGTCCTGACACTAACTCCATCCTTCACCCTGAGTTTCGAAGGGGCTCTATCAAATTGACTCGAGAAATTTCCACCCTTCACCCTAAGCTTCTTAGTGTCAATTGCTCTTTCAAATGTCCAAGTGATCCCCCCCTTCTACCCTAAGCTTCTTAGGGTAAAGTGCTCCTTCAAATGTCATGAAACATTCCGCCCTTCACTCTGAGCTTCGTAGGGTCAAGTTCTCTTGCAAATGTCCTAAGAGATTCCACCCGGAGCTTCTCAGGGTCAATTGCGCTTGGTGCACGCCGTTTAGGGTTTGTAAGCTGCTTCTGACTTAAACCTCTCTCTCTCTCCCTCTCTCTCTCATTGCATGGCAAGGGAAAATGTCAATTTCTTAAGATCGAGAAGCTCATCTATTTGCTTTGGTGTACTGTTCTCTCATCTCTTTTTCCAGAGAAGCGAGCGGAGATTAGTTGTAACAACGGTTCACTGACGACACGAAAGACTGTAGTCAGAAACTGGGGTTTCTCTCTCTTTTATCTCGAAGGTTAGTATGGCAGGTTTGATGTTGGAGTCCTTGTTCGAATGGAGAGATTTTAAGAATAATCTGACTCAATGATTTTTAGGTCGTATGTACTTCAGTGCTAAAAACTTCGAATCTTGGGTTGACTCCACATCCCACATATTTATTGATTGTCGCAGGAAAGTTGCTCACACGTAGACAACATGTCCGTCTTTCCTTTGCACATACTAAGGTTTTTTCATTCTGGATTGGTTTTTCTGTGATGAACGATAGCAGGAGTCATATGGTGACTGAAAAATTCGCTGTGATCTTTCGCTTGTTGCGTGCAGTGACTGACGTTTAGGGTTTCTGGATCTTCTTCACACACTCAAATTGTGATGGCATTGTCACGGAATGCAGTTTTGGCAAGTGGATTGGCGGCATTTGCAACTGCAGGACTCCTATTTCCAGTCTTTCTGAGGTATGTACTCCTTTTCTGTTCACAATTTACCATACATCTCCAGTTAATTCAAGGATGTTAGGAAATTCACCAATTAGAGTTTCTGGTTTCCTAATTTCTCCTAGAGCATCATCCTAGACCACTCTTTGTTCATCTAGGTTAGGTTGTGGACAACTTGCAATTCTAGGGGAGGCAAGTTCCATCACAGGAGGATGAGTTCTGTCATTACTCAATCATTTGGTGTAACTATCATTATATGTAAACTTTGCTGTAATTTACACTACATGCATCGCCTAGTGTTCAGCTTCCATACAGCCATCAGCTGAAACCTCCTTTGTGTTGGTTCATCTATGGTTTGTAGTACCATATAAATCTGAAGCAGTTCTGCAGTTTGATATTTTGGAAGCTAAAATGTGACCATAATGGTGCAGACATAACAGGTTCTTAGGTACTACTTATGGTATATGAGGTGTAAATAGAAGATTGTGGCCACAATGGGGTAAAATTCATCTTTGTGGAGGGATTTTTGATCTGCAGTACGATGCAGGCAAAGCCCATGATAGATTCCAGCAAGGCCTTGCCACCTCAAGCTATTATGAGGGGTCCATATATCAATGCAGGGTCTCGTGATGTTGGGCCTGATCCATCTCACCAACGTCCAACAAAAGCTGCTTAAACTCTCTCTGTGGAACTGTCACTACTTTTATCAGATCCAAGCTGCAGCATAAGGTATGAATGCCCTTGGTCTGATTGTTCTATTCTATTTGGCTGTATTTCATTGTTGGACCCTGTCTTTGTCAAGCCCCTCAGAAGAATGGGTGATGATACTGTTGTGAGATTTTCAGGTTTTTCTATATTTGCTGAACATGCTTCACAGCTGACCACCATGTTGTAGCTGGGTGGTCCTTGAGCTGATAAACTGTGGTGTCTCTACTGATGCAGTAGATTTGCAGGACATAGAAACTGGTATTAAGGATGACACTTTCGGAGCTATATCAGGCTTTCAATTGCAGCCCTCTTTAAGCATTATGGTTGCACAAGCATCAGGCACCTGCAAATTTCTATGTGTTCCTTAGCTCTTTAGCTTTACAAGGGAACTAATACAGGAGAAGGTTTTTCTATCAAATTCCATCTTGCAAGGTCCTTCTATTACAAGAAACACATTTGGACATGATGAAGTTATAATGGATTTATGCACAATTTTCTTGTTCATATAGGGTGTTCATTTATCATGATAAATGAATTAGGATATGTCCCCACATTGCTTTCATTGGGTGGTTTGACAGGTTGGACAATTATAAAAGTGTTATAGCATGGGGCAAATGAGCCTGTTTTCTTGTTTGTTCTCCCTTTTGGGCAACCTGTTGTGGAGAGTATTCCTTATAGTTATAGGTTTGATTGAATTGTCCTTGAGGATTTTAATACTCTGGCTATGACAAGGAACTACCCAACTTGGGGCTGTCAGAACAGACATCAAAATTTTGAAAATTCCAATCACTATTGACACCATGAGCATGTCGAATTAGTTTTCTGAGTTTATTCTCCCTTCTTGGTACTTGGTGTTCTCTTTGGCTACTTGGTTCCCTCCCTTGTTGTTTTGTGATCTTCAGTGTTGTTGATTCTCAAATACTTCCTGCTGTTGTTATTATGGGTGTTCTCCATTGCTCTTACTTGGTGTTCTTCCTTACTATTGTTTGATGCTCTCTCTTGTTTTCATGTGCTCTTCGTTGTTCCTTGCTACTCGAATGCCCTTTGATGTTGCTAGGTATTTTTCATTGCTGTTGTTGGGTGTTATCCTTTGTTGTTGTGCAACCTTTGTTGCTCTCCCTTATTGCTCAATGATCTCCCTTGTTGCTAAATATGATATTTTTCTTTGGCATCTGAACCTTGTCTCCTAACACATGTGAAGTATTTATTTTGTGATTTCATCCATCATAATGTAGGTAATGTTTTTGGTTTCATCCATCATTACATAATAATAGTTGAAATCACAAAGTTTGTTTCAAACATGTTGAGGCCTATTGCTTTAGGAAAAAGCATGTTCTATAATTTTGGTTGTTGTTTGGTGCTCTTTCTCTTGTTATTAACTAGTGCTCTCTATTGCTATTAAATGTTCAAACATCTCTTCTTGTTGTTATTACTTAGTGTTTTTCAGTTATCTTGTTTTGTTATCATTATTTCATAGCATACAAAAACATTTTTTTTAAATCTAAGGTGTTTCATAAGATATGCCTTGCCCTACTACCATGTACAAAAGGTAATGACTATTCCATGAATGGCTTGTATGACGTATTTTGGATGAAATATATCATTTATAAAGTGCATCTAAATAAGCATAATTTTCTTCACCCTCTTAAGGGGGTAAGAAAAAGAAACAGTTTTAATATTTTGATAGAAAATTGTCAAAAGGCAATATTAAATCAAATTTTTAGCAAGAAGTCTTTTTTTATTCAAAAACAAGTTCCCAATTTTTTCTTTTTTCAATTTTTTAATTTTTTAATCTGATGGAGAGTGTGTGACAAGTCTATAAATTGGCTACATGTTTAAAGGCCTTGTACAAAATTGTAACTAGTTTAAGTCAAAATTTGCCTAGGGAGGCGCATTATTGTGTTACATAAGTGTGAAGGAAAACACTAATAAGAACCTTACCTCTTTTATGTGTTATTGTCTACATATGTTTTAAGCTCAAATAAGATTCACCTCATGCTTTACTATGGGCAAAGCTTACTAGTGAAAGAGACACCCAAAATGGCACTTAACATACACAAAAGTTCATGTAATACTTTCAAAATGTGACAATGTGATTGAAAACATTTGAATACACAAGTCATGATGAGCTTTTTTTTTGGGTTTGAAATTTTGCACAAATGTCCAAAATAAATATGAAAAGGGAATATTTGATCACTTTTTTTTTTGAAAAAAAAAATCATTAGATTAGCAAATAAAATTGAAAATCATGTTACAACATTTTCCCTATTGGTTTTGATCTAGTATCAATTTTTTAAATGTTTAAATAGGTTCCTAGAACATGTCATCATTTAATGTGAGATCCCTTTCGAGTTTCTTATAACTAATGCGATGTTAAAAAATGGGAAAAAAAAAATCATGACAAATTTTTTATACAACAACCTGATTATGTACATTAAAATAGATTTACTTTTTTAATTTTTCCCCTTAGCTATGACTAATTTATCACATGATATTAATTGTTGATATTAAATTAATGACAGGGCCATTATGTATAACACACCTTGTGTTTTTTTTTGTTTTTTTATTTTATTTTAAGAAAACAAATTTGTGAAGGAAAGTAGAGAATGTATGTGAATATTCTATTTTTCTTGACATCCAGGAATCTTGAAATTTGTAGCAGGTCGTTACGTTAGGCTAGTTTTACTGCAGAGAAGAGCGATGCTCACGCGATAGCGTAGCGGCAGCACGCAAAGACGGTACCAACGAAAGGCAGCAAGCAAAGCAGCTTACAAGCCAAGTTTGAGAGACCAAAAAAGCAGATCGATAATAACTAGCTACAAGAGTGCTGTGATGAGGATGGGGCGGGGCCTTCTTGGTCGCCATTATTACTGGTACATACCGCAGAATATGCCACCAGCCGGCCTCCAGGATTTCTAATCAGTCTTGTACGAGACTTTTCAATCACCATCACTCCACTTCCATCTTGCACCCCGCCTCTGGATTAAGCTCCATAATTTTGCAACTGGTGTTTCTCAATTGGACCGCTGGGTATTCGAACACATGAGTTGCTTTTTATTATGTCAACAGTTTTTGTTCCTGCACTCAAGAACAATTATGCTTCTCAAAGACGACGAGTCCACTTTGTTTAGTTTTAAAAGTTTGTTTAGGAAATTTTTTTCAGCAAGCTAACAATCTCGACGCTTTTGCGGTAGTACTTCGAGCATAGGATTACATTTCTCGATCAGCTGATTTCAGCATTGATCGATGTATTTCTTCCTGTCTATTGAATAAAATACCAGAGAGTTGCATCCTCTTAAGATATATGCCTGTTCCGAGAGTAATTCATTGATTTTGTTTTTAATACGTTTCACATGATCTCATTCAATTCAAGCCTCAGATTTTGTGGAGTTTCTGGTTTCTTCTAGCTTCCAAGATGAAGAAGATGGTGATTGTCCATATCAACACCAGAGCAACAATCCTCTGGTTGCTACTGATGACCAAACTCATGGCATTGGCAAAAGAGGTTACAGTAGAAGAGAGCAGGCGTAACGAGGAGGAAAAACTGGAGCAGCTGAAAACTACTGGAATAGGGTTTAATGGGAAACCCTCCTTCAAGATAGCCATGTTTGCAGATTTGCATTTTGGAGAGAATGCCTGGGATGACTGGGGCGCTCTGCAAGATGTTGAATCCTCCATTGTCATGTCCAACGTTCTCGACAGAGAATTACCTGGTACATTGTAACTCTCTCTACAGGGTTGCACTCTCGTCTTCTTCACGAGCTGGGCAACAACAATCTCCTAAAATATATGCCCAAACTCTATTCTTGTCGAATCGTAACGCCAAGTTTCTCGTTTCTACAAGCTAGCTATGGTGTTGAGCATAACAGACAGGGTTGGTGAAGTGGTGCAGATTTCGTGGTCTACTTGGGCGATTTGGTGACAGCCAACAATCTGCCAAACCCCAACGCAGCACAACACTGGCAGCAGGCCCTTGCCCCAACAGTAACTCGCAACATTCCATGGGCTTCTGTGTTCGGTAACCATGACGATGCTCCTTTTGTATGGAACTCCACATGGTTTGGACCTTCAGGTTCCCCTATCTTGCCAGCAGGTATATGCTTTGAACTGCTAACTTTGTTATCACAATTTTCACTTTAGCTCCTTTGCAAGTTCTGAATTCCAACATAGGGTTACAAATTCATACCCAAATACTTACTTGTGTTGCAAACGAGGATCAATTGACCAAAGAGCAGGGTCCCTTCTCTGTAGGACTGATTTCCGGGAAGCTAAGTATAGACATATTGACCACCTGTGTTTTGCCAACACATAGCAGTTCAGAGCTTTTGAATGATCCCCTGATCAGAATGTGTTTGCAATACTTCTGCTTTTACATAATTGCAGATGGAATTTTTTCTCACAGGATCTGGACCCAAAAACAATTGTGCTGTATCACCTGGGCAATGTGGTATCAAACCTATTTGCTTGCAAAGGTTTTTGTAACAACAGATGTGTTGACTAGATTTGTTATTGGGATGCAGCCACAGGTTCATTAAACTACTACCAGGGGACAACACGGGTAGACCTAATGGCATCTGATTCCAGCTCTCAAAAATCACTTTCTCAAGCTGGCCCACAAGGGTTATGGCCAAGTGTCTCAAATTTTGTAATCCCTATTGCCTCATCCAATGCAGCAGGGGCAGCAGCTATCATGTATTTCCTAGATTCAGGAGGTGGATCATATCCAGAGGTTATTTCTGCAAGCCAAGTTTCTTGGTTTGAGGAAGTGTCCTTGCAGCACAATCCCACTGCAAGGTATCCTCTCTTTCTGTGTTGATGACTTTTTTCCTCTGTTATAAGATAAAAGTAGGCCAGTATCTTATATCAATGTTGGACTTAGCACCTTGTCACTCATAACCATCTAATTGAGAGCTTCAGCTTGTGGTGTGATGAGCCTATGACCTTTCCACTATTGGTTACAGATACCAATTAGTGCTGCATACCAGTTTTTCTTATTGTCCTCACTGGTGATGTGTTTGATTCTGTTCCTTGAAATACTTAAGACATAGTAAGACAGATGGGAAAAATATCACATATGAGGAAGAGAAAGGTAATAGAATGGAGTTGGGAACCACAATCTAAAAATGCTTGCAAGTCAGGTTAGGCAAGTAGTAAAATTTGATGTTCTTCAGTCATAATATAACATATCAACTGACAACTTTTGTGTGCCTTTGGTACAGTATTCCAGAGATTGTGTTTTGGCATATACCAAGCATTGCATACTCAGCTGTCGGCCCTCAGCCCCTCCAACCAATTGTGGCTCCATGTGTTGGCAATATCAATTATGAGGCTGTGGCTCCCCAGGAGGCTGAATGGGGAATAATGAATTCTCTGGCTAGTAGAAGCTCCATTAAGGTATGAGTTACTTACACCTAGCATGTGTTGCTGGTTTATCTTCAAAACCTTTATAGAGGTGAAAAGTAATCATGTGTACCCCAGTTTAAATTGCAGTATAGAACTCTTTCATGTTTGATTAAAGCATATACTCTTGTGTACTGTAAAAACCTCATTATGACAGAATACTGCTTTTTCTACAGCAGTAAGCTTTGACACTTGAATCTGGTATGAGCAAATATTACACTAAACACCACATATTTTATGTGGAAATGGATGAAACCACAAAGTTTACCTCACAGATGTGTCATGAACCATTGCTCTATCGAATATGGCTTTTTCAACATGAATGTGTGTCACAATTGATGTAAGGTCAACCTTATTATGTTGTGCCTCCTCTCACAACAGAAAAACCCTCAAAATTTGTACATTGCACATCCACTTGATGCTCACTATTCAATAGCCTTCTGATTTTATCTTCCTGTTCAAATTCAAATTAGGATTTGGATTTGGTAGCATGGGGGTTCAGAAACTGCAAGAATGTCACAGGATAGGTGCCCCTTTGGCATTCAGAAATCTCATGGTGAATGTGTGTCTGCAGGCAGTGTTTGTGGGCCATAACCATGGATTAGATTGGTGTTGTCCATCTGGAAGTATGCATCTATGTTTTGCTCGCCACACTGGCTATGGAGGATATGGCTCATGGATACGTGGAACCCGCATCGTTGAGCTTGTGGAGTCACCTGTGTTTCAAATCAAAACATGGGTAACTTTGGAGGACGGCAGTGTTGTTTCCAGCTTGCTTCTGTAGCAGGCTTCATGATTGAAGTGTAAGTGCCTAATATAAAGGTGTAGTCATATAACTGCCCTCCTTCGGTTGGTGGAAGATCATGTAAATAAAAAAGCACTGAGAGTCACTTGTAATCATTATTCGGAAATGTGATGCACAATAAGATCTCTGGTGGGGACTTCAAGGATTATGTCTGCACTAGTGTTCTGCATCTGGGATGATGCTCCTCACATTCTTATCGCCATTCAAAGGTGTGTAGCTTACAAAGTATACATTATGAATATCTGTGGGAGAAATAACTCCTAGGATGTGGCTATTCATATCCGCTACCTCTCGAATAGGGGAGGGAAAGATTATTGGCCTTCTCATATATTGATCTGATGGGATTTCCATCTCAAGTTGGTAAAATCTGGGAAGTTGTAACTAGTGTGTAGTCGCTACTTGGTAGCACATGCAAATCTTGGGTGCTTAAAGTTCAATGCACATTCAGTAAAACATGTACATCAGCTTGTTCATTCAGTTTAAACTTGCCTATTAAATTTTACCCACTTTTTCTCTGGTTAGTTAATTGTTTGCTTGGTGCTTTTTGTTTCTGGTTTTCAGCATTGCTGTTTTTTCTTGTCCAGCAATATAGTACCTTTGTAAGCTTCCCATGGCTAGCACACTAGCAATTGACTGCTCTTGGATCAGAGATAATTTGCAATTGAAAGATTTTGAAATGCTGTATTTTCCCTTACCCAATGATGTATCTCACTGCTGGAAGAGATGCAGCAAGAGCAATCCATGATTATAGCAAGAAACTAATGGAGATAATAATGAGAATTTCAACAACAGACCATATGCCTATATCATATTGAAATGCACTTGAATGGTAGCTTTTTTCCCATTACACACCCATCACATTTCAAAGGGAAGAAAGGCAATTACTTGTGCAATTGGCATTGCAAACATGGAACGTGAAATTTCAAGCATCCTATCAAAAACATTAACAAAAATATAATAAAACCAATAAATAGTATTACAAAGTATATTCAAAGTATTCTTGTAATGGCAAATGGTAGTAGAATGTAATGGGCGTTTCAAGACCATATGGTTACAATTTTGTTCAAGGTACTCAATGTAATGAATAGAAATCAAAAGCCAAAAAGTAGGTATATTCAATAGTTAGTTACCATACTTTCAAACAAAATCATCATCTTAACCACATGAATTCATTTTTCCATATACCCTCTATTTACCCACTTCAAAACCCTAGATATTAGCAGAGTAAAACGAAGATATGTTGAGTATGTAATATTTAGTAGCCAGGTAGTGTAATTAAAAGGTTAACCAAAAACATTTACCAATACGGCAGGTTACCATGTTATATTCATTACATTAATTACCTTTTATATATTCATGGGTATATAAAGGTGAAAATTTTACCCACCCAACACCAGTCTCTTCCTTTTAAAGAAAAAAGATAACAAACTTGAACTTCTCGAAATTCTATTAATGCCACAAAGTTTCATGGCATCAACTCTAGTTTCACATGCAACATATAATTTGCAAGCTAAAGCTAACAAAACTTATTCATGGCATTATTATTAAATATACTTACAAAGGATGAGACACTTCATATTTATGGATGCCACAAGTTCAGAATTTCTTTTACAAATTTTGAGCTCAAGTAGTGTAGATAGCCACCCATCAATACATTAACAATTTGTTCACTCCATATTCAACTTTTGTTACCATCAAAAACATGGGGTGGTTTCCCAAGTTTAGATTTTCTTTTTCTTTTTCTTTTTTTTTGTTTTTGCAATGAGTCATTTTGATTGACCCACCACAAAAGAAAACTGAAACTTTGGAGGCTCCCCAATATAGAATTTTCTATTGAAAAATGAGGGTGTTTCTCGTTTGGCCATTTTATATAATTGAAAAGACAACTTTGGGCAAAGTGTATTGGAATAAAAGTGTGGTGCAATTGGGAACATCTTGGGGCATATAATGAGAACTTGAGGAACCCCTTGAGAACATGATGGGAACACATTCCTGAACATAGTATAAAAAACCCAAAATTTCACTCCACCACAACATCATATGCATTGCAAAATGTTAAAGAAAGAGTTGACATGCACACATAAAATTAGGTTGAGAGAGATAGAAAGAGAATAGTTTGCTTCAGAGTTGGAAGAAACAAGGGCATCACTTTCACAATCTGACTAGCAATGATCATCTCCTCCTTTGCAAAACCCAACAATCATGTTTTTTTTGAATTGCATGTTCCATACTTAATGTAAATAGAACTTGTTTGTTGCATGGAGATGCATGAAATTTGTAAAAAAGTTCCAAATTTTTCACTTAGATCACTTTGTCATGTGTAAAGATTTCGTTATATAAATTAAAAAATTCTTTTGCATGAGTGCATGCATATTTGCAAAGAGCTCCATTTTTTTTGCACTTACATCAATAAATAAGTACCTCCAGTTTATAATGGGGGAATTAGCCCAGGCCAAAAATGGTGACGAACAGTTTTGGAAATAGAAATTTCACCCAACCAATGGGAAGGCTCAGCATGCACTCAAAGTACCTAGATATGCTTCACTCTCAAAAATAGAAGCATGCTTTGTCATGTTTCCCTTTGTCCCTCACCCTCCTGCCGGGGCACTAAACACCCCCTAATGAGCTCTGTCCAGCACTGGTTTCGGCCTTTTTTCACATTATGTGTGCAATAATAAACCACTCTCCTTAGTGTGCCTTATGGTGTGGCAGTGGTTAGTGCTACGTTTCCTGCAGGGGAGGTCGTGGGTTTCAGTATCTGCAACGCCTTGATGCAGGACATTTTCCCAGAACACTTGTTGTCCTTCACTTTTACTGAAGAACATTGAAAACCGGGTTGCATGGTTTCTTGCAGAACTGTGCAAGGCTGAAAAAGGTGTGCAAAAAGACAAGCGAAACCAGCTCCGGACAGAGCTCGTTAGGGGGTTGTTTAGCACCCCACCACCCTCCACCCTCCCATTGGGGAGAAAATGTCTGAATTCACCATACTTAGACTATAGGTTGAACAGGTCCTCAAACTCAGTCAGGAATCAAATTTTTTTAAAGATTTAGGTTAAGAATTAAGATATGTAACCAAATTTGGTTGAGTCTTCTTGTGAATGATTGCTACAAAAAAAACCACCGTATTGCTGCTTGATTGAAAGTACGATGAGTGATAATTTTATTGTTGCAGTGAAGAAGATGCACTAATACAAACCTTCAAAGTGAGCCCAGTATTGCCTCTCCAAATGCAAATCAATTCCACTCTCCTATTGCAACCCTGCGAATGATAAGTCTCTCTCATCATCGTCTACTCTGTTATGAGTCTTGGTTCACATCACC
>Ga0116228_10001172_pt1 | contig 21446 bp, 21 predicted proteins | sample S1TSphfallax_2_FD_89694 | JGI IMG/M metagenome (GOLD analysis project Ga0116228, IMG submission 89694) | Host-associated microbial communities from peat moss isolated from Minnesota, USA - S1T2_Fc - Sphagnum fallax MG | ecosystem: Host-associated > Plants > Peat moss > Unclassified | place...
CATCGAGATCAGCGCCGAGACGGCCGCCTGCCGCTGGATCGGCGAGCGCATCGACTATGAGCTCGGCGTCTCGATGCTCTGTGGCGAGGTCGACCATGCCCAACGGGCGAGCGCGGCCGCGGCGCGAAGGGCCGCAACGGACGCAACGGACGCAACGGACGGGACCATGCCCATGCCCATGCCCATGCCCATGCAAGGCGACGTTTCCGCGGCAACGTTCTTTTCGGCAGAGGGGCTCTAAAGATTCTGCGGCGAAGGCCAACGTGGCCGCTAGCACCCTACCGAATCAGGCGAGCAGCGGCGCGACACCTGCCGATACGTGACCTTACCATCGAGCAGAGGTCCGATATGCCATTGCAGCTGACCGCGAGCAAACGTTGCCAGGTAAATATCGTAGCCATCTCGGCCGGCTCCTTCATAGGTGAGCGATTGGAGCTCTCCCAATCCACCGACGAGCGCGGTGAGTTTCGGCAATTGTTGCTTGACGGAACTTGCGAGCTGCGGTGACATTTCTTCGTAATTGGGATGGCCTTGTTCCAACGACAGGATGTAACGACGAAGCGAATCCTCGGTGCCTGGACTGGCACTCGCTGCGCGATTGGGTCCCGCCACTTGATTGGGTCCCGCCACTTGACTGGGTCCCGCCACTTGACTGGGTCCCGCCACTTGACTGGACCTCGCTGTGCGACTGGCGCCGGCTGAATCGGCGACTTCTCGCAGCAGTAGCGGTCCAATGAGCGCAACGACGGCCACCGCGACGAGCGCTGCCCACGCGCTGGGATTGCCGAAGTTCAGGGTCCAACCGATCCCGATGCGCTTCTCGACCAAGAGGGCGGAATCCTGAGGATTGAAGTAAAGAAACCCTCCAATCCACCGTGCATCCGCCGTCCGATCCCCGATCAGGGGTCCGCCTTCGCTGAGTGGCCTGCTCCCACCGCGCAATACGCCTTGCTTCTGCAGCCGAGTGCCGCCCTGCCCGGCGCTCATGAGGCTCACGACAAAGCCGAGTACGATGACCATCAGAGCCGCGCTCCAAAGCGGCATCGCCAGAGGCGGCGCTTGGAGCAAACTCAAAGTAGGGGGACCCATCGTCATATACTCGACGGTCAGCAATAGCAACATCGTGCGACGACGAAACCGGCGCTCCGCGACAGCCGCGGGTCCCGAAGTTGAAATCCGTCGCGCCCAATGCAAGATGCCCCATATCGACCCGCCGAGAACAAGGCATGCCAACGCTTGTTGGCCCAGGAGCAAGATCAACCGAGCGGGGACTTGACCCCGATGCAGCCCAACCCAGCAGGTTTCACCGAGGAGCACGAGAATCGGCAGCAGCAATAGTGCCGATCCCCCCGGGACGCGCTCTGGGGGAGCCGATAAATCGACTTCGATCGTCGTCGCGCGGGACGCTGCATGAGTCAAGGTGCGTCGATGCGCTGCCACCTGCGCAGCGATGATACCGAGTGAGTAAAGGACCAATGCCACCATCGGGCGATTTGGCAAGGACGCGACTGCGACGGCGGCAATCGCGCTACACCAAAGAGCGATACGATAGTTCCAGAGTATTCGCGACGCCTCGTCGGTGTTTCGAAACGCAGGCTCCACCGTCACGCCAAAATAGAGGTCCGGTCGGGTGAATCTGGGCATGACATGCCCAAGAATGCTCACTGCCACAATGCCGATGAAGATAACGAGGTCGGATATGTTCATGGGATCAAGACCCTTCGAGAGCGTTGGCAATACGACGCAATTCTTGCGCCAGAAATGAAGGTGTCGCCCCGCTCGCCCGTATCTGCGCGATGAGCTCTTCGATTCGGCGTCGATAGGCGGCGGACTCCGGTTTGCCGGACTTGGGGCTGACCCGCTCTTTGACTTGCGCGCCGCCGCGCGCGCTGATCTCGAGCCATCCCTCCCGGGCCAGTTCGCGATAGGCCTGTGCCACGGTATTGAAATGAACGCCGATATCGAGTGCCAACCGGCGTACCGACGGCAACGGGTCGCCGGGTGCAAGGCTGCCATTGACCAAGGCAACACGGATTCCATCGACGATTTGTCGGTAAACCGGGGTCGCTGACTCAGTGTCGATGCGGAGCATCTCGTCATTCTCTGTACGCTGTACATATACAGTGTACAGCAGCCGGATCACCAGTGCAACAGCAGCGTCATCGGTGCAACAAGTACAGCGCAATCCCAGACACGCCGCCGGCGGCGACCACCACAATGGGCGGCGTTCGCCAAGCCGTCAGCAACACTAGACCGACAACCGCCACGCTCACATCACGGGCATTGGCGACTGCACTGGTCCAGACAGGCGAATACAGGGCCGCACCTAAGATTCCCACCACCGCGGCATTGATGCCGCGCATGATTGCCTGGATGTCGCTGCGCGATCGGAGCGCGCCCCAAAACGGCAGTGTCCCGATCAGTATCAGGATGCCCGGAAGAAAAATGGCGACCAGCGCGATGACCGCACCCAACACGCGGTGGGGCGCCGACACTGCGATTGCACCCAGGTACGCCGCAAACGTGAACAGCGGACCGGGAACCCCTTGAGCCGCCCCGTAGCCTGCGAGAAATGTGCTATCGCTCAGCCAACCTGGAGCCACGACGGCATCGCGCAACAAGGGCAAGACGACGTGTCCGCCCCCGAAGACCAGCGCGCCGGACCGGTAGAAGGCATCGAAGAGCGCGACGTAGGACCAAGATTTGGCGCCGCGCATCAAGGGCAATCCGGCCAGCAAAGGTACTCCTGCGAGCAGGACGGCAAAAACGCCGAGCGAGACGATTCCCGCCAAGCGTGAGACGGGTACTCCAAGCGATCCGGCCGTCAGCAATGGCTGCGTTCGACACAGCCACAGACCCAGCATGGCGCCCAGCAGAATCGTCGCCAGCTGAGTCAGCGACGAACTGCTCCACAGGACCAGCGCCGCTGCCAGCACACCGATGGTGGCTCGTTCTACATCCGGACACAGCGATCGCGCCATGCCCCAGACCGCCTGCGCCACAATGGCCACCGCGACCAGCATCAGGCCGTGCAGGAGACCGTCGCCGACCGGACCGTCGATGACGTCGGCTCCGAACGCAAGTACCGTCATGAAGACAGCCGATGGCAACGTGAATCCCAACCAAGCCGCGAGGCCTCCCGGGTAACCTGCCCGAATCAAGCCGAGCGAGAAACCCACCTGACTGCTTGCAGGTCCCGGCAGGAACTGACATAGCGCCACGAGATCCGTGAATGCCGAGTCATCGACCCAGCGCCTTCGCACGACGAGTTCCTCGCGAAAGTAGCCGATGTGGGCGACCGGACCGCCGAAACTCGTCACTCCCAGCTTGAGAAAAGTGCGAAAGACCTCGAGCGCTGAGCGCTCATGCATACTTGAACAATGCCCCCGGAAACTGGCCGTTGTAGTGAGTCGTCGCGACGATGTGGTCCGGCGCCAGCCACTACTGAGGCAAATCTCAGGAACTGACGCCGATCACAACGGGGTCTTGACCGCATCAGGAGTCCCTGACCCGATCGACACGACTCGAGTTCTCCTTGCCTGAAATGTCAGCCGGCGCAGGGTCGACGCCAGCTACATTATCCCGGAAGGACGCGAAATGCGACTGCCGGTGCAGGATAGAAAAAGGCCCTGCAACCGTGAAGTCGCAGGGCCTTCATTCTCAAGGCCGGACCAAATACCCTTTGCGGGGTATTACATGTCCATGCCGCCCATGCCACCCATGCCGCCGCCGCCCGGCGCGCCATGTGCATGGTCATCTTCCTTCGGCGACTCGGCAATCATGACTTCCGTCGTGAGCAGGAGCCCGGCGACCGAGGCCGCGTTCTGCAGAGCCAGACGCGTCACCTTGGTGGGATCGAGGATGCCCAGTTCGATCATGTCGCCATATTCGCTGCTGGCTGCGTTGTAGCCGAACGTGCCCTTGCCCTCACGGACGCGGTTCAACACGACGGCGGCATCTTCACCGGCATTGGTGACGATCTGACGCAGCGGCTCTTCGATCGAGCGGGCGAGGATCTTGATGCCCGTGGTCTGGTCTTCGTTGGCACCGACCAACTTCTCGATCGCCTTCAAGGAACGGACGAGCGCAACGCCACCGCCCGGGACCACGCCTTCTTCGACGGCTGCACGAGTGGCGTGCAGAGCGTCCTCGACGCGGGCCTTCTTTTCCTTCATTTCGATTTCGGTGGCGGCACCGACCTTGATCACGGCTACACCGCCGGAGAGCTTGGCTACGCGCTCCTGCAGCTTTTCCTTGTCATAGTCGGAAGTCGCTTCCTCGATCTGCGCGCGAATGCTGTCGACGCGGCCCTTGATATCCGCAGCCTTGCCGGCGCCGTCGATGATCGTGGTGTTCTCTTTCTCCACAAGGATCTTCTTCGCTTCGCCCAAGTCATTCAACGTCGCCTTCTCCAGCGACAGGCCGACTTCATCGGAGATGACCGTGCCACCGGTGAGAATCGCGATGTCCTGCAGCATCGCCTTGCGACGATCGCCGAAGCCCGGCGCCTTGACGGCGGCAACCTTGACGATCCCGCGAATGGTGTTGACCACCAGGGTGGCCAGCGCCTCGCCTTCGACGTCCTCGGCAACGATCAACAACTGGCGGCCGCCCTTGGCAATGGCTTCGAGCAGCGGGAGCAATTCGCGGATGTTGGAGATCTTCTTGTCAACCAACAGGATCAACGGCTTGTCGAGCTCGGCGCTCTGGCTCTGCTGATTGTTGATGAAGTACGGCGACAGATAGCCGCGGTCGAACTGCATGCCCTCGACCACTTCGAGTTCGTTCTGCAGTCCCGAACCCTCTTCCACGGTGATGACACCTTCCTTGCCGACCTTCGCCATCGCGTCGGCAATCGTCTTGCCGATGCTCTCGTCGGAGTTCGCGGAGATCGTGCCGACCTGCGCGATCGCCTTCGGATCCTTGCAGGGCTTGGAGAGCTTCTTGAGCTCCTCGGTGGCGGCGGCGACCGCCAGGTCGATGCCGCGCTTCAGATCCATCGGGTTGGCGCCGGCGGCCACGGACTTCAGACCCTCACGGATGATCGCTTGCGCGAGTACGGTGGCGGTGGTGGTGCCGTCGCCCGCTTCGTCGGAGGTGTTGGAAGCGACTTCCTTCACCATCTGCGCGCCCATGTTCTCAAACTTGTCCTTCAGTTCGATTTCCTTGGCGACCGAGACACCGTCCTTCGTCACGGTGGGGGCGCCGAAGCTCTTGTCGAGAACCGCATTGCGGCCCTTGGGACCCAGGGTCACCTTGACGGCGTTCGCCAGGATGTTCACACCCTTGAACATTCGCTGCCGGGCGTCGTCACTAAATCGTACGTCTTTCGCTGCCATTTGCTGATACCTCTATAAAGTTGATTAGGTGTTGAACGGAAGGGGGTGAGGCTTACTTGCTCTCAACCACGGCCATGACGTCTTCTTCGCGCATGACGACCAGTTCTTCGCCATCCATCTTCACTTCGGTGCCGCTGTACTTACCGAAGAGAATCTTGTCGCCGACCTTGAGGTCCAGCGGGCGGATCTCGCCGTTTTCCAAAATTTTGCCCTTGCCGACGGCAACCACTTTCCCGAAAATCGGCTTTTCAGTCGCAGTATCCGGGATCACGATTCCGCCAGGGGATTTACGTTCTTCTTCTTCACGCTTGACGATCACACGGTCATGAAGGGGACGAATCTTCATAAAACAAGACTCCTAATCATTGAGTTTCGGGTTGAAAACGAGCGGAGGCTGTTAGCACTCGCTACTCGAGGCTGCTAATAATAGCGTCGGTTTGGTCCGATTCAAGGGGTGGACGGGGTAAATTTCGATAAACTATCGCCATGAGTTTGAAGCTGACCATGCTTTCCCTCGGCCTGGGCCTGGTGGTAATGAATTTGACCTCTTCCGCCGTTGCCAAACCGTGGTGGGTACGGGGAGTCGAATCCAACGAAAATGATTTCTTACCGCCCGATGTCGCATTCCGGGTCGGGGCCCGTATCGATGGCTCGGTGGTACGGGTCCGCTGGATCATTGCTGACGGCTACTATTTGTATAAGCAGCGAATGACAATCCAAGCGGAAAGTCCCGACTTGACGGTCGGTAACGCGTCATTCCCGCCGGCCACCCTGAAGAAGGACCCCTACCTGGGTCTGCAGGAGATCTTCACCCGAGAGGTGGAGGCCACCGTACCGTTCGCGCGGATTGACGGGGGTGCCCACCCCTTGCAGATCAAGGTAACCTATCAGGGCTGCGCCGAGGCGGGGTTGTGTTACCCCCCGATCACCCGGGTCATCTTCCCAACGACAGCGCCGCTGCCGTCGGTGAACCCGTCACACGGCTGGGAGGGCGTGGCGATAGTTGGCGGAGGATTCGCCTTCCTATTGGCCGGGTTCATCCTTCGCGGTAGTCGCCGCCTGCCGATGCCGGCCTGATGAATCCGCGGGGTTTGCAAATCGCCGGGGCCATTCTGGTCGCAGTGGTGGCAATTTGGGCGGGAAATCGCCTTTATATGAGCCGTCGGCACCCACCTGCCGCGGTCGAGTCCCTCCGCCCCGCCTCGCCGGCGGAGGTGGATTTCGGTGCCGAAGCGGCGATTCCGCCTCCCAAGATTCCCGACGTGCTGCCGGCATTTTCCCTTGCCGATCGCGCCGGCAAGCCCACTTCGATCAGGAGTTGGAAAGATAAGTCCTTGATTATCAACTTCTGGGCGACATGGTGCGCGCCCTGCCGCAAGGAGATCCCATTGCTCCAAAGCCTCGCCGATGAATGGAGCGATCGGGGTGTCGAGGTGGTCGGAATAGCCGTGGATCATCGAGCCCAGGTGGTGGAATTTGCCGACCGTCTGAAAATTGCGTATCCGGTTCTGATCGGGGAACAGGATGCACTCGATGCCGCGGCCGCTTTCGGCTTCGAATCGCCGGTCTTCCCATTCACCGTGTTCACGGACCGGCGCGGGCAAGTGGTCGCTCTGTTCGTCGGCGAACTCCACAAGCCGCAAGCGGAACTGATCCTGTCGGTGGTGCAAAATCTGAATCAGGACAGGGTCCAGCTCACCGAGGCACGCCATTCCATCACGAGCGGCCTCGCGGCCTTGGGGAGAGCCTCGGCAGGCTGACAGTTTCGAGCGCGATCGCCGCCAAACCCTGTTTTTTCTTGCCCATTTCCGAGTATTATCACGCACCTACTCAATGCGGCAACGCCTAGGCTCACGCGGATATGGCGCGAATTTTGGTCTTGAATGGGCCGAATCTGAATCTGCTGGGATCACGAGAGCCGGCACTCTACGGATCGACCACGCTGCACGACATCGAGCGCAAATTGACTGCGCTGGCGGAAGGACGCGGCCATCAACTGGTCTGCATCCAGAGCAACGCCGAACATGAGCTGATCGGCGCCATACAAAGCTGCCGGCAGGATGGCACGGGCTTTGTCATCGTCAATCCGGGCGCGTTCACCCATACCAGCATTGCCCTTCGGGATGCGTTTCTTGCCGTCGGGGTGCCCTTCATCGAGGTGCATATGAGCAACATCCATGCCCGGGAAGAATTCCGGCACCACTCTTATCTGTCGGGCATCGCTCAAGGCTGCATCATCGGTTTGGGCGCCAAGGGCTACGAGCTCGCGCTGGACGCGGCCTGCCATCATTTTCAGGGGGGATAGCGGATGGATATTCGCAAAGTCAAGAAGTTGATCGAGCTGCTCGAAGAATCGGGCATTGCGGAACTCGAAATCTCCGAGGGCGAGGAATCGGTTCGGATCAGCAGGCATCCCCGCATGATGATGCAGGCACCGATGGCGCCGCCGCCCCCCGCTCCCGTTCCGCTGGCCAGCGCCCCGGCGACGGCGGCTACGGCCGCGGGGGAGCACAAGCCGCGCGTGGACGAGCACACGGTAACCTCGCCGATGGTGGGAACCTATTATTCGGCGTCCGCGCCGGGTGCGAATCCATTTGTCGAGATCGGAACGGAGGTCAAGCTCGGCCAGATCCTGTGCATCATCGAAGCGATGAAAATGATGAATCAGATTGAATCCGACAAAGCGGGACGCGTCACCGCAATTCTCGCCAAGAACGGTGAGCCGGTCGAATTCGGCCAGCCCCTTTTCATCGTCGAATAACCAGGCTCCTAGATGATCGAAAAAGTCGTCATCGCCAATCGAGGCGAGATAGCGCTCCGCATTCTGCGCGCCTGCCGGGAACTCGGGATCAAGACCGTCGCGGTCCATTCAACCGCTGACTTCAACACCAAACACGTCCTGCTCGCGGATGAAACCGTGTGCATAGGACCGCCGCAATCGGCCTTGTCGTATCTCAACATGCCCGCCATCATCAGCGCCGCCGAGGTGACTGATTCGGTCGCCATTCATCCGGGCTACGGGTTCCTGTCGGAGAACGCGGATTTCGCCGAGCGCGTGGAGAAGAGTGGATTCATCTTCGTGGGCCCGCGAGCCGAGACCATTCGTCTCATGGGCGACAAGGTGTCGGCGATCAAGGTCATGAAGGCGGCGGGCGTTCCGTGCGTCCCGGGTTCCGACGGTCCTGTGGGAGGTGACCCCGACGAAAACTTCCGCATCGCCAAGGAGATCGGCTACCCGATCATCATCAAGGCATCAGGCGGCGGCGGCGGCCGGGGCATGCGCGTTGTTCACACCGATGCGAGCCTGCTCAATGCCATCAGCGTGACCCAGTCCGAAGCGCTCGCGGCATTCGGGAACGGCCAGGTTTACATGGAAAAGTTTCTGGAAAAACCGCGGCATATCGAATTCCAAATTCTCGCCGACAATTACGGGCACGTGGTCCATCTCGGCGAGCGCGACTGCTCGATGCAGCGGCGGCACCAAAAGGTCATCGAGGAAGCACCCGCACCCGGCCTCACCCCGAAACAACGCAAGACCATGGGCGAGCGCTGCGCCCGTGCCTGCCGCGAGGTCGGTTATCGCAATGCCGGAACCCTCGAGTTTCTGTACCAGGACAATGAATTCTATTTCATCGAGATGAACACACGGATCCAGGTGGAACACCCGGTCACGGAATTGGTCACGGGCATCGACATCGTCAAGGCCCAGCTGCTCATCGCGGCCGGCGAGCCGCTCCCCTACGAGCAGAAGGATATCGAGATTCGCGGCCATGCCGTCGAATGCCGCATCAATGCGGAAGACCCGAAGACCTTCGTGCCCTCCCCGGGTCCGGTGCGCCTTTGGCATTCGCCCGGCGGCCCCGGCATTCGCGTGGACAGTCACGTGTACACAGGCTACAACGTGCCGCCCTTCTATGATTCGATGATCGGCAAGCTCATCGCTTTCGGCGACACTCGCGACACGGCCATCGCCCGCATGCGCAATGCACTCGCGGAAATGGTCGTCGAAGGCATCAAGACCAACATTCCGTTGCACCAGGAGATATTCAATCACTCAGCGTTTCGTCAGGGTGGCACCGATATCCACTACCTTGAGCGGCGGCTGGGATTGAAATGATCATCCCGGCGTAAGCTCATGTGGGGCCTATGAGTTATTACGAAATCGAATTTCCTCTAGGCACTCTCCATCCCGACGAAGTCGAGGACGCCTTGCACGAGATCGGCGCAAGTTCCATCACCTTCGTGGATCAGGGCGATGAGCCCGTCTTGGAGCCGAAGCCCGGCGAAATTCGACTGTGGAGCGCCACCCTGGTCCGCGCGTTGTTCGATGCACGCCTCGAACCGCTGCGCCAGCTCGAGCGGTTGTCGCAGTCCCTGGGAACCGAATGCATCGCCGACGCAAGGCTGCGTGCCGTTGAAGATCGCGACTGGGAACGGGTGTGGCTCGCCGATTGGAAGTCGATGCGGTTTGGCCGCAGGCTTTGGGTATGCCCGACCGAGGCGGAGCCTCCCGACGATCCGGATGCCGTCGTGGTCCGCCTGGATCCCGGCCTCGCGTTTGGAACCGGCACGCATCCAACAACGGCGGTGTGTCTGCAGGTCCTGGATGCGCTGCCGTTGACCGGGCGTTCCCTGATCGATTATGGATGCGGATCGGGAATCCTCGGCATTGCAGCGCTGAAAATGGGCGCGGCGCACGTCACCGCGGTGGACTTGGATCCGCAGGCGTTGTTGGCGACGCGCGCCAACGCGCTGCGGAATGGCGTTGCACCATCCATCGACGTACAGGGTGTGCCGGCAAATTTGCAGCCGGCGAGCTGCGTGGTCGCAAATATCCTGGCCGGTCCCTTGATCGAGCTGGCTCCCTTGCTGACCGCATCTTGCGAGCCAGGCGGCGATCTGCTCCTCTCAGGCTTGCTGAAGTCGCAGGCTTACGCGGTCAAAGCCGCGTATGCGTCCGGGTTTGATATCGTGCAGGTGATCGGCAGGGAAGAATGGTGTTGCATACACGCAAGAGCGCGTGAGGGCTGATGTTCACGCAATGTTACCGATGCGAAACGATATTCCGTGTCTCCGCCGAGGCCCTGCGTGCCGCCGGCGGACAGGTGCGCTGCGGCCGTTGCGGTGACGTATTCAGCGCGCTGGCGCGGCTCGCCGAGAAGGTCTCCGATTTCAAGCAGGGCGAATCCACGTTGGAACTGGAGACACGGGCGGACGCGCTGCTGCGCAGTGCGCAGCCCATGACGCCGCTGGAGACACCGGCGCACGTGAGCGGGCCGGAAATCGCGCGGCTCGAAATTGTGGATCCCCCCGACGACACGACCGATCTCGAAACATCGCTGGAATTCACGCTCCCGCCCGGGGAACTTGACCGGGTGTTCATCGAGACCCCCTCCGTGATCCAGGTATTGTCGCCTCCTCCCGCTCCGGCATCGGCGGCGCCTCAAACATCGGCGCCGTCTCCAGCAGCGGCATCAGCGCCTGCCGTGGAAGTGGCTGCGCCGCCGAGCACACCTCTGGTGCGGACTTCGGGGCTGGAAGTATCGGAAACGGTGCAGCAGGAGATGCTCGAAAGTTATGCACACGCCGAGCTGCCGCCCATCATCGTTCGTCGGCGCGGCCTGCCCCCGCTCGTGTGGGTGGTGGGTGGCATCCTCCTGCTGCTGCTGCTGATCGTGCAGCTCGTTCAAATCAATACGGGCTGGCTGTCGCCTGCGCCGCGGGCCAAAGTTTCCTCTTACGAGTTGCGTCAATGGGGCGTCACCGGAGATCCGGCGGCACCGGGCACTCTGCGGGTACGGGCCAGCATCATGAACACGGCGGCGCAGCTACAACCCTATCCGCTGTTGCGGGTCGTGCTTTCCGACCGCTTCGGCAAACGCGTGGCATCGCGGGAATTCGAGCCGTCGGAATATCTCGGCAAACCGCCTTCGCGTCTCCTGGCGCCTGGCGAGCATGCGGACGCAACCATGGAGATCGTCGACCCGGGCAAGGATGCCGAGAGCTTCGAGATCGACATCTGCGTGCGCAACGGCGCCGACAAGCCGCTCTGCGCGGGTGATGCGGCGGCGGCATCGACATGAAACCGGTCAAGATCGGACCATTCGTGCTGCCGTCGAACGTCATCCTCGCGCCGATGGCGGGCGTCACCGATCGACCCTTCAGATTGTTGTGCCGCCGCTTCGGCGCCGGCCTGGCCGCTTCCGAAATGCTGACATCGGACGTGCGTTTGTGGAGCACCCGGAAGTCGCTGCTGCGCATGGAACACAGCGGAGAGCCCAGCCCCCGAGTGGTGCAGATTGCCGGCTACGATCCCGCGATGATGGCGGAAGCTGCCGCACGCAACGTGGAAGCAGGCGCTGAAATCATCGACATCAACATGGGATGTCCTGCCAAGAAGGTCTGCAACCGGCTGGCTGGTTCCGCTTTGATGCAAGACGAGGCGCTCGTTGCACGCATTCTGCGCACCGTCGCGCGGGCGGTCCAAGTACCGGTGACGTTGAAAACGCGCACCGGCTGGGACCGCGCCAATAAGAACGGTCTCACCATTGCGAGGATCGCCGAGGATTGCGGCATTCAGGCATTGGCGATTCACGGCCGCACGCGCGCCGACATGTTTCGGGAGTGTGCGGAACATGACACAGTGGCCGCCATCAAGGAAAGCGTGCGAATTCCTGTATTTGCGAACGGTGACATCGATTCGCCGCAGCGCGCACGCGACGTTCTCATCGCCACAGGCTGCGACGGTGTGATGTTGGGACGCGCGGCTCAGGGTCGGCCCTGGATATTCGACGAAGTCAATTTTTTCCTCAAGACCGGCGAATTGCATCGGGAGCTAGCGCTGGAAAAAGTCCGTGATATTATGCGCGCCCACCTCGAAGACCTGTACGCCCTTTACGGCGAGAAGACCGGTGTTCGAGTGGCGCGTAAACACTTGAGTTGGTACTTTCGGCAATTCCCTGAACGAGCGGAATTGCGCAACCGTCTCGTCTTGATCGAGACGTCTGATGAGCAAATTGCCACGCTGCTCGAGAGTTTTGAAACGGGTGTGCCCACTGCGGCATGAGAATTTGGACGGGTATGGTCGCCAAGAAAAAATCAAAATCACGCCGCGATGCGCCGCCGACTTTCAACGGCCGTGATCTCAAGGTCAATGGCAAGGGTGTGCCGCTGCGCAACCAAGCGGAGGAAGCGCTGCAGTCGTATTTCGAAACACTGAATGGCCACAAGCCGGCACATCTGTACGATCTGGTGATGCGCGAAGTCGAAGAACCCCTCTTCAAAGTGGTCATGGGCCACGTGCACGGGAATCAGAGCCGGGCGGCGACCATCTTGGGGATAAACCGCGGAACTTTACGGAAGAAACTCAAAGAGTTGGGTCTCAACGAGTAACCCAACGTTGCGAAACCTCGTACGCCGCGCACTGCTCAGCGTTTCCGACAAGACTGGAATCGTCGAGTTTGCGCGCGAACTGAAGGCACGGGGAATCGAGCTCCTCTCCACCGGCGGAACAGCCAAGCTGTTGATACGGCACGGAGTGGCCGTCAAGGAAGTGGCCGAGCACACGGGCTTTCCCGAAATCATGGGAGGCCGGGTCAAGACCCTCCATCCGATGATCCATGGTGGACTACTCGGCCGTCGCGGCGTCGATGACGAGGTGATGCGGTCACATGGCATCGAACCCATCGATCTGCTTGCGGTCAATCTCTACCCGTTTGCCGCCACCGTCGCCCGTTCGGATTGCACCTACGACGATGCGGTGGAAAACATCGACATCGGCGGACCGGCAATGGTTCGCGCCGCCGCCAAGAATCATGCGTCCGTGGTCGTCCTGGTCGATCCCGGCGACTATCGGAGCATTCTCGACGAGCTTGCGGCGAATCAAGGATCGACGCGGCTGCCGTTGCGGCAACACTTGAGTGCCAAGGCATTCGCGCATACGGCTCAATACGACGCCATGGTGTCGGCTTATTTCACGGGAGTGATCGGCGGCGAGCCGGTCACGTTTCCCGACGATCTCAATCTGTCGTTTCGAAAACACGGCGATCTCCGCTACGGTGAAAATCCGCACCAGACGGCCGCCTTTTACCGGGACCCTCGAGGCATCGGCGCTTCGGTCGCCGCCGCCGTCCAGGTTCAGGGAAGGGAACTTTCCTACAACAACATCGCCGACAGTGACACCGCACTCGAGTGTGTGCGCCAATTCGATGCTCCCGCCTGCGTCATCGTCAAACACGCCAATCCCTGCGGAGTGGCGGTGGCAAGGAGCATCGCCGGCGCCTATGAGGCCGCCTATCGGACCGACCCGACTTCCGCCTTCGGCGGCATCATCGCCTTCAATCGCGAACTCGACGCCACGACCGCGCAGCTCATCCTCGAGCGGCAGTTCGTCGAGGTGATACTCGCTCCGGGAATTGCGGAAGGCGCCAAAGCGGTGCTCGCGGCCAAGGATAACGTCCGTGTGCTCGACGTCGGCGATTTGACCGCCGCCATGTCGCAGCTGCTGGAGTACAAGAGCGTGGCCGGAGGCCTGTTGGTACAGACCCGGGATGAGGGCCGGGTGGCGGCGGAAGATTTGCGTGTTGTCACCCGGCGGCAGCCGACCGAGGATGAGATCGAGGATCTCCTGTTTGCGTGGCGCATCGCAAAGTTTGTGAAATCGAATGCCATCGTCTGTGTCAGGAGCAAGGCCACCGTCGGCATCGGAGCCGGCCAGATGAGCCGCGTCGTCAGCAGCAAGATTGCCGCAATGAAAGCCGGGGATGAGGGCCTGTCGCTGGCGGGCTCTGCCATGGCTTCCGACGCCTTCTTCCCGTTTCGCGACGGGCTCGATGCGGTCGCGTCCTTCGGCATCAAGTCGGTGATCCAGCCCGGCGGATCGAAACGCGATGCGGAAGTCATCGCTGCGGCCGACGAAAACGGCATCGCAATGGTGTTCACCGGCATGCGTCATTTCCGTCACTGAAGCCTGTCGACCGATGAAAGTCTTGATTGTGGGCGGCGGCGGCCGCGAACATGCTCTCGCCTGGAAATGCGCGCAGTCGCCTCGAGTCGAACATGTCTTCGTGGCTCCGGGAAATGCCGGAACCGCTCGCGAGCCGAACGTCTCCAATGTCGAGATCGCCGCCGACGACATCGAAGGCCTGCTTGCGTTCGCGAAAGGTGTGCCTATTACGCTCACCATCGTGGGCCCGGAGGGTCCGTTGGTCGCCGGCATCGTCGACCGCTTCGCCGGCGCAGGCCTTCGCTGTTTCGGGCCCAGTGCTGCCGCAGCCCGGCTGGAGGGATCGAAGGCATTCACCAAGGATTTCCTGCGTCGTCACCGGATTCCATCAGGCAGCTTTGCGACCTTCGACGCGACGAACTTCGATGCCGACTACATTCGGGCACAGGCGGTGCCTCTGGTGGTCAAGGCCGACGGTCTCGCAGCCGGCAAGGGAGTGGTGATTTGCGAGACTCATGACACAACCATCGCAACCGCCAGGGCGATGTTCGACGGGAGCTTCGGCCCGGCCGGCAGACGCATCGTCATCGAGGAATTCATCCAGGGTGAAGAGGTCAGCTTCATCGTCGTGGCACGCGGCCTCAAGGTCATTCCGCTTGCCACGTCCCAGGATCACAAGCGAAGGTTCGACGGCGACCTTGGCCCCAATACGGGCGGCATGGGCGCCTATTCTCCCGCCTCGCTGGTCACACCGGCACTGCATCAGCGCATCATGACCGAGGTGATCGGGCCGACGCTCCGAGGCCTCGCGGCAGACGGTACTCCCTACACCGGATTTCTGTACGCCGGGCTCATGATCGCGGCAGACGGTACTCCCTACGTGCTCGAATTCAACTGCCGCTTCGGCGATCCCGAGACCCAGCCGATTTTGATGCGGTTGAACAGCGACTTGATCGATCTTTGCGAAGCGGCGCTCGACGACGCTCTGGAGGGTGCCGAGATTCGCTGGGATTCCCGCGTCGCGCTCGGGGTGGTGATGGCAGCTGAGGGCTATCCGGATCAGTATCGCCGGGGCGACATCATCACCGGTCTGGATGCGGCGGCCGAACTGCCCGGCAAGGTATTCCATGCAGGTACGTCGCAACTGGACACCGGCGTCGCAACCGCGGGCGGGCGCGTGCTGTGTGCGGTAGGCGTTGGATCAGCGATGCGCGAGGCGCAGCGTCAAGCCTACGATCTGGTCAGGGCGATTCACTGGGACGGGATGCAATACCGCCGAGATGTGGGCGACCGGGCGGTCGTGCGGGAACTGAAGGGTCGGGCTGGTTCCTGAACAGCACGCCCTTCTCGGCGAACAGTGCGAACGACAGGCCCGTGATTCCGCAGCACAGCGAGCCAAGAGCCAGCGGCAGTGTCGTGGCATTGAAGTAGCGGCCGATCAGGGCACCGCACAGCGCGCCGACGAACGTGGAGATGAACCCCTGAAGCGAGGCGCCGATGCCGGCCACCGCACCCAAGGGCTCCATCGCCATGGCGCCGAAATTCGAGACCGCCAGGCTGAAGCTCCCCATCGTCGCCGCCTGAAATACGACGAAGGTCCACAACCGCTCGCGACCCCAGGCCGCCACCGCGACATGCAGCGCCGTGATGGCGATGAAGCACACGAGCGCGGTATGCGAGATCATCCGCATGCCGAGGCGTTCGACGATGCGTGAATTGAAGTAAGCGGCGGCACCCATGGTGACGGCGCACAGGGCAAACATGCCCGGCATGAGCGTCGGCGTGAGAAAAACCGTCCCGAAGATCTGCTGCACCATGCCGACGTACGCCATGATCGAGGCGAACATCGCCGTGAGGGCGAACGTGTAGCACAGCGAGGTTCTATTCCCGAGCACCAGCCGGGTCGCCGACACGATGTGGCGGGCCGTCAGCGTCATGCGACGTTCCGCCTGCAGCGTCTCCTTGAGCCGCAGCGCGGCCCACGCCCAGACCAGCGCGGCGAATGCCGCAACGAGAATGAATATGGTGCGCCACGGAGCGATGCTCAAGATGAGCGCGCCCATGCTGGGGGCGAGCACCGGCACCATGAGAAACACGACGAAGGTGAGCGACATCACCCTCGCCATCTGACGTCCGGAATACAGGTCGCGGATCACCGACCGCGATACCGTGATGCTGGCGGCCGCAGCGCCATGAATGAAACGCCACACCAGGAGGGCTGAGAAGCTCCCCGTGAGGCCGCAGGCAAGCGCCGCCACGACATAGAGCCCGATGCCGATGAGCAGGACGGGGCGCCGACCGAAGCGGTCCGACATGATTCCCCAAAACAACTGGCCGCACCCAAGGCCGGTCATGTAGGCGGTAAGAATCCATTGACCGTGGTTCTCGTTCGCGACATGGAGTACATGTACGATGACGGGAAACGCCGGCAGCATGGCATCGATGGCCATGGCCTGGATCGCCATCATCGCGGCAATCAACACGACGAATTCCCGGAAGCCGATCACGGCGGCGTCTTGCGGGCGATGCTGGTTGCCATGGTGACGATGGACGCCAGGTCCGTGAGATTGGCCGGCACCACGAGCGTCGTGCCGGCTTGGGCAAGCTTGCCGAATTGCTTGACGTACTCCTCGCCGATCCGCAGCTGCATGGCTTCGATGCCGCCTTGGGTCGACAATGCAATGCCGACCTGCCGCAGGCCCTCGGCAGTCGCGGATGCAACCGCGAGGATGGCCTGCGCCTGGCCCTCCGCCTCGTTGATCTGCTGCTGCTTGTTGGCCTCGGATTGTTTGATGACGCGCTGCTTGTCGCCCTCCGCCGCGTTGATCTTGGCATCCCGCTCGCCTTCGGAAGTGAGCACCACTGCGCGCTTTTCGCGCTCTGCCCGCATCTGCTTTTCCATCGCCTGCAGCACGTCGCGCGGCGGCGTGATGTTCTTGATCTCGTAACGCAGGACCTTCACGCCCCAGGGCGCGGAAGCCTTGTCGAGTTCACTCACCACGTTGGCATTGATGGCGCCCCGCGCCTCGAAGGTGCGATCCAATTCGATCTTGCCGATTTCGCTGCGCAACGTGGTCTGGGCGAGCTGCGAAATGGCGAATCCGAAATTGGTGATGCCGTAGGAGGCCAGATGCGCATCGAGAACCTGCATGTACAGCACGCCATCCACGCCCACCTGCACATTGTCGCGGGTGATGCAGATCTGCTCCGCGATGTCGACGGCAATCTCCTTCAAGCTGTGCTTGTAAGCAACCCGCTCGACGAAGGGAATCAGTATGTGAAAGCCGGCGTTCAACGTGCGGCTGTACTTGCCGAGGTATTCGACGACGAATGCGCTCTGCTGCGGCACCACGGTTGCGGTCTTGGCCAGCACGATGACGACGATGATGGCGAACAAGATCGCACCGAAACCGAGCGGGATTCCTGCGGGAATGTCCATGATCATGCTCCGAAGCGGATTACCCTGAAGGCTTTAGCACCAACGTCAGCCCATCGACCCGCTCGATGCGGGCGCGGCCGCCCGCCGGGATCGATGCGGAACCCGCGTTCAACACAGTCCACGAGGTGCCTCGAAAATCGATGCGCCCGGTCTCTCCCGGCGCGAGCGCCACCGCCAACGTGAAATGCTCTCCGGCGGGCGCGCGGGTCACATCCGGCAGATTGCGGCGCAGGCGTCCGTAGACCCTGCGGCGAAACCCGACCATGGAAACTGCCGCAAGCGCGGCAAATGCCACCCACTGCAGCCACGGCGCGCCGGCGATGCCCGCCACGCTCAAGAGGCCGACGATGAGTGCGGCGCTGCCGATGAACACCAGGTAGAACTGCGCATTGACGATGGTCAGTTCCGCCCCCAGCAAAATGGCTCCCACCGCAATCCATGCCCACCATTGCATCGGCGTCGAGGCTCCGCGATGCCGGCTACCGCTTCATGGCGTCGAAGAAGTCGGTGTTGGTCTTGGTGTCCTTCATCTTGTCGAGCAAAAACTCGATCGCCGCAAGTTCATCCATGGGGTGCAGCAACTTGCGCAAGATCCACATCTTGGACAGTTCGGCCGGGTCCGTGATGAGTTCCTCCTTGCGAGTACCGGAGCGGTTGATGTTGATGGAGGGGAAGGTACGCTTTTCGGCGATGCGGCGATCCAGATGGATTTCCGAATTGCCCGTGCCCTTGAACTCCTCGAAAATCACATCGTCCATCTTCGAGCCCGTGTCGACCAGCGCGGTGGCCAGAATCGTGAGGCTGCCGCCCTCCTCGATGTTGCGAGCGGCGCCGAAAAAGCGCTTCGGACGCTGCAGGGCGTTGGCGTCCACGCCGCCCGTCAGCACCTTGCCGGAACTCGGCACCACGGTGTTGTAGGCGCGGGCGAGACGGGTGATGGAATCGAGCAGAATCACCACGTCCTTCTTGTGCTCCACCAGCCGCTTGGCCTTCTCGATCACCATTTCGGCGACTTGAACATGCCGGCTCGCCGGCTCGTCGAAAGTCGAGGAGACCACTTCGCCCTTGACGGTGCGGGCCATCTCGGTCACTTCCTCGGGTCGCTCATCGATGAGCAGGACGATCAAGTACACTTCGGGGTGATTCGCCGTGATGGCCGTGGCGATGTTCTGCAGCAGCATGGTCTTGCCGGCTTTGGGCGGCGAGACGATGAGTCCGCGCTGACCCTTGCCGATGGGCGCCACCAGATCGATGGCGCGGGCGGTCAAGTCCTCGGTGGAGCCGTTGCCGCGCTCCAATTTCAAGCGCTCCGTCGGGTGCAGCGGCGTGAGATTCTCGAACAGCACCTTGCCGCGCGAACTTTCCGGCGAATCGAAATTGATTTCGCCCACCTTGAGCAGGGCGAAATAGCGCTCGCCATCCTTGGGAGGACGGATCAGCCCCGAAATCGAATCGCCGGTGCGCAGATTGAAGCGCCGGATCTGGCTCGGGGAGACATAAATATCATCGGGACCCGCCAGGTAACTCGAGTCCGAGGAGCGCAGAAAGCCGAAACCATCCTGGAGGATCTCGAGCACACCGTCGCCATAAATGTCCTCGCCCTTGCGCGCATGCGCCTTCAAGACGCCGAAGATGATGTCCTGCTTGCGCGAGCGCCCCATGTTCTCGAGACCCATGGTCTCGGCCAGCTTGACCAGATCGCTGATCGGGCGTTTTTTGAGCTCGGTGAGGTTCATCGAGCTGCGGCTGCGCGCGAGGTCGGTCGGCGCAATGATCTCTAGATCATCGCCGCCCTCGGGCAGATCTCCATAATCTTCCTGCGGCGGTCTACCGCCGTTGGTATTGCCGTTGCGGTTGTCGTTGCGCGGTCCGCGATTGGAGCGATTACCCCGGCCTCCGCCGCCCTGGCCGCCGCCCTGCTGCCCACCCTGACCGCCTTGGCCACCGCGGGATTGATTGCCGAGATAGCCTCTCACAGGTTGCTGTCCAAAAAGGCGGCGAGCTGTGACTTGGTGACCGCTCCGACTTTCTGTGCCTCGACGGTGCCGTTCTTGAACAGAATCAGCGTTGGAATGCCGCGGATATTGAATTTCGGCGGGGTCGCCGGATTGTCGTCGATATTCAGCTTGGCGATCCGGATCTTGTCCTTGTATTGGTCGGCGATCTCATCGAGGATCGGCGCGATCATCTTGCAGGGACCGCACCATTCTGCCCAAAAATCGAGCAAAACGGGCTTCTCCGACTTGAGCACATCCTTGTCGAACGTGGCGTCGCTGGTATGGACGATACTTGGGTTACTCACTGCGGACAGACCTCCATATGGGGGTTAATTTTCAGTTTTTTGGCGGGGTGGTTCGTGGAAAAAGCGTTTTTTTGGTCCCGCGCGAAGTGACGATGCGCGGCCGTTCGGGCACAATACAGCGGCTATAGCGGTCTTGATTACCTTAAAAGGGTACCGATGATACGGTTGAGGGGAGCGGATAGACCGGCTCCGGATTGGCAGTATTGTTAACCGGTCCCTCATCATTTTGCAAGTTTCTGCAATCCACAAAGCGAAAATGTCAGACGCCCATCTCAGTAATCTTACGTTCGAGTCCTTGAAGATCCCCGAGTCGCTGAAGCGCGGAATCGCCGAACTCGGCTACACCCGCTGCACGCCCATCCAGGCCCAAACCCTGCCGGTGGCGCTGACCGGCCGCGACGTGGCGGGGCAGGCTCAGACGGGTACCGGCAAAACGGCCGCTTTCCTGATCGCGTTGTTCAATCGTTTGTTGACCGAGCCCATACCGGCAAACAAGCCCTTGAACGCGCCCCGCGCAATCGTGATCGCGCCGACGCGGGAACTCGCGGTACAGATCCATTCCGATGCCGAGGGAATCGCCAAGCATGCGGGGCTCAAGCTCGCGATCGTCTTTGGCGGCGTCGACTACGAAAAACAGCGGCGGATTCTCGAGGAGGGCGTCGACGTGCTGATCGGCACGCCGGGCCGGATCATCGACTACTTCAAACAACATGTGTTCGATCTGCGGCATATTCAAGTCGCCGTCATGGATGAGGCGGATCGAATGTTCGATCTGGGCTTCATCAAGGACATCCGCTTCATTTTGCGGCGTTTGCCGCATCCGACGCAGCGGTTGACCATGATGTTCTCTGCCACTCTGTCGCACCGCGTGATGGAACTCGCCTATGAGCACATGAACAATCCCGAGCTCATCCGCATCGAGCCTGACAAGATGACCGTCGATCGGGTCAAGCAAGTGCTGTACTTTCCGTCGACCGAAGAGAAGATTCCGCTCTTGATGGGGCTGCTTCGCCGCATCGACGCGGTGCGCACCATGGTGTTCGTCAACACCAAACGCATCGCCGAAGTGCTCGAACGCACGCTCACCGCCAACGGTTTCGTGGCCCAAGCCTTGTCGGGCGATGTGCCGCAAAACAAGAGGTTGAAAATGATGCGCGACTTTCACAACGGTGAGATCGCGGTGCTCATCGCCACCGACGTTGCGTCGCGAGGTCTGCACATTCCCGATGTGAGTCATGTGTTCAATTTCGATCTGCCGAACGATGCCGAGGATTACGTGCACCGGATCGGACGCACCGCCCGTGCCAGCGCGGAGGGCGACGCCAGCAGCTTCGGGTGCGAGGAATATGCCATCTCCCTGCCCGACATCGAACGCTACATCGACCATCAGATTCCGCGCGCTGCGATCGAAACCGGTGACCA
>Ga0116228_10001173_pt1 | contig 21439 bp, 15 predicted proteins | sample S1TSphfallax_2_FD_89694 | JGI IMG/M metagenome (GOLD analysis project Ga0116228, IMG submission 89694) | Host-associated microbial communities from peat moss isolated from Minnesota, USA - S1T2_Fc - Sphagnum fallax MG | ecosystem: Host-associated > Plants > Peat moss > Unclassified | place...
AATAACATGTTGAAGAAGCAACCAATTGGGAAAGTATTAGTTAGCCCTAATTTTGTGCAAAGTAATGATATTTTAATAAACGTAATTACATGTGTTAGTTTCTTAAGGAAAGTATGCCCTAAAAGTCATTTCATTCTCCAAACATTGCCACTTTTCACTTTGTGGTTGTAGTACAAAGAACCGATGTACCCCTTAACATGTCTTTTCAATTTCCCATTCTGGAAATTTTAAAACCTTTTTTTGCCCCAAAATGAAGTGATGAGTGCTTTGGATTAGTTGAAAAAGAGCGTAAACAAGAGGGAGTCTGAATTAAAAAGACAAAAAGAAGAGAAAGGAGAGGAAATAAAATTGTAGAGAATCAGAGAAGAAGTTTTTATAGCAACATGGTTGATTTACATTGAACCACTTGCATCAAGGTCGCCTCCTATATTTTGAGAAAGTATTGAGGGCTCTAGGGAAGGGAGAGACATAGAATAGGAAATTTTTGAGGCATTGAGATGTGTTGCTATTGTGGGAGGACTTGAAGAGACATTGTTGTGAGGCCTTTAAAGACATTTTTCACCTTCTACACCCACATTTGATATAATTAGTGATTATGAGGAGGAAAAACAAGATGAAAAGAAGACTACAGAAGTAGCATAAAAAATTGAACAACCAATGGATTTTTTGTCAACACCGGTTGAAGGAGGATTCTGTGACATAGAACATGATTCCCTTGACATACTTGTTGTTGTACTGACCAAGGCATGGTCCAAGTTTATGATGAGGCACAAGGGAAAGGAACAAGTGGAGGAGGGAAGTTCACCTACCAAAGTGACCCATAAGTAAACACCCGTTGAAACCAAAAAAATCCCAAAAATGTAATGGATCTGGATGGGATCAAAAGAATGATAATGGGCAAAGTGAGTTGGTTTGGGTGGCTTGTTTACTATTCACTGGATAGTCCCATGACCAAACATGTTGGAGGAATTTTTGCACACTTGGGAATCCACAAAGGATGAATGCATTAGAATAATTGTTTGTGGTGAAAAGATCATCAACTATGCACTAATTATTTAAAAATTTGGTGTCAATGTTGAAGGAATGGTTGATGCAATGAACACATTGGTCAAAGAGGCCCAAGTTGCTTTCAAGAACATACAAAACAATACATTTTGGGTTTTGTAATTGGCCTTTATGACTAAATATTAATAAAAAAACATAAGTGACTAGTGACTAATGAGTTGTTAAACCCATGTCGTTTCACCCATTTAGTCACAAGGGGCATTCAGTTGCAAAGCCCAATTGTTTTAACGATTAGGATTTTAATTTTTTTTATAATAATGAAATTTCCATGTCATCATTAATTTTGGTATGATGTGTACAGTGCATGCCATTTCAACTTAGTTGTGTTATTCAACTAAGTGTTACAAAAGACATCTTGATGGATGGATGACACGTGTCAAAAATTTATGAACACATTATGATTCATTACACATGATCAAAAGTCAACCTAGCTAGGCTAGGCAACCTAACCTAGTTACCTACCCAAAAATCAACTTAATTTAACCTAATTAGGCTAGTTATGTATGTTAGGCAACCTAGACTACCTAACCTAGGCTAAGTGGCCTAAATTAAAAACAAGTGTCAAACTCATAGCCAAGAAGCTTAGATTAGGCTGCCTAACCTAAACCAAGTTGCCTAGGTATCATAAGTTACAAGAGTGAGGACATGAACCTTTCACCTTCACTTTGGGGTTCAAGTCCACATCCATTGCACTACCATGTTTTTTTATACTAATTATATTTAACACAAAGTTATAAAACTCAAAATGTTTTACCTTGAATTTAACTTTGGCCACCCTAAATTGACCTAGGTCAACCTACCTACTACCTACCAACCTAGCCTAGACCTAGAACTCCTTAGGTTGACTTTAAATGAATTACTTTGTCAACTTATAGTACTTACTAACCTAGCCTAAGTTAACTTAGGCATTTTTAGGTTTAAAAAAAAACCTAGGATAATTATGTCACATTTTATCACATCATAGTCGCATTTAGTTGCACAAACTTGAAGTGGTTGCAAACTTGATAAAATATTTTATAATGAGGCTACCTAGGTTGACTTGGCAAAAACTTAAAGTTAAGAACCTATGGAAGCCTACCTAGGTTAACGTATTAGTAGGGTAACATATTCAAGGTTTATTTAAACATATTAGATGTAGTAAATTTCTTATGTTTAGTTAAGTAATTTACAAAGTAACTTATATTATGAAGTAAGTTTTTACTAAGTAACCTATATACAAAGGTTAATTTAATATGTATATTAACCTAAGCTAGTGTGTTAAATAATTAAAATTCAAGGAGTTATGTGTCACCTTTTTCAAAATAACTATTAATATTGTAGTCATAATTAGAAGTTAACAATAGTTTGTTTGGTACACATACACATGCATGAGAATTCATGATTTTAAAAACATCATGGCACCAAAAACAAATGGCATGCCATGACAAATATTAGTGACATAAATTCAAAACACACAAAAACTTATGGTGTCACAAAAAATCATGGATTGCCATGCAATTTAAGACACCTTGTTGTTAAATGGCATGGCATGTCATCATCACATGAAAGACCAAATTGTTATTAATTGCAAAGGACAACATTTGGATGGTTGTATTAGTAATTTGATTTTTTTCCCCTTTCAAATTACTAATATAACCATCCAAATAGATGGGTGCATTCCAAGATAACTCATCAAATGGATGGGTATATTCTAAATTCACACATTGGCATCCATTAGTTCAAGGCAATAACAAAACCTATAAAAATACTTGGCATATAAATCTAATGAGCACACCTTATGAACTCTTGCCACATGGAATGCCATGTCAACATCACTAGATCACAAGTCGCTATTATTTACCAATAGTTGCAAAAATCAATAAATTTTTGTTATTACCCAATTTTTGAGAATCAAAAATAAATTACAAATATATTTTAAAATTTTGATATTTGTGCAAAAATCATCAAGTCATGATATCAACTATGGTCGCAAAACCATAATGCCAAGTGGCACCATAATGTCCTTTACAATCAAGTAGTCATTAATGTGACTATGTAATTATAGTTATAGTCGAAAAAGACATTAGTCCTTTTGTTAACCGGTTGTAAAACCCAAGATGTGTTGTAGTGATAGCTCGACTGGATGCATTTATCAACAAAGAATAAGGGAGTGTCATTTGGATGAAGGAGAAGTACCATGCCAAGTTTATAGCCATTCTACAAATTTATTACCAACAATAAAGGTTAGTTTATTTCAATAATTGCATTGCCATTACCTTTAATTTGGCAAACAAAAGGAAGAATATCAACTAGTGTTTTATCATGTTGATGTAAATATCAATAGAATTAACTCGATGGACGAAGCACCAAAAACATATTGTAGCAAAGTTAATAGTGCTTAATAGGAAGGCAACAACCTATTAATCTAGACTAGTTATAGAAGTTTGTTTACAACACTAATTTCCATTGTAAAAAAAAATTACACATTTGATTCTCCAAAACCACAACTATTTCAGGAGAAAGAAAAAAGAAGGTTAGTGAGGAGAAATCTAGAAAACCCTTTCTTGAAGTTGTCACCAAGGAATCAATTCATCAATGAATGTCGATTAGTGCACTCAACTAATATATTGCCACAATTAGATTGATAATCACATTGGTTGAAGATGCAAACTGAGTTGTCAACACTTAGGGACTAAAATAAGTCCAAAACCAACTAGTTCACCACTAAAGAAAAAACTTCGCACCCATTAGCGAATCATGATTATGGAGGGAGGAGATGAAGACATGGAAGCTAACGTTATTATGTAGCATGAAGATGAATTGATAAGGATGGAAAGTGACCAATTCATGGAAGATAGAAATGAACTTAATTTTTCACATGTATCAAATCAAAAGCCTTTACATGTTCAAGAAACTTATGTTCCTACATAACTAATCAGTAACCTATTACCAATAGGTACATAACTAGTTCAATCAGTTCATCCCAAGCCCATTGAACTAATTCAACTTATACATGTTTATATTTTTCTTGAAACATCAACAATTTATGTTGAACATGAAAACTTGAAACAAGTTACACTTTTATTTGAATAAGTAGCCTTAGTTGCCCAAACTTGGCTTGAAATAATAGATAGCCTAGCCAATTTGAGGATTAAATATAATATCGCTAAGAACTTATTAAAGGACATTAACAACCAACTATAGGTTTATTGCCTAAAATTGGTTAGCCATAAATAAACATTGTAGAACATAGACAAGGATTTAGTTATTATGAAAACCCAAGTCCTTAAACTATAGATAGAAAATAAGCACCTAGTTACCAAAAGTGTTGAAGTTGAAAAGGTAATCAAGAAGGTTAAAGCATTGCAATAGGAGTACAATGAGCTTAATCAAGTTCATTTTAAAACCCATAACAACATGAAGGCTCTATAGACTGACCTTGACTGGTTGACAAGGGATTATGGAAAGATGGAGGCTATCAATGTACAATGGGAAAAAAATCTCTTAGAACTAAAAAACATATGTTTACAATAGTGGGAATAGTTGATGGAAGTCCACATTGACATGGAGAATCGTACCCATGAGCTTCGGGTACAAATTCAAGAACTGAAAAGGCAAGTTATAAACACTTTGTCAAGCACCAAGTTTCTCAAACCACCTACATGGATAATTAGTTGAAGGAGTTTAAGGAATTCCTTTCGGAAAATACTTTGTTTAAGGTATAGAACTAAACATTGGTGGATAAATACCCAAAATGGAAGGATTGGTGGCAAATCATATAAAATATTACAAAAAAATAGATCTAGGATAGTTTGGAGATAATTCATGCAAATGAAGAAGCCTACGTGAATGAACTAGTTGCATACTAGTTACAGTTTGAGGGTTATACTAGCAAACCAATTGAGGTACTTGTTATTGTTTCCCATAAGTTTTCACCTATGTAGGCAACAATTGTAACTATGAGTTTTCGGAGTGAACCTGTGGTCACCACCACTGAAGAACCAAAGCGAATTCGAAGAGGAGTAGAACTTTGTCTTTACCCACATAATCTATGGAAGTACTTGTTGTAGTTGTTAATATTCAGATAGAAGAATTAGAAAAACGTATTACTCCCAAACCTATTCCATTAAAGTTATACTGGCGATTGGGGTAGGTGTAAGGTTACCTTGATTAACATTATCACACATGCCTTTGAGGTTTTCAGGAATCCACATATAGTAATAAAGGACACACATGTTGTTAAGAGACAAATATTTAAACATGTTCCTTTAACTAAACTTGTTGATACCATAGGTGAACATGTTGATGATTTGGTTGCAAGGGTGAAACATGTACTTCTAGGTGACTGGTTTCGAGGAAGAAATCTGGTTTTCAAGGGGCGTTAATTTTAACCCAATTTTTCAATATGTACATAACAATTAGTTGTTACCAACTAATAATTGGTAAGGCAATATGATTATGAGACTTAGTTCAATTATTACTAGGTAATAAGACCTTAAGTGTATTAGTCTATTGAAATAACCAGCAACAATTGTTAAGGTAACCGGTGGAATAAGCAAATTAGTAACTAGTTTGTTATAGTAATTGGTTCTTGTTGTTTTAAACATGTAGCCAATAGTTGTTGAAGTTTAAATTTAAAGTTTTTTCTGTTATACTAGCTAGTGACTATTTAATTTGAAACAATGTTATGTTTGGTATAAATAGAAAGATTAGATGATAGTGAAAAACTTCTTTTTGGAACTTCTTGTAACATTTTTGAACCTTTAAAACTTCTTTCTTCTTACTTTTGCAAATCATTTTTTTGTTTTTATTTTTGGTTTATGAACAAGTTTTACTTGGAACTTTGATATTTTATATTCGAACTTGCTATGAAAGATTAATTTTGGTTTTGGTTTTGCATTTGTGGAAGATAGTTATATTTGATTTTCACAACATTATACCAATATGAAGCAACATGTTGATATTATTTGAAACCTAAATGAGAAAGTTTAGAAAAGAAGAAGCCTTTAATTTAAAAAGAATAGGAAAAAAATCCTTAACAAGGGTGATGTCACAACCTTAGCCTTGGGCTTGCGACCGAGGCAAGGGCTTGTGAAGGTGCGGGCCAAGTATGAAGCCTGGGAGTCACATTTCATGTTCTTGGGAGTATAAGAAAGTATGAGGGAATGAGCCCTCACACTCCCAAATGAGCTCCCACTTTGGGAGTTGGAGTCCTAGTGGATTCCCAAATCTTCAGAGAGCAATTTCAGGGGTCAAAATTCATTGGATTGAAAATTTCCTTGTATTGTTGAAAAGCTTTTGGAACGTAAATGTCTAAAATGGGCTTGCATGACCCATTTGGACACTTAACACACAAGTTATAGTCAAAAGAAGGGCCAAGAATCCAAATTGCCAATTTGACTCCTGACCACTAAAAGTCAAGAATCACCCCGATTTCCTTGTGTGTAGGTGGGGTGCAAGATATCGTTGGAAAGCTCTTGATGAAGGCTAGAACTTTGCTTTAGACCTCATCTCAATTGAAGGTCTACACGCAAAGTTATGGGCCTCCAAAGTTGCAAAAGTCCCAATTGTGGGAATTTCGGGACTCCCACTTGGGAGTCCTGGGACAAAATCACATTTGGGTGTTGGTCCTATGGCCATGCATAGAGTGTACTATAAGGGGGAAGGTGGTGGCTTCCCCCAAGTCTGGGCCGTGATGAGTCTTGTGAGCCTATGTTTGCCCATGCCTTGTCCGTGCACTAAAGTGCTATAATTACACACTAATCAACTTGTTGTTTGGTTTGTGCAAGTCCATGTGAGTAAGTGAAGTGCTTGTTAATCTTCTTAGTCCCATCTCGGAGCTCCAGCACGCCCCTCTACCCCAAAGTGTTGTGAGCCAGGGAACGCGCTCTAACTCCTTCTCCTTCTGCTGTCTTCACCTTTGGACTTGCAATTGAGTCCATCAAGGAGCTTGGGGGTGTGTTAGGTGAGACACCACAACTTATTAACCTAGTGGCCACCAAGTGGAAAAAAAAATAAAGAAGGGAGAAACTACCCACATGGTGGCCACTAGGTTGAGAACACATTGTAGAAGGAAGGAATTTTCCACTTGCTAACCACCACGTGGAAACAAACATGAAAATAACAGATTAAATGACTATTAAGTCCTTGACTAATGACTACATGAGATTTTCATCTAACACATTCATGTTTTACAAAATCTATGATTAAATAAAATATATAAAACAAAAATCATCGAACTTTTATTTTGTGAATGGGCTTAATTTTTCGATAGGTAACCTATTAAACACATCTTTTATGGCCTCTTGTACCAACACCTTTCTTGCAACCTTCCCAATTGAGGGGTTTCAAAAAGTGGTGTCCATGTTAGAAGAATCAATAATATTTTACGCATTGGACTACTGCAAAGAAAATCTACCATATGATGTAGATGTTAGTCCCCTTGTGTCTTGAGTCTCTTCTTCATCTTGGTGCTGATTTAATTCTTTTATTTTCTTCCTTGCAACCCAAGTAGAACGCATATTACTTTTTGGGAAATCTTTATGCACTATCTGCTTTTTATGTGATTTGGTGGTGCAGAACTAGACGATTGGTTGAAACATTGATGAACATTGTCATGAACTTCAATTATCTCCACTTCCATATTTTGAACTTTTGCCTCCTAAAGGTGTCAATTGTCATCATTCCTTTGATCTTACATTTCATCATCATCTAGATTTACTACAAGTTATTTTTTTAGCAAAATAAATGGATGAGATGAAAACATCCACAAAGAGATTGAAACAATTTTTTTGCCTACTTTTCTTACATTGTTAAGACCAAGGTCGAATACCTTGCACTTTTTCTCGTAAAACAAAATTTAAAAAAAATTACATGTAAGGGTTTGCTTTTAAATTATATTGAATAAAACATTTGAAAAAAGTTCATTAAGTGAATTTTATTGATACACTTACTAGGCATAGATGTATGAAGGCTCCTTAACGCACCCCCAAACTCCTTGATGGATTCAACTGTGAATCCAAAGAGTGAAAACAACAAAAGGATAAGGAATTGGAACACGCTCCCTAGTTCGTAGCATTTTGGGGGTAGAGGGGTATGGTCGAGCTTCGAAATGGGGACTAGAATAGTGACAAGCAAGTTAATTACTCACATAGACCTGCACAAACCAAACAACAAGTTGGTTAGTGCATAGTTGGAGCATTTTTTGTGCACGGACGACCCATGGGTAAACACGGTTTCATAAAAATCACCACAGCCCAGACTTAGGGGAAGCCACCACCTTCCCCTTTATAGTATTATTTGTGCTTAACCATAGGGCCTGCACCCATGACGCATTCCCAAGCTCCTTGATAGACTCAAATGTGAGTTTGAAATGAATAATGAAAAAATAAGGATTTGGAGCATGCTCCTTAGTTCAAGCACTTTGGGGGTAGAGGGGCATGCTGGAGCTCCGGGATGGGACTGGGAAGAATGACAAGTAATCATTCACTCACATGAACTTGCACAAAACCGAATAAGTTGGTTAGTGCATAGTTGGAGCACTTTTGGTGCTAAGATGAGCCATGGGCAAATTTGGATTCACAAGATTCACCACAGCCCAGACTTGGGGGAAGCCACCACCTTCCCCCTAATAGTATACTTTGTGCCTCTCCATGAGGCCCACATCCAAATGGCATTTTGTTTCGAGACTCCTAGATGGGAGTCCCGAAATTCCCAAAATTGGGATTCTATGACTTTGGGGCCCCATAATTTTGTGTGCAGACCTCCGATTGAGATGACGTTTGAGAGCAAAGTTGTAGCCCTTGTCGAGAGCTTTTCAATGGTATGTTGCATGCCACCTGCACGGAAGGAAATCGGGTTGATTCCCGACTTTTAGTCGTTGGGAGTCAAACTGTCAATTTGACTCCTAGCCTTTCTTTTGACCATAACTTGTGTTTTAAGTGTCCAAATGGGTCATGCAAGCCCATTTTAGACATCTACGTTTCAATAGCTTTCTAATGATATAAATGATTCTTTAATCCAATGGGTTTTGACCTCTACAATTGCTCCCTGAAAATTCGGGAGTCCATCGAGACTCCAACTCCCAAAATGAGAGCTCACTTGGGAGTGTGAAGGTTCATTTTCTCACATTCTCCTACACTCCCGAGAGTATAAGATGTGCCTCCTGGGCTTCCTTTTTGTTCCGCACTCTTATAAGCCCTTGCTTTGGTCATGAGCCCAAGGCTAGGGTGCGACAACCCAAATGTCATTTTGTCTCAGGATTATCAACTTGGAGTCTCGAAATTCTTGGAATTAGGACTTTTACAACTTTGGAGGCCGATAATGTTTTGTGCAGACCACTGATGGAGGTGAGGTCCAAAGCAAAGTTGTAACCCTTGTCAAAAGCTTTGTAATGATATGTGGCATGTAACTTGCACACAAGAAAATTAGGGCAATCCTTAAATTTTAGTGGTCAAGAGTCAATCAAATTGGCAATTTGACTCCTAGCCCTTCTTTTGGCCATAACTTATGTTTTAAATGTGCAAATGGGTCATGTGAGCCCATTTTTGACATCTAAATTTTAGAAATTTTCAATGGTATAAGTAGTTCATTAATCTAATGAGTTTTGACCCCTAAAATCACCCTTTGAAAATTCAAGAGTCCATCGAGACTCTAACTCCCAAAGTGGGAACTCACTTAGGAGTGTGGGAGTTCATTCCTTTACATTTTCCTACATTTCTGTCTCCTACACTTTCAAGAGCATGAAATATGACTCTTGGGCTTCATTCTTGGCTCGCACCTTTGCAAGCTCTTGCCTTGGTCACGAACCCAAGGCTAGGGTTGTGACACTCCTCTTCTGTACACATTGAAGCATCCCATTCCACTTTGCAAAATTGGATCCATAGTCGTCTTGAAAGCCTCGGGGCATATCTCATATTTTTACAACCTTTGATTAAATGGAAAAGGCAAACCTATGCTTTGAATTAATGACAAAAGTGATTTGGAACCCAATATGTCCTTAATGTTCACACCTACTCGATTGAAAAATAAAGTAGGCGTAAAACAACACGAGAGTCTTCATGAATGTTTCTTTGCCCAAGGGAACCTTTGTTTTTATAGCCATATATTGCCCAAATTTTAATTGAAACTTCTATGAGAATTGGTATATTGTCACTATTGCAAAAAGGTGCAAAAAATGCCTTTCTATCACATATACAAATGATAGATTGGAAACAAACCTTACAATTGAAAAGACCAATGAGCAAACACTCCCAATCTAGTCTTTTCCATGTTGGACACTCCCCATCAAAATTGTAAGTTGTGGACAGAAATGCCATAGTCAACGGCACATTGTCCATAAGTAGCTTCATTGCATTCAGATCCCCATCCATAATCACCTTGAAGTTGCCCAACGCGGGAAGGATGACAAATTTATAATGTGATTCATGGAGGGTCACCTCCACCTTCAACGCATTTGGGTCCATGTTATGGATCCATCATTATAGCACATTGGCGAATGATTCAAGTGGAGGTTAAACCTTATTTTGGATTTATAAAACTCCTATGCGAATTCACTATCCAAAAGTGATAAAAGGATATTGTCATATTTGTGCAATGTTTTCTTCTTTTGCCAGTCGCTCATTGAGTATGACATCAAGTTATTACATGTAGGTTGTTAACCATATTGAGACAACCATGTGCGATAATCTCAATTTTTAAGAGTTACATCAAGGATATTCGAATGTGGTAAGGTTATTAGGGGCTTTTAGCAATTTCATGTTAAAATAAAAAATGATGAATGCGCATGGTCGCATGGGGGGAGGGGTTGTTTTTTTTGAAATACAATATTGGTGAATAAGGTGTTGGGTTGATTTTTTTTTTCAACAAAAATCTAGTAACCATAGTTTTAAAACTTTAATCGCGTGAATAAGGGGTGAAAAATCTCTAGAGGGGTTGGGGGTAGAAATAGACACCAAAATTTGTGGTGTTCAATAAAACATTAGTCTTGTTCTAGTGTTTAATGAATAGCAAAGATGTTTGAGATTCATGAAGCAATTGAAGGGTGTCAATGAAAGGTCCAATAGAGATAGAAGAATCTTCAAGCCTTATGAACATAAGATTAATTCGAGATAATTTAATGATTAAATAAATAGTGTGATAGGTGGCAATGGCAACATGAGTTTCATAGTGAATGAAACAATTTTTTAGATTATGGATAAGTTCAATGAGGAGTTGTAATTACATGTTGAGTCCTGGGTTATGCCATAGTGATAATTCATAACTATAAGAAATTTAGGATGCATTGAATGGTGCAAATTAGGTAGTCTGCCTTGCTATTAAGAGACGGTCGACGAATCGCACTATGTAACCAACAATAGTGTCCAATGTCGGGAATTGAAGACCATGCGAAGATAGAGGTGTTTTTAGTTTCGTAATAACCTTCATAGATAATTTTAGGTTCATCACCAGAAGCGGGGTTAACTTGTAACAAAATCACCAAAGTGCGAAAGTTTGGAAAAATGCGATAATACTAAGCTCAAAAGGGATCAATTTCAAGATGAGCGCACACCTCTCATGGTTCGGGCTCTTCATCACGAGGATGTTGCGTTAGTGTCAAATCTAAAGATGACTCCAAAGTCGGTTCTTCATTCATTTGTGTAGCTTGAGGTTCATAAGATGTGGCCATACGCAACGTTGTAATTTCAACGAAAGAAAAAAAGATCTTTAATCTAAATCAAATCATCAATGAATGTGTGGAAGGCTTGTTACATCAAGATTCGTGGTGGTAATTTATAGGTGAAAGAAAATGAAGGAAATGCGTAAGTTGTTACCTAGGACCATGGTAAAGTAAAACCTTAATATCAATGGAAAAAATGGAGGTTTAAGTAAAATATGTTGGGGGAAAATGGGAAGAGGTGAAAAGGTGTTTTTTGTTCTTGTTCTCCTTCCATTGGCCACCAAGTTGGATCTTTCTTCTCCTCCTTCCTTCTCCTTCTCTTTAAAAGGGCAAATTTGGATCATTAGGGTCTTTATTTTCCAGACATATTTTTTGATTTGAGAATAGTTGTTCCTACAATCATCCTTAGGAGGAGAAGAATTATTAGTCATAGTAAATGGTGGAAAGAGGGAAAGTAGATTGGATCTTTGTAGTATTTTTGAAAGAATGGAAGTGAGTAGAGATAATGTTGGGAGCTTGAAATCTTAGAAAAAAAACAAACCCTATCGGGCTTAGTAGCACAACTTTTTACTAGTTTGAGTGTGAACCTTAGAATTTGGTAAGAAAATGTGCCATGTAGTTAACTTTCCAATGAGTTAAGACAAGTTAGATTTGGACAACATATGTGATAGAAATAATATTTTGAATGATTGGAGGTCTATAACCAAGTTGAACTTCCTACCTTCATAAAACCTTCTCGGTTTTGGTAACACAATTTCTTACTAGTTAGGGTGTAAAGCCTACAATTTCATAGACAAATGCATCGTGTAATTAGCTTTTTAATGAGCTAAAGCAAGCTAGATTTGGATAACATATGTGATAGGAGTAATATTTTAAATGACTAGTGGTGTGTAGGTAAGTTGAACTTTCTACCTTTGTAAAACCCTCTCAGGTTTGGTAGCATAACTTCTTATTAGTTTGGGCGTAGAACTTGGAATTTGGTAGGCATATGATCCTTGTAATTAGCTTTCTAATGAGCTAAGGAAAGCTAGATTTGAATAACGTATGTGATAGGAATAATATTTCAAGTGACTGAAGGTCTATTGCCTAGTTGAACATGGTGTTGAATCATGAAAAGTTGGTTTGAATTAGTGACAATTTAACATAAAATTCTAGGATTTGGAATATTTGAGCTTGAAAAATATATCTATCAATTCTAAATCATAAATGATGCATAGGAGGCAAGTTATTTGGTTTCAATTATAAACATAACTTAACATTTAGGAATACATTTTCATTTTTTCCTTCACCGATAGCATATGTACTTTCAAGTATAGTCACCTCATAAAACTAGGAGTAGAGGGACAAGTTGCCTCACACAAGGCTTGATTTTTTTAATGAATGTTTGGTGTAAGTAAATGGCCCTTGACATCCCCTATGAGAAGTAATAAAAATTCAGCTTAAAAGCCAAAAAAATTGTTCCTTTTTTCATATGGCTATAAAATGGGTACTTTTCCTTACATTAAAAAATTAATAAAACATTCATGTTACATATTTTAACTACTTTGTTGGTCACCACCCCTAGACAAATGTCATAGGCATATCCTATAACCATGAACCAAAAAAACTAAGATCATTTCGGGTTCCTAAGAGGTTCCTATGTTAAAAGCAAATTTGCGTTACTTTTTTGAATTGTTTTATTAAGGAAATGTTTAGGAACATCAAAACATGTTCAAATCTTGATCAACGTGAATCATTTAAATATTTGAAATATATTTAACTTGGTGATGTAAACCAATGTACAAAATGCCTTATTATATTTAAGAAAATTAATCCTAAATTTAACCCTTTCTAGGAAATTAAGTGTGTGATGTTCCTTGTGGGTCCACCCAATCATACTTGCACCCAAACACACATCCTACACATGAAAATGACCAAGAATTATTCTTTGGGACCATCTAAAACTTCCAAACAAAATATATCCATGCCATTAATTTCCTTGGAAAATCTACACTCACTAGATTACATTTACCCAAGCTTTATTCCTTGGAAAATCTATCCCCAAAACCTTCCTCCCCGAATTGCATTTTCATGAACTTATCATTTTGGGCATCTATCCCAAGGTAAAAATGGATTCCTTGGGGAAAAGATGGAATGTTCTTTGGTGAACTTAACTTCTAGGAATTCCCAAAAACATCTGTGCATAAATACTTGAAATTATTTTTCCCAAGGGAGTTTGTTTCAATAAATATATTTCCTTCCCTAGGGAGGGGCATCCACCCATTTCTATAATCATTCAAGTGATATGTAAAAATTAAAAATAATTCATTTAATTACGTTTATTTCTACATGGGTGTTATCAACAATAAACAAATTTGGATTCCATTTAAGAAAATCATGATAGAGTTTGACCTTGAATGTTATCAACCATTGTTGAGCCTCCACACTCTTGCTCCAAACAAATACGATCTAGGCCATAGGAATTCCATTTTACCATTTGTCAAAAACTATGAACGTATAAAATAGAAACTATGACAAGCAAAATGTTCATTAGTTGGGAGGACCATGTTGACCTTGAAAAGATGAGGCATTGAAGGGAAATTGATGACAATACCTTCTTGTGATTTGTTCCAAAAGTTGCATCACAAGGAACAACCTTTTCATGCCCTAGATCCAACATTAAAGTTTTTAGTACATTGGAGTTTGGATGTTAATAATAAATTTGTGCCTAGACAATTTTAAACCAAGTAGTTCTTGTTGGAAGGAAAAGATGTTTGTGAGATTTGCATTTGTTCGGAACCTAACATTAGTTGTGACCTCCATATGGCATTTGTACTCCAAACTAACATACAAATCCACAACATTGTGAATATCATATGGGAGGACAAATTGATTATGAATCCATGATTATTTAATGGGATCCTTGTCAAAGTAGTGTTGTTTATGTTCCACAGGAATTGCGCGACTAATAAACCAAGTTTAACATTGTCCATGATCTAATCTTTCATGGCCTACTTTAATTGTGCCACATGTTCCAAGCACATACCTTTAAACATTGTGGCACAACATCTGTGATAAGGAGAACCTTGGTTATCAACATGCTCCATGGATGTAATAATAGTGTAAAATTCCAAGGTCAAGTTTGACATAGCTCTACCCAACCCTAAAGTCACATTGACAACCAATCTTGATGGATTTGTTGTGCATTCATTTTGTTTTTAAAAAAAATGGATTCTTGACCAATCCATTGGGTTAGCTTCCTAGTCGATCCACTGCTATATTTTCCACCCATTCATCCTCAAGCCCAAATGCACAATGATATGCCAACATCGTGAAACAACTATTGATTCTAGGCACCTTAAGAAAACCAAAAATAATTAACATACATTTCTTTAAAACAAATTATGTTTCTTCCCCCAATCGATCGCACTTGCAAACATATGTCTACCTTCTAGTTTTTTTCCTTTTTAATTATTTCTAATGTTTGAGATTGTATGTTATTAAATAATTATATGGTGTTCATGAAGAAGATTTTTAATCATGTATTATTCTTATCCATGAAGACTTTTAGTCATGTAGTCATATCCATGGTTACAAAAATATGACTAGGCACAAAAACATGGCATATATGATTAGAATTGGTCATTAGTCATATTTATCACAGTCATAGATGTCAAGTTTTGGTGTAGTGTCTCTTCTTCTCAACTCTTCTTCTGCTTTTTTTTTTCCAACATTTCTGCTTTCTTGTCTTGCTTTTGTTTATGTTCATTTTTTTGTGTTTCCCTTTCCTTTGTTACTATCTATAGTTTCTCAATTGCACTTGTCGCACTCATGCTTTTGCGAACTCAAAAACTTAAAAAAAACACATAATTTCATGTAGCAAACAAAAATAGCTTTCAACGATTACTCCATTTATTTTCATCCTTGACGTTCTTGCCTATCCCATTCATTTTTTGACCTGCCCACCATCTTTTAATTAACGCTTCATCCTTGAAATTATGATGGCCCATCACTACCACTTTTTGTGTTCCTTGTACAACCACATGGAACAAAATGTTTGAACTTGTGCAAAGCAAAAACCATTACTAATGCCTCTATTTGTGTTGTGTTGTAATTATATTATGTTATGTTCAAAAGTCTAGAAGCATACACCACCGGTTAATCACTCTTCCTTGTTAAATTTTGAAACATCATAATTCCTACAATTAGTAATGTTGCATATATATGAACATGAAACTCCACCTACCAGTTTGGTGATATTAATGTCAATGCTTCAATATACTTTTGTGTGATCAACTCCCAAGCCTTTGAACACTCTTTTGTCTAAAGAAAAGTCTTTGTTTTTTGGTCAACTCAGTAGATGGTGCCATAATAATAACAATTTTTTTGATGAAACATTTATAAAATTGTGCCATACCATTGAATACTTGAATCTTTTGTGGATTTTTAGGTGGTGGCATGTTTAGTATTGCTTGTATTTTCTTTGGATCTAGTAGTTTCCTTTTTTTGGAAACAATAAAACCCAAGATCATTCCTGAAAATACCATGAATGCACATTTGTCTAGATTCAAACTAATGCTATATTTTTTGCATTCTTGAACATAGTCTCAACTTTTGTAGATGATTGACTATCCATATCATTAGCCTCTTTAAAGTCATCTACAAATATTTTCATAATATTGTCCAAATATTTTTTGAATGTTTTGGTAACAGTTCTTTGATATGTTGGAGGTCATTTTTAACCCCAAACGACATCACCTTCCATATAAAAGCTCCCAAGTCTATAACAAATGCATTTTTGTATCTATCCTTTAGAGTTATAAAATTTGATGATATCCTAATACCCATTTAAGAACGAATATGCTTCATACCTTGCTATTGTGTTCAAAATTTCATTTGTAAAAGGTAATGGGTATGGATCTTTCTTTGTGGTTGCATTTTGTTTTCTGAAATCTATATAGATTTTTAATTTATCATTCTTCTTGGGTACTATTATGGGTGACAACCATGTAGCCTCTTTTAGAGATTGAATGAATCCAACTGCTAACAATTTATCAATATCTTATTTTATTGTTATAACATAGTTTGGATTTAATTTGTATTTGGCTTGATGTGCTTGTGGTATAGTGTTATCCAATTCAATTCTATGTTGTGCTAATTCTGGTGGAATCCTTCTCAGATCTTTGTAGTCCATGCAAAAACATCTTTGAACTCTTTCAACAATTACTCCACTTCCAATAGTTTCCTTGTCTCCAACTATGCATTAATCTTCACTAACTGTGGTTTTGCATTAGTTCTTTGGTTGAGGCTCATCAATTGTTAATCTTCCATTAACATCCATCCAACTATTTGTAATTCTTGTGCTTTGATTTTTCCTAGAATTTCATCCATTGCAACATTCCATGGTTGATGATTATAGTACGTGTCCGGATACACCTTATCCTTTAGAGCTACTTTTGGTTCATATTTATTACTAGTTATCTTCTTTTCTGTGCTCTGTACCCCGAATTTAAACTCTGAATTATTAGTCTTCACATTATTATCCATGATTTCCACATCTATGGTTTTCATGGATTGAATTGTCTTAAGTAAATTGATTGTTCCTATTGAAAATAACTTTGGTTCTGTAGCAAAGATGATATCTTCTTCTTCATTTGTGAGACCATTTTGATAGTTGTAGCATAGTAACACTTATGGTCTTCTTACTTCACTTCCCAAACGCTTGGTGACCATAATTGTTCTAATTGTCCCATTCCCTTGTATGGTAACAATGTTAATCCCTTAATCATGTGCCACTTTAACATCCCTCAACCATGGTCTCCCTAACAACATGGAATAACTAGAATCTACCACATTGTTTTGAAGTATAGTAAATGTAGTTATGCAAGGAATGTCATGAACATATATCTTTAGATCTCTAATTGTGGTTGTTTAATCTACCATCCTTATATTATATGGTGCAAGTTTAAGCTTTAAAAACCCACCTTAATCTCAAGTATTCTATGATGATATTAATTCTAGAACCAACATCCAGCAACACATCCTTTATTGTATTCTTCTCAACCTATATTTGAATAACTGCCATATGATTATTTATTGTTATAACAATTGTCCCTACCTTTGGTATTGAAGAACTAACTTGTTTCTTTGTGGTTTCTTTGTTTAGATTCTGAGTTTTTTTTTTTTTTTTTTTTTTTTTTTTTTTTTTTTTTTTTTTTTTTTTATTTTTTTTTTTTTTTTTTTTTTTTTTTTTTTTTTCTTCTCTGGTTTTAGCTTCTACCAAAGATACATTTTTAACCCATAAGTTATTTTAAACAATTGTCCCAAGTTAAAAATATAACTTATTTCTAACATCTACTGATTAATGTCAAGAAAAATCTTTTCTATTGTAATCAATTTTTCTTGTGAATTCACTACCTCTTGAAATTTTTGTGCTTTTATAGGAGTAGTATTTCGGACATTCAGCCAAGTTGTGTTCCATCCCTCCATGGATGTGGATGGCCCTTTTGTCTAGGTTTTTGTTTTGAATTTGTTGAATTATCTCCACCATTGAACTTTTGAACCGTCCTTATTTTTCCCAATTAGTAGCATTCTTTGTTTTCCTTGGTTCTTTATCTTTGAACACTTGTCCTTCAAATGCCTTACTTCTTGTTGTAACATTAACGTCCACCACATTAACATCTATAGTGATTGTTTGTATCTTAGCAACAAGTTGAACTTCTATTATTATCACAGATTTCCCATGAAACATCTTTTGCATCTCCATAAACTTTGAACAATTTTTCATTTTATTTCCATTCAAACATAGATGTGACATGCATATGGAGATGTCTTCTGTGGTTTTTGACTTTGTTGTGTTGCCTCTGTGGCTACCACTATGGTCTATTCCTTCTTTCTACACGTCTCCACATTATGATTAGTCATTTCACAATTTGTGCAATACTTGTAAGTCTTCTTTATATTACTTTGTGTTTTTGGTGGTGTTGTCTATTTAATACTCTATGGTACTGAAATTGTGCTCCTTGCTTCAACAATAGTCATTCCTTAACAGAACATTATCACCTCCTTATGTTGTTGTAGTGTTGACCACTTCATCTTTACAATCACAATTCTGAGGTATGATTACAAGCCTGCCCTAAACTATTTATGGTTGGTACTTATAAACCATGAGCCAATTTTTGAATTCGCTCATAGTAAACCTCCACCTTCTTAGTCTCCTCTTGCTTCATGTTTTTCAATTCCATGTATATTTGTTTGTCATTTTGAATCTTCCAATGACATATGCAAAATGCTTGTGTAAGCTCTAAAAAAATAGAGTCATGAAATTTTGACATGTAATTATGGCACTAATTCGATGATATATCTTTTAGTGTATAGTTAAACACATTGATGATATAATTTTTAAAAGTTTTTACATTTACTTTCACTCTAGAATGAACATTCTAACATGAACATCTAGGTCAACATTTAAAAAAAAATCAAGGTACTTAAGAGCTACCCTGTTTGGCCTCATAACATTGCCATTTTTGTGATCGAGGATTCTTGCAATTACAACAAATGGTTTTCAATATCCTCCTCTTAAATTTTTAACATATGTACTTCTATACCCTCCCGTAATTATTGAATTCATTGATGGTCGATCTGCAATCTTGTTTACATGAGTAGTCATTATTAGATTGGTAAATAGCATCTAGGGTGTCTTACTTCCCACTAGAAGAAAAATGCTTATTTTCAAGTGGTTTCTACAATTAAAATTTAGTTGTAAGCGATATTTGCGACTAACAACCGTTTAGTCGCCTTAAACAAGTCGCATGTGATATTAGTTGCAAATGACAAAGGTATTGGATGAACGACAAAGTCAACAAATACAAGTTCATCCTTTGATTCCATTCTATACATATTGTCACATGCGACTATTTTGGTCATTATTGAAGGCAAATGGTGTGCCCACATGTCCCAATATATTTATAATAATAATGATTATTATTTTGAAATAATCTGGGACATTTAATTCACGTGTTTTGATGATTTATATTATGACACGTGACCCAATGTTAAATATACGTTATTGTAAAAATTGTTATTGATCAAGTAAATGTTTTTTTCCATTGGTAATTAATAATATGAATACAATAATTTGCTGAACATATATTAGTATTTTTTAAATTATTGTAATATTGATATGAAATATTTATCAAAGATAAGTAATTACAAACTATTTTATTAAAAAAAATTCATGTATAATTTTTTTGCAATTATAATCATTACAAAAATTATTTTAACTACATTATAGTTTTTCCAAAATTTTAATTCAGATTTAAAGTTATAAATTATAGTTTGTGAATAATTATGTTCAATTAGAAAACAATTATGAAATTACTATAATTAATCCTTATATGAAATAATTACAATGACTTTAAAATAATGTAACATTAATTACAGAAATAACTAATATTTCAAGAATAAAGTGCCATTGATCTAGAGAAAAAGGAAAGAGAATATTGAAAATTTAAGTAACTAAGGCTAAACCCGCAACTTTTGGAACAACAGAAAGAAAAACGACTGGAGTGGGAAAGTTAGAATCAAAAAGAAAAATTACTCATTCTTTTCTCTTGTTCAAAACTGTGCATGAAACTTTCATTTCACACAACTTTTGCGTAGTAAGACCTGGTTGGTACAAAAAACCAAATCTTTCTTATTACTTTCCTCACGTGTGTATAAAGAAAAACTTATCAATTTGATAATAAATCATCATTAATTCTAAACTTTTCAAAAAATCCCATCTCAGTGGCAGTAATTGATTTATTTAATTTACTGTAATAATATAAATTATATAATATAAAAACTTATATTGTAAACAATAATTATCTAATGTTACTTATAATGAATAAATATAATCATTTACAATTATTTATAAAAGTGATATATTATGAATAATTAGTTACAAGAAATAAATATTCTAGTTTATTATATTAAAATCCATGTAGTTATAGTCATAACATTAATTATTTTAATTAAATTATGATTATTCTACAAACTTAAATAAGAATTAAAATTATAAATTAATAATAAAATTTATCAATTAATTATTCAAATATTGTAATTCTAACTTACAAATAAATCAAATAATTAAAATGATTTTATGTCATTATAGAATAGTAATTATTAATATAGAATTTTATTTTTTTATATTAACAATTTACTGTAAATAAGTAAATAATGAGTGACACATGGAATTATTTTAATGTATATTTGTTTTTAAATATAGTAATTGCAACAACTTTGCTCATTATTTTAAGATTATTATAAAAATCTGAAATAAAAATCTTAACTATAAGACATAACTTTTCAATTAGAATACAAAATTTAATTATTATTATTAAAACATAAGTGTTGTAAATACAATAGTTATTTTTTATGATTGGGAATTATCATTTTAATTAATGGTAAAATTTATGTTGTAATATTATTAATTCATTTTATATAAACAGTAATAAATAATAAGTAAAATAATTTATGATAATTATTTTAAATTCTCAGTAAAATTATTCTAAAATTTTGTGATGTGATAAAAATATATGTTGTAAGTACATAATTAAATATTCTAGTATATTGGAATGTAATTCTTAAAATTATAAAAAATTAATTAATTAATTAAATTGTAGTTGAAATATTTTAATATTTAAAAAATTAAAAATATGAATAATTAAGCTGAATTATAAATTATGTGTCTATTATAATCAATGTATAAATAAATAA
>Ga0116228_10001174_pt1 | contig 21437 bp, 16 predicted proteins | sample S1TSphfallax_2_FD_89694 | JGI IMG/M metagenome (GOLD analysis project Ga0116228, IMG submission 89694) | Host-associated microbial communities from peat moss isolated from Minnesota, USA - S1T2_Fc - Sphagnum fallax MG | ecosystem: Host-associated > Plants > Peat moss > Unclassified | place...
ATACACAAGGTCAAGCTTATAGTTAGGAATTGTGTTTAATGGAATACATATTTGTGGATGTGGTTATGTGGAAACATTGTATCAATTGGGTACATATTAGGTTTAGTGGAACTCTCTCCTTTTTAGGTTACAATACAATTGACAATTAATCATTCCATGGAATTAGGTATAATGTTGTATACTTTGTGTGAACCTTGTTTGGCAACAATCTTTCTTTGCACCTAATTACATTGTTATTTGGGTCCCTATTTTATCTAAGTTTCAAGCATGATCGACATTGTAGTTATATTCATTTAATAGGGATTATAAGTTTTTTTTAAAGTTTTAGCAAGATTGTATGGTGAAACATTGTGTTCAACTAATATCCAACCTTTTTTCTTAGTTCAAGATGTCGACACTTGAACCAATACCATCAACTACTCCTTGGTACTTCATTCTAAAAATGTGTAAGCTTGGTTTGATTTAGTTTTGTCACTTTCATCTTTAGTTGTTGCAAGGTAATTGAAAAACTAATTTCTTGCACAATGAAATGCAAGCAACCACAATTTGATTTTCTTCCTTTTTTAAGAGCATGTAGTAGTTGGTCCATGGTTCTTAAACAATCTTTTGTCATTTAGGCGATCAAACAAGGAAGTAAAGGGTAATGTTCCAATGTCAACTTGCTTTCTCAATGATGTTGTCTCATTTTTAACTTCATCCTTGACCTTCTACAAAGCTTCATTGGTCCATTTGCCTCTTCACAAACTATGTTGCATTTGTTAATCTTTTGTTGATTTTTTATTGGTTATCATCCAAAAGGAGGGGGAACATTTTGCTTGTCTTGTGCTTGTTGGTCTTCCAAACCACTTCACCTCCTATGAAATGCATTCTTGACATCATCATGATCTAAATCCCTTTAACCCAACCTCCAACACATTGGGGGTGTGAATTTTAGCATTACAATATGTGCATAGTTGAATTTTTTCAATTTGGCCCAAGAATATGAAAAATGTGTAAGGTCAAGTTATGTGTCAAATGCATATAACTCTAACCATGGAAAAGAAGTAATGAGAATATAAAAGTGCTTGAAATCATCCCAACTAAATTTTATTTTATTGCCTTTGTAGGCTATTGGTTTGTAGATCAAATTGTGGTTTCTTGTGGCTTGATGAAACCTTCCTTTCTTGGGATTCCATGTATTGTATAACTTTTTACCCAACAATTATATGTAAACTTTTTGAAATTGCAATTATAAAGGTCATCTATTCCAACCCTTTCTATTTTTTTATTTTTTCTCATCACTAAATTTTGTTCTTGTGCTTCTTCTTCAATAATTGTCAAGTTTGATTTATGTTCATGCGGCATTGTGTCTATTCTTTAACTACTTTGAAGTTTGATATTTATTGATCTGATTTTTATGGCTATTATTTGATTGCTTTGAAGCTTAATGTGTGTTATTTTAATTCTTGTGGCTTTTCTTTGACTATATATTATAAAATTTTATTTGTGATGTTTTAATTCTATCTTATTACCTTGAGTTGTGATGTACAATGCTAAATAGTCCTACTTTGATGTTTAATCTTTGTTGTTTTAACTCATCTACTTTTAGATTTGAATTATGACTTTGATATTGCACCTCAACACTTTAATAGTAGGGCACAAGACTTTAAAAAAGGATTGGAATTGATATCTCAAATTACTTGGGAATTTTAACATGTTAAGAAAATGGAAAGGAATAGAGTTGGAAGGATGATTTTCAATGGTAATCAAAATTTACCTAAATTTCTATAAGTTTGATGTTAATATTTTAATAAGAATAAAATGTGCCCAAAATTGAGGGGAATTTGGAAATTCCCTTCCCATTAATGTGTTGATTTTGCAATGTGTAATTTGGGATGTCATTTTATGCATTAAAACATAGTTAATGTTTTCACATTTATAGTCAATTGTGTGTTATTTAATACAACACATAAACCCCATCACCAAACTATGCTTCTCCACACCAAATTTAGGCTTTTATAAAACTATTCCAACTCATTCCCATAACCAAACACCAAAAATAAGCCCCATTTCCTCCCTTGCATATTGATATTTACTTATCTTCATTTTTGTGTTTAGTTCAATGCCCATCCTCAATTTATTTTTTCCCACCCCAAACTTGGGCTTTTGTAAAATCAGCCCACATCACTCCCTAAACCAAACATTAAAAGTAACTCCTTTTTCCCCTTTTATACATCAAGATTTATTTCTTCTTGTTTTTTTGATCAATTTAGTGCCCATCACCAAACACTATCGCACTCTAAAGTGACCAAAGGATGTGCATATATGCCCAAGTTTATGCATATGGCTGAAAATAAAAATCATCCCCCTTGTCAATCTTTGGAAATTTTCAAAACACAATAACTCACATTTGAATGTTTAGTCATAAATAATATTTGAACCGTTCATAAAATTGTTCACATTTTATAACCAACCCCCCTTTTGCACTATACAAGGATTTGTTTATTAAGCCTACATTTGGTCATGATCGACATACTTACTTTAATAGATATTGGTTCACTTACCTATTGTAGTACTTAATAACTTTGGCACATTAATGTTGAATAATTAATTAATTCTCAAAAATCTATTTCAATTCATTTTTTATTGTGTTCAATTTTTTTTTTTGAAATTTGAAAACTTTAGCACAAAAGATCGGATATGAGTAGTTTTTCATCAATCCATTTTTATTTATATCAATTAGTTGTTACATTTCTTGATTACGTATGTTTACATGTTTTGTTTCTTGGTTACTTATTTTGATTTTTGTTTGCCACTTCTTTAACCATTCCACTAATTTTTAAAAGGTATCAGAAACTATTTTTTTGAACAAACTTAAAAAATAAAGCAAAGGTTTGTGATGAAGGGTGAAAACATGAATAATTATTTTTTTAGTGATTAGCAACAATTTAAAAGGCAATTTGGAAAGATTTACAAGTGTGGTTTGATGGCCAAAATAGGTAGAAAAGCATTGCTCACAACAATGTTCAAAAAATCATATCTAGTGAAAAGATATGTGCATAATTGGAATGTGATGTATAAATTTTAAATGAACTGCTTATTGAAGAGGAATCAACAATCAACAAGCCTTTAAAATATCATATTGTTAACCAAGGAAGACCTTTCAAACTACATTATTATTCTTAAATGATTTTTAAAAAGAAGGTGATGAGGCTAAGGATGGGAAGTGCCAAAAGCAAGGTCTGTCACTTGTTAAAGATGAGAAATAATAAGGAAGAGAATCTAGCTTACACAAATTGGTTCCAACTGCATTTGTGGCCTCCCATTGTGTTGCAACAAAACAAAATTTATAACAACTCCAATGCAATACACTTTTTGAAAACAACATAGAATAAACCTAACATGCCAAGTCCTTCTGAAAAGTTGCACAAGGCATGTTTATGGGATTGGTTCACTACATCTAATGAATTAAAACCAAACTAAAAGCATGTAATGGAACTTGGTACAACAATGAAATCCAACAAAGAAATTATTCATGCATTGGAGGAATACCCATAAATTACATGATTTTCCCATTGCCATGTTGTAGAAAATGAAACAAGTTGGACAACCAATATTAATTAACATCATGCAACCCATCCTCCATGACATGATAAAATCTTTAACACCTGAAATTTTATGGGATGGGCTTGGAAGCTTTACAATCACATGGGAATGGACACATCAAATCACGAAACAATATATGAATTAATCTTTTCAAGTTGCAACAACAACAACAAGTAGATTTTCAACTAATTGGTACAAATAAGGATGTAAGATGGCATACTAAATATCGTACCTAATGAAAACTTATAATATTCCAACAACTTTTGTTATAAATAGTGACCAAACATGTGTTCATCTCACCCCAACAACATGATAAAGGACTTGGGAGAGCAAAGGAACAAATCACATTCAAATGTTAGGGGTGGAAAACAAAAGGCATTCACTTAGGTTATATCTTCAACTGCAAATATTTTTTTAATTTCCCCCTTGGATTGTGTTCACAATTACTATGCCTAGGTGCCTACCACCTAATGAAGGGAAGGACAAGTGCATGAGTTTAGGTTGGGACTTACTTTTAGTGAAAACCATTTGTCCACATTGGAGACAACAAAACAATTTGTCCACAAGATTATGCTACCATACTTGCACATTCAAATTACCCAATTAAAGTTGCAAGAAAACCAAAAGATAATTTTGTTGTTTGATTATTGGTCAAACATTTTAATGACATTCATTCCACCAAATTTGATCAACATCCTCTAGTTAGCTAATGTCATTTTGTAGCACCCATTAAAACATGTTTTCAAACTACAATTAAACTCTTGGACCACTATAATCATTAAGCAACAAATTGACGATGGACAAGACCCACAAGTGGATTTCAAGGTGAACACTTGAAGCCACACATTTGTGGGTGGTTACATTGTGCATGGAAACAAATGCAAGGGATGGAGAAGATGATTATGAAAGGTTGGGATGAGATAGGGATTACTAGGGCAATCTAAAGTAAATTTCAACTTATTATGATATAAATAAATGCAATCAACTCATTGTTCAAAGTCACACTAGACATTGAAGACCATAATGAAACATACATTGAGATTAATCCAACACAAGAAATAGTAGCAATCATGGAAAAATGTTTACAAACAAATTCAATCACAACATCGACATCAAATACAATAACTAAATGTTCAATTACTAATTTCAAAATAACTTGAAGCAATTTGTTAAAAACTAGACAATGTTGATATGAAATATTATCTACATTTGATTTATGAGATAATACCATGGGCTATTTGGGTTAAATTGGGTTTCCTTAGCAACCACCATCACAATATGGATCTTCACATGTAGTTTTGATTTTTACAATGTCAAAGTTGGATCCTTGTGAACTTCAAAAATATTATAAAAAAATCTATTGCATTATAAACTTGATGAAAATAAATGAATCTAGTTTGTAAAGGAAAAGAACAACATGGAAATGGTAGCAACTTTCATCTATTGTAGGTTTAGAAGTTGTTACACTATTTTTTTGGAATTGTTGTGTGTCTAGTCTTGATGGGTAAGTTCCCAAATTTCTACACACCAAGGCTATTACTATTGAACAATCTAGACCATGTTGTTATTGTTGTTGCCATTTTTGAGTTTTCATTGATGGAGTTGAAGAGTGACAACTTGAGCTCCCACCATAAAAATAAGTTTTGCAAGAACTCTGAAGCCAATAGTAATTACTACTCAATTGTTGATCTAACCTAGTCCAAAAGAGCTTTGCAACAATAACAATAGTAGTCCCATTTGTAGTTATCATCGCTCCACCTGCTTCACTAGAAACATTAGAAGGTGTAGTTGTTACAATAGTGATAGTTTGAGAACTTGCATGAAGACACATTACAACTACATATATTTATGCAAGCAAAGCAAACTTTTTCACCAAGCTTCCCATCGTTTGTTTATTCTTCCTTGAAATGAATGAAGAAGACATTTTTTTCGAAATACATAACACAATAGTAGCCATAGAATTACCATTGCTATTGCTTTCAAGGATGGGAGCGAGTACTTTCTATTGTTGTGGAATTGTTGTTGACATTGCCGAAAGCTAGACAAAGTTCACACAAGCAACAATATTCTCTCCAAAAAAAAGATTAAACTAAACTTGAGCTAAGATTTCTAGCCGATTCACAACTCATTATTATGTGTTGAAGAAACATGATGGTAGTCCTCCCATTAAGTTTAGGTTTATAGAAGTTTGAGCAACAAACACTTGTAATTTTGTGTAATTTCAACATTTGGGGCAAATAATTTCTAAATAATTCACTAATTATGAAAATTAATTTAATTAATGCCAAATCCATTGGGGTTGAGTATTACAATACTAGTTAATTCATCACTTCCCAATAGCAATAGCATTCTGATGTGAAATGGAGACCCATTCTGCCTCAGAAGATCGATCGGATGAAAAGCAAAAATAAATTGAGAAAGTCGGGGCCCAAAGATGAAAAAGGTTTAGGGCACATTTTGGGGGTTTGAATTGGCTAACTTTTTGGATTATATTTATTTTAAAACAGTTTTGTGGCTACTATTAAATACAATAAAAAGCCACCTCCTTCCATAAAACTATAATAATATTTTTATTACCTACTCTTGCTTTCATTCTTCCTTGATCCAACCAATAACAATAATTTATTCTTTAATTTAATTTTATTTTGAAACTTTTTCTTGAGCTTATTGTTATCATTATTATTAGAAATTTTAAGGTCCATTGCAATTTTAGTGTGATTGTTTTTGAACAAAAAAAATTGTCGTTTTTTCAACCCAAAAAATAGGGGAAATTTTGGAAAAAATCTTATTATTATTCTATTTGACTAATTTTGAGATATTATTGATAGAAATCACCAAATGTTTTATATACTCTGATGTATTGTCTTTCAATTTTGTGATCATCTACAAGGAGATTTAACCACATTTGGCTATAGACTTAGCCATGAAAGTAAAACAAAAAATAAAATAAAAATCCTTCTATATCCTGGCTACTTGCTTGAACAATGTAGAATAAATATGGCGATTGTTTAGAAAGTGTTTTTTTCGTTTTTTTGTCGTTCCCTTTTGGAAAAAAGGGAATGTTCGACAGAAGTATTTTTGAGTACAAATTTCGCCAAACGACGAAAATTCGCCACATAAAAAAAAAACGTTGCCCTGATTAAAATTAGAGTCTGTTAACTGTGGTTGGCTATGTAACCGTAGTCAAAGTGATATTGGTTAGTTGGAACCAGGGTTGGATCCCTACCCTTGCGTCAGGGAGTGTAGTATAAACACACCCTTCTTCTCCTTCGCTCTTCTTCTTCGGCTTCTCCTTCGCTCGCTCGCTCATCTCGAGATCGCCTCCTCGAAGTCGCTCGGATTACCCCGAGCTGAAATCTGAGCTCTGTTGCTAAGTGCTGAGGGGCTTCTCTCTTGAAGCTCCTGTGATTTGCACCAAAAGAATTCCGCTTGTTTTTGTGATTTTTCCCCCTTTTTCCCGCTTTGGTTTCTCAGAGAGCGGCGTCAGAAGAGTTGCGGTTTGGAGTTTTTGTGTGTGTTTTCAGCGCGCTGTTGTCGCTCTTGCTCTTCTTCTTCTATTTGTTGCTGTTTTTTTGTTTTCCTTGACTTCATATGAGTGAGATCCTCCTGTGTGGAAGAAAATTCTTGCGGATTACGGTTATTGGGAGTGGGATAGGAGACTCTCTCTCTCTCTCTCTCTCTCTCCCTGTGTCTGTGTCGGCCAGGGCCTTCTTTTGTGGTTTGTAAGCTTTGGTTTCGAGAGTTGCTCGTTTTGTGCTCTTGATTCTCTGCACTTGCCTCCGAGTTTTCTGAAGTTTGTGTGCTCCTGAGTGTTTATTGTGAGATTTTGAGCCTCAGAGAGCTGCATCGGTTTCCCTGCTCTGTTTTGAGCTTGATTCGGTCTCGTGTCCGGCTTTCCTGATACACTCTTGGAAACAGCAATGCTCTTGGCGTCCTTCCTTCTTTCGCGGCTTCTTTCTTTTCTTGAGCTTTGGCATGGTGCTCTATTCTGACCTGACAAGGATCTGCTGCTGCGGTGGCGTCTGTTCGGAAGCTCGTGTTTGAGCTATCTAGGAGCTTCGGGGGACAAACTATGCTTGAACTCTTGTGCAGGTCCAGTTCTAGTGCGCGTTCTTGCATGCTCTCGTCTTCATGTTCATGGGGAAAACCGCAACGGGCAGCCGGGATGAGAGCTACAGACTTGAATCAACCTCACATTCCATGTCGAAGCTCTCATCTCCAGCTACTATTCTTCTTCCAGAGCCTCCTTTGGACGCCTTAGAAGCCGCTGAAGAACAGATGGATCCGTCCATCTGGAGTATGCTGCCTGTGGAACTGGTAGACTGCATCCTTGTGTGGCTGCCGATGCCGACCCTGGTGCAGATGCGTAGGGTCTGCAGATCATGGGACCTGACAATTAAGTCAAAACCCTTCAACAGAATGTACATGGAGATGCCATCCAAAGGACCTGCATGGTTGTTCATGTGCTCATCCTTCAACTGCAGGGAGCATGCATGTGCCTACAATCCACTCCAAAACAAATGGCATAACTTCCCTCTCTCCTTTCTGCCTCCATGTATGCGGTTTCCATTGACAGCAGTGGGAGGGTTATTGTTTGTGAGAGGGGGTTTGAACGATGCGGGATTATTGGGGGTTTGTAATCCCATGACACAGGCTTGGCGAGAGCTTCCTTCCATGACCCATACACGGTTGAATTTCCTTGTGGGCATTTGTTGTGAGGAGGACACAGAGTCTTCCAGCTACAAAATTGTGGTGGCAGGTGGAACTACTTCTGAGTGTGGAGGAGGTGATTATGAATGCACCACCGAGGTTTATGACTCCTTGACTGATTCTTGGCAGGTAATAATTCTGCTGGGATCCAAAACCTCATCATGTTGTTCAAGCTCTTGTTAGTAGTTTGAGAACTCAAAAGCATGCATTGGCTCGGAAGGGTCCACTGAGAAGAAGAGGCAACATCTAGATTCATTTCTTAGTTCACACACTTAGTGTGGAGGTTGAATGCTTGGATCTCTGGATGATACATAGATCACTAGATTGGATCTTCCATCAATCCTGGATGTGAGAAAAAGGAGAGTGGATCTTCTTGAGCGTGTGAACCTACCTGTTCACAATCTCCACACTTGTTCTCCATTTGCTCATGCCTAGTGCCATAGCTGTGATGCACTTTTTGTGCTACCCACTATTGTTTTATGAAATGCCATCTTTGAATGAGCATAGTATAACTTGCTCCACCTTGTGTGGCCTGGACTGCATTGTTCTTGGCATGCACCGTCTGGCATTTATGAGGTTTTTGTGAGACCATATCGGGGCTTTGGAACTCAGGAAATTTAGTTTGTAGTGTGCAGACCTCTGATGCATCATTTCAACCATGTCAGAGGTGCTGCTGCAATTTCAGCTCTTTGCTGCCTGATTTCTTGCACACCTCATGCATTGCATCAGTGCTGAGCAGGAGCAATTTCAGGGGACAGTTTTTGTGAACAAAATGCAGTAAGTATGAATGATGCAATAGAATAGTGATGCATGCACGCATATGTGTGATTTCAGAACTTGGGAATTTGATTGCAGTTGATTGTGCTAATATATTTTTGCGAGTATCAGAGGTGTATTCACAGTGATGTTTTTGTATGCAGGTAACAGGGAAGGTTGGTCGGGAATTGACTGTCCATCTTACATGGTGGACTTCAAACACAATCTTCTGCAATGGGGTTCTTTACTGCCTTACATCAGGAAGACCATACAGCATCATTGCCTATGACATCAAAACAGCTGTGTGGATGGAGCTCCAAGTACCACCACCAAAATTTCTCTTCTGTTCATTTCTGATAGAATGCAGGGGCAAGTTGATGTTTGTAGGTGGGGTAGGGACTCAACGCATCTGTGAACACATTCACATCTGGCAGCTTTCACAGGGCAGTGGCACCCAGCAGCAGTGGGTTGAGGTAGCAAAGATGCCACATGAGTACTTCCTACAGTTTTTCAAGGAGAGGAATGCATCTGATCTCAAGTGTGCTGGTAATGCTGATCTTGTCTACTTCTTCAAGGACTCACACACAGAGGTAGCCATCACCATGTCTTTCCAAATTGTCATTTGTGCAAAAATTGAGAGCAATTTGCAAGCAGTTACCAGAGCCCACTTCACGATTTGTTCTTGAGGAAGAATGGTGCTAAATGCTCACAAAGTGGGGGAGTAGGGACTGTAACATGCATCAATTGCAGCTATCTGTGATGTAGACAGCAATCAAGACATTAGGGGGCCAAGTGCACTCCACTTGCAACTAGTCCACAATGTGTTGCAACTTGCAGGCATGTTTAAAGCACAAGGAAACTGGTTTAGTGTCACAACTTCTTCAAGCTGAGTTTTGCATGTAATCAACCTACTTTGAATTGGAAGATGCAGTGAAGGTGCAGAAATATGATGAGTCTTTCACAGTATTATTGTTTTGTCTAAATGCCTAGACCTTCTTTAGAGTGCATGAATTTCAGAAGGAAGGTGCTGAAGTCTTAATATTTTTTTGAACAATGTGCTCCAGGTGATGGTTTGTGACTTTTCAAAGAAACCCACAGAGTGGCGCTGGCTGCCGACCTGTCCACTGAGTGCTAATTTCCACAAATTTTCAGTACGGAGTCTCTTTGTGAATCCAAGGCTGGATGCTTCCATCTGATGCACTTTTGCAAATGAGGATGGTATGCAGTGAGCATTCACTTGCCTGGTTTCCAGAACCCATCAATAGGCAGTGATTATTCAAATTGCTTATGAGTAATCCAGGAATACAAACTGGAATTCCCCTTTGATCAACACCATTAAAGACTTTCCCTTAACAGGGCCAATATGCCAAATGGGACAATTGAGAATACATCTACATTGTTTAAACTCTGGTAGTGTTACCCAAGTTTTTTCAAATACCTGTGAAGTTCTGTAAATCATCAGGTGCTTTGGTTGCAGTTTTATGTGCATTGGTAGGGGGTTTGAGGTCACAGATGTACTCAACTTGCTTCAGATGAGTGTTCTTGTGTAATCTCAAAAACATTTTCTCCCTACAGATTTACCACCAAGGTCCTCGCTTCTTTGGAGTTCTTTGGTGAAAGAAGCAGGCTCTCCTGCAATAGTCAGACATACCTTACCTGCTGGATCTAATTGAGCCCTTGGAAGCAGATGAATTAGCTCATCTTTCTGATTCTAATTTAAAATCCAGTAGAACATTTGAGAGATTCACTCATTCCTTCCACAATGTTCTGTTTTTAGAATGCTATCATTTCCAGCGGAGTATTCAATGACACTAGTACATTCTATCCAATGAATTACACTGGAGTTTAATGCTGATCCAAAGTATAATGAACTGTCTTGGTTTCTTCATTTCAATCTATGGTCATATCTTTGTAGCAGTTTCCAGAAGCTGAAAAAAAGAACAAATGTCTCACAAGTTTTCAGTGATTTACATTTCAAGTTGGGTTGTATGGTGCTACAAGCATACACAAAAGGGAGGGATTTGAAATGGGTTGTTTTCCTTGGTGAAAGAATGGTAGATGATTTTTGAGTATTTCAAGACAATTTGCCTGCATGCTGCTATTTTGTTGGGTGTGTTGGTATGTGAGATTGCAATCAAGCAGAGCAGTATTTTGATCATATGCTTCTGTAACCATTTTCAATTTTTATTGTAAAATCAAACCTTGAAGTGCTTAAAGGGAAAGTTCATTCTTGGAAGCAATGCTGTTTTGCAGCTTGAATGACAACACTCTTGAAGTTTTTGATGCACTACTTTACTTGATTGCCAGTGACTAAGTCTTGACTGGGTTTTTTGCTGCAGAAGACTCAGAATGCAGATTCTTGCTCTTAATGTTCGCTCAAAACATTTGAGCAGATCATTATATTACATATCTGAGTTTTCCTTTCTAACTGTACATTTTGTTTTTTGTGTTTGCAACACTAAAATACAATTGATACACCATAAACGATGTTCTAATCAGTGACTATATCCTATTCTAAGCATGTTGAAAATCATTGTGTAATCTCAAAACTGTTGAGAGAAAGACAAGCTGTATAACCTACCTCTTTTGTTTCATCAGCCAGGATTTGGGGCAGCAATAATGTAGAGAGCTGCCACTGGAGAATTGAAGGCATGTGCAGTAGCAAATGAGCGCAAATTGAAGTTGGAGCGTTTGATAGGTGCCCAAAGAAGATGAAGTAGTGGTTGCTGCTGTGCATAGGCAACAAACAAATACCGATTGTGTGTTCTCCCTGTTTTTGGTTTTGGACTTTCATACACCACCAGTTCATTGCCAACACCTGCAAAGGATAACAAACACGCTCCACAAAACAAGACCTACTCCTTTTTATCACTTCCCTAATGTTCAAACGACAAACTTTTTGCTCTGGGAAATAAATAGCAGCTTCTGAAGCTGATGGGAAACAAATTTAGAGATTGTTTCACAATTTGTAGAATGTGTAGAATTACAAAATCACATTTGTAGAATTCACCTGCAGAAGAAGTCAAATACTGGTTGGAGATATTGGCAAGGATCCAATGCAAGTAATGAGCGCCATCTTTTGACTCTGAATCCAGAGCCACCATCATGAGAGTAAATAGAGTAGTAGTTGCTGTTCCCTGCAAACTGCTTGCTGATTGATCTTGATAGTTTTTGAGGATTGCCACATTTGGAGGACCCTCTGACATTTGACGGAGAAAAACACAGTCTCCAATCTTGAGCTCCAATGTGCTCTTGTAATTGATGTGTAAGGTGCAGCTCGGTTTGAAAAAATCCAGAGTTGCAGGAATGATCCCAGCTTGCTGAAGACATTTCACCACCACCGCATCAGCCTCTTGTCCTCCCTGCATTTCACCTGTCTGCAGCTGCTCGTCCTCTTGAATTCACAGAAATAAGAAATCCAGTGAAATACATAAGAACAATCAGAGGAAAATTGGTGAGCACTTAGAAAAGACACACATTCTAATTCTCATAAATTCAGCTGAGACCATATTGCACACAGATGAGGTAATGAGCAGGGGAAAAAAAACCATAAAAGGTTAGGAGCTTTGTAACCAATTCTAGACTATTGTGGGTGGGTGGGTGGGTGGGTGGATGGAGAGAGAGAGAGAGAGAATGGGTGAGCTTGTAGCAAATGCAAATCTCTTACCATTCAGAGGAATAGGTGGGTAAGATGGCAGATCTATCATTGCCTGCATGTGCTGCAGACCAAACCGTTGCTCAATCACCCATGCCAACTCCTCACTGAATGTACGCATTGAGGCTTTCTTTTTACGCTCTATTACCACAAAGCTTCATAAAATCAGCAACCCAAATCCCATCCTGGTAAAACCTCAATCCCTGCTTTTCTGAATGACCGACCGACTGACTTTCTCTGTCTGCTGCAGTAAATAAACCTTGGAAGAGCTTCTTGAAAAACTGATGTTTTGGAACATTTTGTGCCAACAAGAATTGTGCTTTGCCTGGGGCTTCTGGCACAAAGTATTCATTCACTTACTCGATGAAAGAAAGAGATCATTCCTGTTTTTGTTGAAGTTTCAGACAGAGTTTGGTTCTGGTTTTTTAATCCTTTTTTCACTTCTCCTTTCAACAAGTGCATCACCATTACAATAAGAACTGCCAGCCAATTGAGTGAGGGTTGCTTTTTTTTTCCCTTCCTTTCCAGCACTTGAAAAGTCTACATTTCCAAAACCAAAAACAAGAGTCCAATTTCCTTGAATCCGTTTTTGGGTTCTTCAAACAGACCATTGTGCATAAGACACAAGGGGTGCGGGCAATGGGATGATGGTCAGTCGGGTTTTGCAATACACAAAACAAACAAGAATCTCTGAAAAACCCTTGAATCTGTTTTTGGTTCTGTAAACAGACTACTGTGCATAAAACACAAGGGGCAATGGGATGGTTGGTTGGTTTTGCAATACAGGAAACAAACAAGAACACAAAACAAAGAAGAGAATCTCTGAAAAACCTGAATCCAAAAACAAGAGTCCAATTTGCTTGAACCTGTTTTTGGTTCTGCAAACAGACTATTGTGCATAATAAAACACAAAACAAAGAAAAGAATCCTTCTGGAATCCAAAACAGGAAAAAAATTACATGAGAAAAATGTAGCAATCACATAAACACATTCCTATTTACATTGTGAGAAGAAAAATAGTTCAGAGAGATTGCACGCAGACAGACAGAGAGAGGGGGGAGGGGGAGAGAATCAGTGACCTGTGACAAAAGAGTAACTCTCATCAAGATTGCCAGTGATGAGAGACAACTCCATCACGCCTGGATCAACGCAGCAAGAGGCTGGAATCACAATCTCTCTCCGGTAGCCATGATGAGCATCAGCAGCAATGCTGCTACTTCCCACAGTGAGGCAGGGAAGAACTTGAAGCCTGTTGTTGGACACAGTGGCTTTCACTGCACCAACATCTTCTTCTTCTCCTTCTTCTTCTTCTTCTGCTGTTGCTGCGGTGAATTCCCTGGCGTAGGAGATTCTTTCTGCACTCAATTTGTCACCACCCATGTCTTCATCTGCTTCATTCATCACCAGTTTTGTAGCTGCCATATGATCCTCTCGAGCTCCAAAACCTCCAAAACCTTCAGGAACTCGAAGATCTCGAATTGGGTGGGCAGGAATTTTTCTGGGTTTGAACAACCACTGGCTGGTGGTGTTTGACTCCACTAGTCCTTCATCCAGGAAGATGCTTTTTGCAGCTGGCGATGTGCAACTCCTTGAAGCAGCTCCTTGTTGAAACCATCATTGTTCAAAGATCAAACCAACCTATTGGGTGCCTCTGTCTCTGTCTCTGTCTTCCCTGTCTCTGGCTTCTTCTTCTTCTCAGGCTGTTGTGCAACACGATTCAGAGCTCCAAATCAAACCTCTTCCTGAGAGCTTAAATCTAACGCTTTCGAACTTAGCTTTAAATCTTGCAACAAAAACAGAAACAAAAAAGAGGTGGGAGTTGGGAATCTTCTGTGTGGGGAAAGAACTAAGCGAGGAAGAAGATGGGGACACATGGAAAGATGATGCAGAAACTGGAGAAGAACCGGTCTTGAAGAAGAATTCTGTAGATACTGCTACTACTGCTGCTGCAGCGGCGGAGGATGATGTTTTTGGGTTTCCGGCGCAACCGCCAAGTGTTCGCGAATTCTATTCCAGAATTATGAAGCGGGGAATTCTCTCGTCCCTCACCCCTCTCCCTCCCCGAGATCTTTTGCAACAGGAAAGCAGAACGTCCCCTGCGTTGGCGATGTCTTGTTGGCGGGCTTCTGCCGCAATCGCGTGCAGCGCAAGAGTCCAAAGCAGACTCCAGTGTTTTGTTTTTTTTTCTTTTTTTTTTTTCTTTTTGGCAAAATTATTATTTTTGGCAAAAGCGGGAAAATTTTAATTCTTTCTAAATTTCCTTTTTTTTAACAAAGTGCACAAATGATGTTCTAGAACAAGTTTTTTTTGGTTTTTCACTTTTGTGGTTTGGAACGTTTGGCGAAAGGGTGAGGGTAGTTCAAAGCAAAGGGTTCCCAAGTTCCCCGTATCCCTCCCCACCACCCTCCCAAAAGAGTTCCCAAGTTCCTTATATGTTCCCCCAAAGAGTTCTCAATAGCACCTCACTTTTACCCCATATGCTTTGGCAAATGTTGTCATGGGGAGGACCTCTATACTTCAAAATGGAACCTTGTATTGAAGGGAGCCTCCATAGTTTCCAATTTTTTGGAGTGATGGGCCAATCAACTTAATAGTACATGCACTAATATTATAGCCTTTGTCTTCTAGAGAGGGTTAAAAAGGGAGTTTTGCCTCTAATGGTGCAAAGGGTTTTTTTTAGCCTAAATTAATTAATGGCTCCATGTGGACTTTATTATTAGGAGAATTGGGCCTATTTAGCCATATTTAGATAATAGGTTCTAGTACGTCGCCAGATTTCTTTTTCATTTTTTAATTGTTTTTTCTCTCTCTCTAACCTATAGCCAGATTTGGCTAAACAAAAACACTGAAACTGCAAAGTCCTCCAAGGCTGCGCGACACATGCTTTTCCACGGCAGCCAGATTCTGACGCTAAAGATCGCGACACGTGGTGAGATCTGGAGCTTAAAATAGATCTCTTGCCCACCGGCTGAACCCACTAGCGTTTTCCAAATGGAATTGGGACTCGCGAGATTCAACTACGTGGCCGAACTTAGGCCTCGTAATCAGGATATCGTTGCCAGCAAGGCAGCCAGCGTGGTGGTGGTCGGCGGGGGGTTAAATTACGATCTCACTAACTTACTTCTTATTACCCTCTCCCCCCACTCCCGTACTTACCTAGTTTTACTCTTTTACTAGTTTACTACTTTTGTTATTACTTGTTTGTTGTCTACCCAGTGCCCCCACACTCATGTTTACCTTTTATCATTTTCATTGGATTTATATTTCCTTTTTATAAATTGATTTTTTAATTAAAATTTGAGATATTTTTTAAACTTAAATGAAATTCCAATGATGTAGGAACTTGTTTATAGGGGGTTCTTTGCAAAAAGTTTCGTATGTCGTTTGTACACAATCGTTCTAATTGTATGGTCATCTTTGGACAATTCTGTGTAGAATGTAGTCAATAGTTACAACCACTTATTAACGGGTTTTTTTATGATTTCTACAATTTTTTTGAACACGCAAAAATAGCATTTATGCTTGCTCTTACAATTTTCTATGTTATTTTTTTCTCAATGATTTCTATTTTCAGTAGGAAGGAGTGAGCAATAAGGAAAGGAATCCTCATTTTTTCATCAAAGTGTTTCTTGAAGGAGGCCAACCTTTCATTACCTTCTTCTTCTTTGCAAGTGTCTTTCTTTCTCTTTCACTTTCTTTTTTGGTGTCTCTCCGTGTTTCAAATGATCTTTGTGGATTCACATTTGCAATGATAAGCATAACAAGATCAAGCTACCCATTTTCTTCTCATCATGGAAGGTATGTGTTTTAACATATATATATATTCAATCTCTTCCTCTTTCTTCTCCTTCAAGCCCTAAAACTACAATGCAAGCCCATTACTAATCTACAAGAGAAAACTTTTTACACAACAATGTTAGCTTGGTATGTGGATCTTGACCATGTTCCTCTTCTTGTAAGACTTGTTATTCTTGAATATGAAAATTGATAGGTTGTTCACATGAAATCTATTAAATATTGGGGCTTGGCAAATATGTGAATATTTGTAAAACTTTCATCTATTACACACAAGGAGCAATCAAAGGTATCTTAGCAAAGAGGGCAGTTGAATGATTCTCCTAGTGGTAGCCAGAATCACATCTTCAATAAACGCATGTGGTGATTTTCTCCCTTCTTTTGTTAGGGTTCAATCTTTACATTTGTTTTCAAAATTGAATGGCCATAAAAATTTGTTTTGATTATGATTTTATTGGCTGCAAAAAAAATTAATTAAATGGTATTAAACTTTTTGGAGGAAACAAAACCTGAAAAGATGTTAAACTTTCCTGAAATTATACAAAGTTGGACTAGAGATGAGGAAAAAAATGTTGATATTGAATCTACAAAAAATACAATTAAAAATTAGTTGTCCAATTTGTATGGATTCAATTAAATCAGAGACTTGAACTATTTGTGGTCATATTTTTTGTGAAGTTTGTATTTTAAGTGTTATTAATGTACAAAATAGATGTCCTATATGTTGGGTGAAACTTAAATTGTTAAAGATGTCCATCATATTTACATATAATCTAACATTAATTGAAAAAATATTGAAGATGGGTGTTCTTGGAGTGGCAATGGCAATAGTGTGCACAATTTTATGTGTGTGTATGTTTTACTTTTTTGTTCTACATTTATCAATATTTCACATGGGATTTGGAATTGGAAACTTATGATGGCAGAGTGTTTGCCTTCATGATTCTTGGCATTTACATTTTTTGCAAGTCCACACCTAAGCAACAATCTATTGGGCTTGAGATGTAAATAGGCCAACTATATGCATATGTCTTTTGAGTGTTTTTCTTAGTTGACCATCAAAAGAAAGGTCTATTAACATTGCATTTGTGTATTGGAAAAATCTTCTTGCAGTTTGTGTTTTGGTATTAACTCTTGAAACATGTTTGTCACTCCTACATTTCATCTAGATCAAGGTTTGAGGAACAAAGTGAATCAACATTTAGTAGCATTAAATGAAGCTACTAAGCTATGCCATGTGGTGTTTGACATATGCATCTAGCCTCATCTTATTCCCCCTTGTCATCCATTCATTTGATTTGTTGGTTTGTCCAATTAGAATTGCATCTATCAAAGGCACATGCGATCCAAGCTCAAAGTTGGTGCTTGAAGACCCGATGGTTATTTTGCAGAAGGGATATTCAATCACCTTTTTCTTAACAACATTGGCATTTGGGGGAGTAAGTTTTGTAAATTTGTGAAAATTTCCCACTAAATTGAGTAACATGATTATGTAATAAAAATTATGGAAATCAACTTTCAATGAGAAAACATAGGTGCAACAAAGTTGATGATGGATTATACTATAATTCCTTTATATCAAACTACCTCCTAGCAAAAACAAGATGCACATACTCTTTAGGTAAGTCTAAATGTGTGCTAAACATACCAATGATAGATGTGGATCCACTTTGGAAAAACAATCTATAAGCCACAAAGAACATGAAACATGTGTGGTTTGTTAGGAACAAAATCCAACAATGGGTCCATCAAAATCTTAAGCTATTTTGACAACATATTTTGTCAACTATGAAATCAACTAGGTGGTTTTTGTACATCAAGCATGCACCATCAGATTGGTTTCATTTTGCTTTATGTGGCTTGGTTGGTATCATCACTATTTACTACTTTGTATAAATATCACAATATTACACAAAAAATATGAGCCAATGCATATGCTAGCTCTTGCAAGCACAAATAGACATGGAACCAACATTGTTGCTACTAAATACTAAAATTTGTCAATCTCAGTGCTTCTTGCAAGCTACTAAATTATTTTGATACCTCAATCTTATATATGTTGGAAAATGCACAATATTGTATAACCAACTAATGATGATGATGGTGATGAACATCAGAACTTTGTCTATTCTTATTTGTATTTCTTTTTCACCAATTCATGGATCCTACTACATTCATGTTGCATTTTGTTCCCACCCTTTTTTTTTGTAAAGTTTCATAGGTTTTTTCTTTATTTTCTATTGTTTTTTCCTTGTGTTTTGTTGTTTCAAGTTTTATTATGTTGGTTATTGTGTATCATCTATAGAAAATTTGAAGCAAACAAACTTTGTTGGTATGTTTTCTATTGTTCACTCTTTGTGTTTTATTTCTTCAAGTTTTATTGTGTTGGGTTTTTGTGTAGGTAGATGCATGGTATTTTGAAACAAACCCAAAGTGTGTTGTTCTTGAAGGCAAGACATGCAACATTGATATCTCTTTATTTGTAGTCTAGTTGTATGTAATAATAAGGGGGACAAGGCAAGATTCCAATGAATCAAAACCTAAAGGGAAAAAAAAATCTTTGGAGTCAAGAATATGACTTGTTTTGCAACAATGGCAAGTGGATAAAGGGGGGAATCTCATGGTTGCAAGGGTTGTTGTAGATGTTGTTGTTTATGATTTCATCTTTTCAACAATTGACTAACTTCATAGCGCAATTGGGTCATACCTAATTGTCAAATTCAAGAGTACAATTTCATATTTAATTCCTTTTAATTCTCTATTCACAATTGTGAAAATGTTCATTCAGCCATCTCCAAATGAGAAGGAAATAGTAATATACCATAACAAAAAAATAAAATTCAATGTGGATTTCATTTTACATTCTATTGTGCAAGCTAAACAAGTCAAACCTTTCTCCAGTGGTGTTCAAATTATTAGTTGATTCATCTTCTAGACTAGATAATTGCATTTTGAAAATAGATGATGGAAAACATAACACCCCAAAATTATATGAAAAATGGTCAAACAAATTTTCACATGTCCCTCTTCTCTTAAATTTATTTGGCCTAGACCCTACAAAGGCTTCAATTTAACATGGGACACTAATGCCTTGTTTTTTTCTTTTAACATTATTTACAATTGGCGTCAAAGTTTCTTATTAAAAATCAATGATTCAAAATCAACATAATATATATATATCAATTTCTAATCAATCATGTTCTAAAGCCTTAATATCAATTTTCTATTTTAACCAAAATAACATAAACATAGACATTGGGTGTTTAAATAACTTAAATCTTTTTTTTATATGTAGAGAATTAAACGTATAAATTCTTTTAAGAATTTCATCTATAACCCACTCCTTTTTATTGAATATTCTCTAACCTACAATGCACATATACAACACATAAAATTTCAAATGATAATAATAATTATTATCTTATTAAAAGATCAATTTATTGAAAAAATTATTGAATATTGGTAATTAAATTGTATCTCCAATCAAATTTGCCAAAATTTCAAGTAATACAATTTGGTTTCTTTCACCATCACACACTTTGCTAAAAAAACTAATATGTTACTTGCATCGTTTTGATTGTTGGTACAATGTTTAAAAAATGTTCGACACTACACAAAATTATGATTTTTTCATTATAACATCCTACATAAACCTTCCATAATTACAATGTCAGTCAATACAAATAAAATACAAGAAAATGCGACTAATGATATCAACAAAAAGAAAAAGAAAAAGATATAACATACTAAAAAAAATAAAAAAATACATTACCATTATATTAATGTTATTTGATATTGCATTTTTCCAAACAACAAATGAAAACTTGATTAGGCTAGGCACATAAGTCAAGCCAAAAGTGTTTAAAAGAAGATGAAATCCTAATACAAACTTTTAAATTTTGCATAATTTTTTATGGTGAATTTCTTCCAATTTTATGACTTTGCCCAACCAATCATTGAATCCTTCATATTGATCATAGAATAAACACAATCATATTGCCGGTATTCTTCATCCATTAACGAAAAGGATTTGTACTAATAATTTGTATCCTTCATTTTGATTTCCCATTTAAAAATACAATCTATTTTGCATGTTATTATTAGCATCACGTCACTCTTGTGGTTTGTTTGTGTTATCTACATACCCAATTTATCTTTGATGTATAAATTTAGATTGTGACTTATTTGTAAATGTTTGGACCTAAAAACTCCAAAGTTAACTTCATATATAAATGCATAATGAATAAACGAGCTAATCTATACACAAGTTTTGTCAAAAACTTGGGTTACATTCCAGTCTTCACATGGCATTGTCATAATAACAACTATGCACTTTCAAAATCTATTCAAAGGTATTGTAGGATAATATAGCCTAATAACATGTTATATGCTATAGGTTTTCTATGCAGACTTTTGTGATGTTTAAAAATTTTGGATGCATAATTCTTGAAACCTTAAAAAACGATGTATAACAATTATTGAGTTGTTCTTGACTTGTATGAAGAACCATTAATTCTATCTTTCTGTTTTTTTTTTAATTTAAAAATTTATTTTAATACCAATCCCATCCTTAAATGGAATTTCAAATTCAATTTCAAATCTAATTATTCAAAAAAATCAAGAACTTAATTCTGATTTTGGTTTTGATTCTTAAAATCAAACCAAGTTCCAATTTGGATTTAGGTTTATACACTACTAGAAATTCTGTCATATGCAACCACACCCTTTGCAACTAGGATGCAACTGCCTGTTGCATGCAACCATTTTTGCAACTATGCCCCCTTTTTGGGTGTGTATGCAACTACGGTGCAATTATGATCACCTTCATCCCAACCTTTGGATGATATCTGTGATATATCACCGTATATATTTGATGTATCATCGTATATCATTGATATGCATATACTCATAGTTGCATGTGCAACCAAAATATGCC
>Ga0116228_10001176_pt1 | contig 21421 bp, 21 predicted proteins | sample S1TSphfallax_2_FD_89694 | JGI IMG/M metagenome (GOLD analysis project Ga0116228, IMG submission 89694) | Host-associated microbial communities from peat moss isolated from Minnesota, USA - S1T2_Fc - Sphagnum fallax MG | ecosystem: Host-associated > Plants > Peat moss > Unclassified | place...
AACCTATTAATGGATGAAAATAAATGTAAAATCGATCCAACCAATATGATGAAATTTCTAATAGTTGCATCATAGTTGTGAGAATGACCAAAATAGTTGAAATTTGGTCTTATAGTTGCAAATCTTCTCAAATCTAATCGCAAATGACTACAAGTCGCATGTAGTCGTAAATGGAGTGGTTACATTTTGGCTGATTTCTACTAGTGAAATAAACTTAGAATGCAAATATACAATATTTTGATATTTCAATATGGAACCAACTAATCTTTATAGTTGTCACCGACCATAAAGGTCAAAGTTATTTAAAGGCCACATAACTAAAACTTGGCCTACATATATAACACAATGGCTTATATATATCCTTCCACATTCATTAATGCAAAACATATTCTTATAGTCGATGTCTACCATAGGGTGTGAATGGTCTTAATGACTATAAGATATACGACAAAGAGTAAAATAAAATAATAAAATATTCTTTGTATCCTCTGTTGGTTTAGAAATATTTCTTAATGCCATTTTCAAAATCTCAAAAACTTCATTCCAACTCAATGGCTCTTATAGTCACTACCAACCATAAGGGCATTGTGAAATCTTGGGCAAGTTCTAGAATTTAGAAATGCATTTAACATCAATCACAGTTGGCCATGTTATCGGTGCCAACTATATATGTTAATGGTCAATTGGATAACAACAAAATGACTTTTGGGTGTTGTGAAATTTGTATAATCTTTTAAAAGATATTCAAGTATTGCTTGGTAGAGCCTTGTGATCAACAAGAACCATAAGGCAATGGTATTAGAATGTCTAAACAAAAACAAATTGATGAACATGGTATGGGTTTAGGTTTAGTTTGGACTTTGTTAGACCTTGAGTATTTATGCATTAATTTAAAACACTTAACCCTAAACCCAATTGGGCTAATTATCTTTATCAATTTTAGCTTGTAGTCGGCGTCAACTATTGGTCACAATGGGCATTCATAGGGGAAGACTTACCTACTTGTGGTTTGTTGAAGATAACCCTTTCGAACTTGAATATGGCTCCATTTGTGAAACTTGAAGTAGATCAACTTGAGAATGTTGTAAAGTGTACATTAACAAAAATGATATATCAAATAGAGGCTAAGGATGGAATACATTTTATATTTATCCATTAATCCAAAAGGACCAAAAAGTAATATTAGCATACACACATTTGAGGTTGAACTATTAAAGTAAAACTAGAAATTTCCTCCTTTGTGTACAGATAATGGGATTCATTAAAAGGTTTTTAAAAGGCTACTTGTAACTCAACTGCTAAAGATATTCCTCCTAAAGCCTAGCTTGGGTCCATTTGGGAATTTAATTACTAAGCAACCTAACCATGTAATGCAAGATATTTTATATACATAGAATTCAATATTGTTAATTAGAAAATAAATCGCTTAATGATAGAGATTTACATCTTGAAATTGCAGGACCCTTGAAATGGAATCAAAATCCCTTCTTCCAAGAAACTCCTAGAAAACATAAATCCCACCTTTCATTTATTTCAAACTTAAAGTTACATACTTGAAGTTCAAAAGAAAAAATTCACGATATGTTCTAAGCTTGAGTGGAATTGTAGCCCAGTTCAATGTCCTTATTATGGCAACTTGTTTGTGAGAACAACTCATTTCCACAAGATCTAAATTAGATAGGATTCACAAAGAAAATATTCTTGATCCAAAACCATTTTTTTAGCTAGCTTACTTTGTTCCATCAGTTAGTAATGAGTTTTTTCATTATCAATAATATCTAGAAAATGATATAGCCTTTTGAAGCTTATGCTACGATAAAAATATTGAATTTGACCTTTGTTTAGAAGTTATATTTTGCAATGGCTTCCACACCTTGCACAACAAATAGAAAATAATATATGTCATACAACATCAAAGTAATTGATGGGAGCCCTCCAGAACACCATTGAGCTCAAAAATACTCTTGGGAGTTAGAAAAAGCACAAGACCGTCAATCTATGGACCTTCGCCAATCTCTTGGTGTGAAAAACCTATTAAAAAACATTAGAAAAATGAATCCCATCTTGAAGATTGCTCTTTGGAGCACTTGTGAACTCAAGAATGCTTTCAGGTGCCTAAAAAGAACATTTGATGTGTCATCATTCTTGCTTCAGGTCTCATTCAATGACATTTTTTAGTTATTGGTTACTCTTGAAAGCACTCAACAAATGAATAACCATTCAACATACCTCACCCAAACTCTGGGTGGAAACCCTATAAAGAAACATAAGAAAAACACAACCCTTTTTGAAGAATGTTTCTTAAGCATTAGCTAGTTCAAGAATGCTCTCATGCTCAAGATAACATTTAATGGGTTATAAATCTAGTTGTCAATCTCCTCCAAGCAACAATTTACAAGAAGAAATTAAAAAAACTTTTCAAATTATACTTTGGCCATGTTGAGCTCTCTTCAGCTCTCCATTGCTCTTGAGAGCACTTGACAAGTGAATAAGCATTTTACATACCTACCCTATCTAGGTTTATGTAGCTCTTGAATGCCTTGGAGAGCACTTGGCGAGTTCATATTATATTTGTAGACCTCCAACAACCTCCAGGTGTGAAGAACATATCAAAAACATAAGAAAAATGAAACCTTTACTAAAGTATGCTCTCTTGAGCACCGTTGAGCTCAAGAATGCTTTCATGTGCTTATGAGACCAAAAAAATGTACCATCAATCTTGGTGCAAGTGGCGTTCTAGGATAAGATATCGAAAAAACCTCTAAGATGCTACTTTGGATATGTCAAGTTCTTTTGAGCTTTTAAATGTTCTCAACAGAACTCTACAAGTGTTAGAGCTTGATGTATACCTCTCCCAAGCTTTGTAGTGTTCAATGGAACGTTCAAAGTTCCATTAAGCTTTTTGCAGACCTTTTCGAAGCGCCACAATTGGAAGTATAATTGTTCCAAGAAAGTTCTTCCTACTTCCAGGTCTATTGATCTTTCTAGGGCCCTTAATAGCTCTTGATAAGTGAACAAACTTTCCACATACCTCCCCAAGAGTCTAGGTGTGAATAAACTATCATGAAACTAAAGAAAGGTGAAATCATCACTCAAGAATGCCTTCTTAAGCACCCTCGGGCTTAGAAATCCTTTTGGGTACTTGGGAGAGCACCTTTGAGCTAAAAAATCCTTTGGGTATTCAAGAGAGCAATCGATGTGCCATTAATCATGTTGCAAAATTGCTACAAGTGGCACTCTAGGATAAAATATCAAAAAATCATTTAATATGTTATTCTAGATATGAGTTCTTGAATGCTTTCAAGATGTCTCAACAAGTGTTAGAACTTGTTATATACCTCCCCAAAGCTCTATTGTGCTTAATGGAATAATCAAACTTCCATTGAGTTTCTATAGACCTTCTCTAGGCGCCACTTTTGGAGCTAAAACCGTTTCAAGAATAATCTTTCTACTATTAGGTCTATTGAGCTCTCAAGTGCCTTCAATAACTTTCAATGAGTGTAGAAGCATTTTGCATACATCCTCAGAACTTTAGGTTTGAATAAACTATCAAGAAACTAAAGAAACGCAAAACCCTTACTCAAGAATGCATTCTTAAGCACCAACAAGCTCAACAATGCTCTCAGGTGCTCAAGAGAGTATTTGACATGCCATCTTTCTTGGTATAAACATGCTCCAAGCCTACATTCCATAAGAACAATTCGAGAAAACAAAAAAAAAATCTACTTTAGACCTACTCAAGATGTTGCAATGGGATATAAAGGCTTTGTAGAAAGGCTCTACCTATTTCAAACACTTTTGAACTTTTGAGTGCTCATAAGAGCACCCAATGTGTAACGCCACCTGTTGTAAAACTTCGACAACTATGGGTTTGAAAAACTTGTAAATACATAAAAGAAAACAGAAAAGAGTTCGGTTGCGTAAGACCTTGCGTAAGACCTTCTCATCCGGCCACATTGTGAGAAGAGAAAAAAAACCCATAAAAGAAAAGAAATCTGGAGTGGAGTTTTCCATATTTCAAAAGAAAAATTTGTGCTCAAAAATTTAATTAAAAAAAGAAGCTAAAAAAATTATAGGAAAATGTCTTACCTCCTAGCTTGTGGTTGTCGCTGATGGAGAAACCTCGTCCTACAAATGGACAAATCTCCCCTCTTGTGATTTTGCCCTAAAATAATGCCCTAAAAGTTTCAATGCTTTGGAAAAAACTTCAAGAACGTAAGAATTGAACTTACCTCTTCATCTATTTCTTCATAATGGGGGAGATTGAGGTTCCTTTTCCTAGTTCTTGCCATCTCTTTCCTCCTTTTGCATTGCTTTGATCTTGTCCACATAAAAGATCTTTCTCATCTTCTCTAAGGAATGGGTTTTACCGCTTTGTCTTCTTCTTCCAACATTTGTAGACTCAAAGGAGATACCATAGCCATATAATTCAATGTAGTGTCTTTTATTTTATACTTTGATAACCATTAACCTACCGTTAATTTTAAATTATTAGTACCTATCTATATGTCAAGATTCCCAATTCTGACCTTTCGTCTTGACGGATATTTTAGTTTTCCGTTAAATTTCATCAAGCTTGCAATAAATATAATGGGGATGTGATCATTCTTGTTTTTTTATTGTATATGTCATTTTAATAAAGTTGTCTTTGGTAGCATCTTTTGTCCATATGCTATTATTTTAGTTTGAATCTCGCTATAAATATTGCTGCAACTAATGCCTTTATTGGAGTGTAATTGTATGATGGATCCATTTTGTAAAATTTTCATATTTTCACATATGGTTTGAAAAAATAGAATTAGATCCTTCTTGGACTTATGCATTTGTATTACCCACATCATTCTACATCATCCTAAAATTTGTCCCCCTTTTTTTCTTTAAATGTTTAGCGATAATTTTACAAAAATAAAATTTCTTTAGATGAAGACCAATTGACATTGTATCCATAATTTTTCCAAACCACATCCTCCTAAATGTACCCCTTGTCAATTCATAGAATCATTACAAAACAATGGGTCTAAAAATTACATTAGTTGTTTGTCCAATTCTTGGAGGTTCTTGCTACCACCAAGCATTCTTGATTTTAATTGATGGAATGGAGTGGGCTAAGGATTTTTATAACATTCCTAGAATGTAATCATAATGATAATCACTATTTATCCTTTTCAACTATCCCACAATTCACTAAACCTAGATTATTTCACATTTATATGTATGAACTTTTTTCTTGGAAGTTCGGTCTTGGCTTGTATGGTTGCCACACAATTACGTAACAATTTAATTGAGAATCAGCAATGTATTTGGATGGTGGATTAATATTTTTAATCATGTTTTCAAAATGTTCCCTAAGGCAAATACCATTAGGTTTTAAGATCCCAAGGTTGGAAGATGTTACCCAATCAAAATTTTGAATGTGCGAGAATTTTTTCATAAGACAATTTTTTTTTTCATAAGGCATTTATTACCTTGGTTGTTATGCATTGTATGTCCTTGTTTTCAAGGAATTGTTGTGCACATGTTAGGCTCTACCTTTGGTGATCACACAATGACAATGAATTTACCATTTACATAACATAATAATTTAGAAGATTTTAATTCACAATATTCCCAATGACATTTTATTAGTTCTTGCACATTGTCATACATTTTTCATTTAATAAAATCAGTTAAATGTGCATTTATGAGTTCCTTCGTTCCAACTTATTCATTAGTCTTATCCGTTGTTCTTTGATAATTATTATTTTTTAAATATTTGTGTTGTTGACACTATTCACACTACAATGGTCATTACACTGATAAACTCTACGTTGTGATAGAATATCCATATGCTTTTATGAGCCCCACGATGCTATGCATTAGCACTTTCTTTATATCGTGTAGATGAATAGACAAATCTTGATGGATAGGGAAACAAAATGAAATAACATTAAAATGGAGGTAGTTTTTTAAATAGGTAAGAAATAACCGTTAAAAAAGTTACAAAGAGATGGAAGTAGTTATTAAGAAAAAAATGTAGTAGATAGGCTTCAAAATGAAGCAAGTGCTTTTGGAATGGTCTATGGATGACCTTACGAAGGATTCCAACAAATCCCACATATAACATATCCAATTATTCGTCACTGGAATTTATTTTCTCACCTTCTTCCCTTTGCTTGTTTTTTTTCACAACATTCTTTGAAATGTTCAATGTTAATGCTTGTGAACTCAGTTGTCATTGTGTAGTTGAAGAAATTCCACTACCATTTTTTTAGTTTTTTACTCTTTTACTTTTAAAAAATAATAATTTGTAGTATGTGATTAAAAATGACAACATTTTACACTAAAGGCAAGGTTGATCTTACGATTTTAGTTGATGATTTGGGAATGCAAGAGTCACCAAAAAATGTTTGTCATATATGTTCGGTTTCCAACGTGGTTCTATTCATGTCTCCAGAGATGATGCTTATGATCACAATAATGTTGTCGAAAATTCAATATACTAGGAGTTTGTTTCAAATCCTAATGGGGTCCATTGGGATGTCAAGGTGGGGAGGTATATGATTATTGGCAACAACTTGATATAGTGTTTTCAAGTCACAATCCTCATCCTAAGGATAGTTGCATCTATGGCAAATGTGGCTCTCGAGGCTTTTGTTGTGAAATTGGAAATGCCGAAAAATGAAAATACTCTAATTTCATCTTTGCATTTCCCTTCATCAACCTTTATTGATTTCAACAACTTTTCTGATGAAGATGTCTACTTGCTTGTGAGTTCTAACGCAAATGTTTCTGGCTCATTTTTGGCCTCGATTTTAGATGTGTAGCCTATTGAGGACGTGCCTTCAAATCTGAATCAGATTTAAGGTCGAAATTTCAAAATCGTAATAGATTGTTTGAAAGCAATGTCTATTGCACCACATTTTTCAAACAAGTTGAGGTCACTAGACTACAACAAGATCAAAGTCAAATATGTTTCTTCTTTGCCCATCACATTTAATGACAACATCATTTTTGAACTGTTGCCCATCCATTTTCCAACTAGCCATTCTAGACAAATGTGAAGCATGGACCGCAAGTACAATGGTCATGCTTGGTGCAAGGTGAAAACCTCCAACATCAAAAATAATTTTGGTTTGGGATTTAGAAGCATTAGGTGCTTGGGGCACTTATGTTGTAATAATGATTCTTGCGTTTTGTTATTTGAAACAAAATAAGTTGGATCGGTGATTTTGCCCAAATTCCCTTGGCTGATTAGTTTGCACAAGGACCTCTTGTATGTACAATTGTTTGTAGGTTTTGTGTTGCAAGTCCTTTCTATGTGAATACTTGCCCCTATCGAATATACTATGTTATCCATAAACTTCAATCGCTTTCAAGAGCTACAATTCATTTTGGCACACATGAACACCTTGTTGCAGAAGATATGTGTAGGGAGGCTTTGGAAAAAATCAAAGTTTTGGTAGAAGGTTAGGTTTCTCATAGCCTTGATGGAAAAATCTTTGTAATCACCTTGAATGTTAGTACTACATTCTTGGCACATAATTTGTTCAATGAGAATGGCAAAGGACATGTGGAAATTCTTCAAGGTGAGAAACTTGACAAGGTGATGGACAAGTTCTAGCCCTTTTGTTCTCCCAACATTCGGAACCTCATCACATCCTTGTCATGATCAAACATCAAACAACAATGATTGTCATGTTTATGATTCGATGTACTACAAAGTGCTCACCATTGCACTCAAAATCCATAGAAGCTTAGTGTGTCATGTGGATAAAATTGAACCAAGTGATGTTTAGGTTTGGTTTTACAACCCCCAATTTCAAAGGGTTCATGGTGGATAATACATAAGCCAATTGAAATGCTATCCATATTGTGTACGGTTCTTGAAATGCCTTTGTAAAGATGGTTGACAAGGGACAAACTTACTTGTTCGATTGGACTTAGTCATTTGATAGACACACAAAATAGTTGATTACAACAAAGTTATAAGAATGACACAAGGCCTTGTGTTTTGAATACAAGAATGCAACATCTTTGGAAGAAGAGGATGTTCAATATGTAGCAATTTAGTCTTGGCGATATTTTTCAAGGGTTGTAGCCGAAAGTGCAATTCTTGAGCTCAATAATTGGTTGGGTTTTTGGCACTTCTGTGTCAAATAATGGGGGGGTTTCATTCTACATGCTAGACACCTTTACTTTCTTTGTGAATTTTGTGTGAAGTTGTTTAATCATTTTCATGATTCCAATATATGATTTATCTTCCTTTGAAAATGGTTGTAGAAGTTCAGCCTAGAGGAGCTCTCCAACATGCTAACTTATAACCTTTTTGAAACTGTCCATAATATTGGGCTGTCATAGTTTGAGAAAAATGCTTGATGCCTTTTCTTTGCCACTTTTGATGATTATGTTAGGGTGTTTAGACAAACTACATCTTATAGGGTATATTTGAATGGTGGAAGATGCGAAAAAGGTCCTAGTAAGGAGGAATTGAGATTGTGAGGAACAAGTTAATTTGGTGACCTATCACAAGTGGCCAATGCCATCATTAAATACACCAGCAAGTCTTCCTTCACTAATAAGATACTTCATTTGGAAGGTCAAGAAGTTTTTGGATCCATAAAACGAAGGGCTAACATAGGTTTAAGGTTTGAGGGCAATTCACATAGGCATGATCGTGTGAATTTCTCTTGACCAAAAACTAACACAACCTCAAGTGGCTTCACTAGCTCAAATGTTGATGTTGGCAAGTCCTTTAGGATTATCAAGGATGAGCCATTTGTTTTGACTTTTCAAGGATTGAAAGTTCAAGAGCATGTGTGCAAGGATGGTGTTTGGAGAATAGAGAGGTGCCCACCATCATCAAATACTCATTGCTTTGCAATTCAAAGAGACTCAATGAAACATTGTGATGCAAGAATCATTGCCAAAAAAACAATTCATGGCATACTTAATCCTTGTTACAATGGTTTGTGGTTTGATTTGAAAGGGTCTGCATCAATTCGTCACAAGTTTTGGTTTTGTGCAAATGATTTGACTCGTTGTGTTGGAGGAATTGGAAGGAAGTATTATGTTGATAGGCCACTTGTCCCATCAATGTGGTCAATGCAAGTTGGGACCAACTTGACTCATTTTGAGGTGACAGCTTTGGAGGAAGCATGATTTGTTATGTGTGAAACATGAAAATGTGCTCTTTGGCCCCTAATTGTGAATGAAAGTACAACTATTCATAACTGACCTGTAGAGTTTGAAGCTTGGCCAAAAATTCACAATAACAAGCCTATTCAACAAGCAACAATGCTTAAGTTTTCAACGTTGTAAACAAATAGGTGGGAGGCTAGACAAACTTTGGAGGTTGCTGTTTTGCCACTTATTAAAGTTCCTCCACTAAGGTTGGACATATTTACATCATCAATTTTGGTCCACCTTTTAGCACAAAGCACTACGAGGTGATGATTGGAAATTTCCCTAATTGCATTTGTGTTGAATTCATATAAATGATGGCAAGTTCCTTGGGTTAGGGGAAGTGGGTGCTTGCAAACATCTCTATTTCATCCTACAAAATGTGATGTATTGTGGCCAAACATAACCTTTCATTCATTTCCCAACATGGAGTTGGAATGAAGTTTAATGCTTAATGAGTCGTGCAAGAGTGAGAATTCTAGAATAATTAAAGTGCTTTTGGCAAGTTGTACAACATCCAATAAAGGGATTTTCAAATATTACATTTGGAAGCAATTAATACATATGAAATACTTGTATGTAATGCGAGTTGATTCCTTAACATTTTGTGAAACACATATAATGAATTTAAAATTGTTCTCATTTTTGCAAATGGATTGGCCACTAGGTATTGGTTTTTGTTTTTGCAGATTAGCTTAGATCTACCAAAGGAAGATCATGTTTATCTTTGTCATGTGTTGTGCCACTTATGTCTTGGTGAAGAATGAAAATATGCATGTTTTGTAATCCAATGACAAAATATCACCTAAATGTTTTGAATGTCCTTTCCAAGTATTATTTTTACATGACATTCAACCCATTAAGGAACACTAATATATTATTCAATAAACTTTAGAAAATGAACAAGTCGTGGTTTTAGGGATAACCATTTACTAAAAACAAGTTCATTTGGAAAGTTTTGTCGAACATGAATTCTTTATGATGAATCTCATCCATTTTGATTTCATCCATGTCCACGTGGCAAATATTTTGCCATGTCATTTTACATTTTAGCTTAATGGCAAGGAGTATTCCAAAAATATGTTGTCCACGTCATCAAAATATTAATTTTTTTTTATCATGCTCATGTGCTCATTCTCACATGTTCATGTTCATGCTCACACATTCACAAGATAGTGTCATTGAAATATCTAAAAACTATCTTATTTTGACTTCTAATTTTTCATCCAAAATTTTCTCCCCACTTCTTTTGTGTTCATCATACAAGTTTTTTTAATGTTTTCTTGATGTGTTAAATTATTTTGGTAGTTTATTGTCTAGTTAGCCCTTTTGGTCAGCTATCCACATTTAGTTGGATTAACTTTTGTAAGCTTATTTTATTAAAATTTCTTCTTGCCTTTGACTATTTGTTTCCTTGCTTATTGATTAATTTTGTCAATAAGTTAGCATTGGTTTGTATATTCTTTAATTCATCAATTATTTCTTGATGAATTAATTTTTCTTTTTCCCACTTCATCCATTGTCCCCTTGTAAGGTTAACATCTTTCTCTAACTCAAGCATTTTTGCCTTCTAATTCCTTGTAGCCACACAAGTTTCAATAATGGGTTGGTTTCATTCAACCATAGCCACATTTATTCCCATTTTAGGTTTCAAATTCTTAGTTTCGCTTTCCAAGATTTGTTTCCATACCACAGAATCTTTGTAAACATGTCCCTTTTTTTGTAGCAAAAAAATTGGATGCATTCACAAAATAATGAATCGTGTGCACCTTGAATAATGATTTAGGTGATTACTTATTATGGAAAATTCATGGATGCACTAAGAATATTTCATTTTATGAATTAAAAAAATATTAAAAAATCCTTTTGACCTAAATATATGTTGAATTATATTATTAAACGTAAATATATGTTTTAAAATTCCCCAAATTTATGTCATTTTCAAAACAATTAAGTCCACTTAGGAGTTTATGACTACATAATAAAAACATTGGTTATAATGCATAATGAATTTATTTTATCCTCATTAGATTCATTCCAAATTATTCCACATGTTTTCATAAAATTTTGAAAACTAAATCATCTAAACACATTAAGAAGTTTACAATTTATTAATATAATTTTTGATATTAAAACATGAAACCAAACATTAGTCACATGTTGTGGCACATTTATTTGTGAATTTACCTTTTTTAGGTTGATCCGTTCTTGAAATCCTTGATTTCAATTATAGTTATTTGGGTCCAACCACATTATAAAGAACCACATGTGCCCCCTTAGATCACTGCTTTTCTGAAGAATATTTAAAAAATATTTTAAAAACATCTTAAGAAAAATTTAAAATTTAAAAAAATTTCTTGATACTATTATGTTAAGGTGTATATTGAAAAAATTCCAAAATATGCCATAAATGTTCTTTTAAAATTGTGTTTTAATGTCAAAATTACTTTTAAGCAATGGTTACAAGTTTTTGAAAATGTAAATTATGTATTCTTTACTCATTAGATTGATTCCAAATTTTTATGACATATACATAATGTATTCAAAATAAAATATTATAATTAATTTATTTATTATAATTATTTATTTTCTTACAATCCAAAATTCAAAAAATTAAATAGTGGTTATGATTGCTAAGGCTACATGTTAGTAGGACTACATTCTCTTCATACATATTCCAATTCTAATTATCATGTTGGTAATTTTCATGATTACAACCATCACAAGTATTTTGATTATATGAACCTTCTTGGTCTAGTTGATAATTCCAATTATTATGCCATCCTTGTCCTCCTACTCTTCTATCAAATTGCCAAGTGTCAAACCTTATTTGGTCATGTGGCCTTAAGTAAGCATCTTGTTTCTTTTTTAGAAACACCATTGTTCTACTTATGCCATGTTCGTTACAACTTCCTTGTACTGACATCATCCTTTGGACATCCTTTATGGGCACTATTCCATATTATGTTCATCACTTTTGCATAGATTTCAAAAAAATTACAACAATTTGTATTATGTTGAATAATGACTTTCATTATAACAATTTCAACAATAAACACCTTTTCAATAGGTTTTAGAATGTTCCCTATATCCTAATTTCATTTTTGTGTTTGTGAATTCATTTTCTTCGAAGTCTACCTCAAAACCTTCATTATTTGATTCATCCATGTTCTTGGCCAAAGCCTATTCCTAGGATTTTTTTTCAATTATTTTTGTTAAATTGCCAATGTCAATTATAGTTCTTTTAGGAATTCTCAAAATTTCCAACCTTCATTTGGTGTGTGCCTTTCATAAAATGTTTCATGTAAGTAAAATATTGTCTAGTCAATTTGACATCATAACACATAATTGTAAAAATTTGTTATTATAATATTCCATGATTCATATTTTTTTCTTTTATATCCTTAATAATAGTAATTGTTTGCCCTTCATTATGTGTGACACTGAATTTCACTATAAATGTCCATAAAACCTCTACCCATGTTGTAGCCATATTTGCCATTTCATACATATCAAAACAATCTACTACTTTTTTAATAAATTCATAAAATACTAAAATTTGGGAACATGAATACTTTTCCCATTATTTAGGCAAACTTTCATCAATTAGTGAAGATTTGAAGCAAGATCATCACCATCATAATACAATGGCAGTTGAATCTTCAAAACATTTCCAATTGGTGTTGGCATCATTAAAGGTATTATTACAATTATAAGTTGAACAATATTTAATGGTTATTGAACTATTGTTGTAAATTATGGCCACATGTTGATATTTGTTCAAAGATTAGACTCCTTTGTTGCTTCATTAACATGAATTTGAGTGGAATGAGCTTGATTGAATGCATTGATATTTACATGTCAAGTATGAATCACCACTTTTGTGCCAAATATTTGTGTTTGTGTTAAATCAATTGGAGTTAACTACTATAGTTTGCCTACCGTTTTCTTTTGGTCAAATTATACATTCCAAGAGGGTTACCATTTTAGATTGTCTTCTTATGATTTTATTGATTCCTAACTAGTTGAAGATGGTGTTGCTTCATCGTGATCATCAGGTGTCGTAGAATTTAGCAATCCTTCTTTTCCCTCACTTGAACAACCCCATTGCTTAGTTTCTTCAAATAATACTTGTGTTGCCAATATTGTTAATGTTTATTCCAATAATGGTTCCAATTGGTTGCATTTGAATTATTTGTTCATTAATCTTAATCCTTTCCATTGATGCTAATACTTTGAAATTTTGATAAAGAATTCTATGTTTGTAATATCATTTTTCATTTGATTCCTCAAATCTTTTGGGACATTCACCTCTTCACAAACCTTATTTTTATTTGACATAATCTTTTGGTAATTTTTTACTATTATCTTGATTAACCTTCATGTTCAAATGACAACCTCCTACTTTATTCATACGGATTCAATAATGTTAATGATAACAACCATAATATTCCTAACAATGGACAAACCTAAGTGTTGGCATCTTTGTCAACTTTTGTTCTCATTACATTAATTTCACTAGTGATTCTAAATGACGACAACAAATCATAAGGAATCCATTTTTAAATTAAAGTGTTAATATTTGGTTCACAAAACTCTCTTCTATTAATAGAATTATTTTGTGGTGTGTAACAAACACTTATTCAATCAAGAACAAAGTAAGTATACACACTATCATTGGTAGCCATCATTTATATTTGGTAAGTTTAATTGTATTGATCATTAGAATTTTATGTTGTATACATCACACTTGGGTGCCTTTATGCAATTTCCTCAAAATTAGCTCTTGTATGTTTATAAAAAATTTGTTAAATTTTGCATGTTCAAAATATTCCATTTTTTCTCTATTAAACTTTTCAGTGTATGCAAATATTCAACAAGTGTCCATCCATATTGATTGTTTTATTTTAATCTTTTTTTAAACTTTTTTTAACAATTATGGTTTCTTTTACCATAGACATATTCTACCAATTCTCATACCCTCCTTGATATACATTATCATAATAATCAATAAACAAAATGAATTTGGCTACATCTTGTTCATAATATGTAAAAAGATTTGAATGAGTAATGACATGTTTAACGATCCCCTTAACATAGATGTTTATTGGTCTTCCCACAACACTTTTCTAATCTATACACTTTTAATTGATTAATAAATCCACATAGAAGATACAACATACATGAAGTAAACAAAACCTAAAATCAATTTCATTTACTTCCACCTTTGCTTCCTCCATTCTTTTCCTCTATTTTTAAAGTCAATTGTAATAGTTCATTTTCCAAATATTTAATAGTTAGATAATAATTTCTTTTACAAGTATTATATCTATATTGTTGTTTATTTCTATCCTAATAACATATCAAATAACAAGGCATCCATTTTAATATGAGTTTATTAATGTTTAGTCTAGGAAGCTAGTATCCATCTTGAGGAACATAATGGTTTGGTATAATTACAATATTGATAATCTTAACAAATGTCAATAAATGCACAACAATTGGCAACCATCTCTTATGTTTTGTTAATTCCTCAATATAGATTGTAACAATGTCCTTCTCTAATGGCCACACATCAATTCCAACATGAAGTTTGATAAGAGTTAATTCTTGTATGATTTATGATCATTCATGGAATTGATTCACAAAGTAATTCCCAATCTTTTTCTAGCTTATTTCTTAGGGAATGTATGAAACCAACCCATGCTAGCCATAATGGCAATATTATCTTAGCAATTCTTTGGCTTGTTCCATTGTTATAATTTCTTTTCAATTTCCTACACTTGGATCACAATTAAACATCACTACACCAAAACATAGCTTTCATGACTATAGCAATGTGGGACAATGTCCCAAACTTAGTCATGTAGTTATGAAAACCATTTTATTCTACTCATGAAGCATACTTGGTGTTTTGTATGACTATGCTACCTTTGTACATGACTATGTCTTGTTTTTGGTCCAAATTACTATTACATGACTAACCAAGTTAAAATTACATGACTATATAAGGGCTAACGTGCAAACTTGTGCAAGTGCCTTGAATTCCATTGTACCATGTAGTAGTTTGGGGTTGCTTGAGTTGTTTGAAGGCTTGTGTTTTGGTGCACTTTCAAAGGTGTGTTAGTATGTTACAATAAATGACAAAATGACTCTTAGTTTGAGCTTCACATCCATAAAGCCTATTCAAAGTGCCATCCAAAAATGCATAATGTGGCCCAAAAATTCAAGCAAAAATAGGCAAGCTCATGGGACAAGACTTGAATTGACTTTGGATTGAAGCCCAAAAAATCAAATATGCCTATGAAGATGAGGTAAAGCCTAACCTTTTTTTGGTTTCCTAGTTCCAACATACAATTTTAAAAATGTGGTGTAAGGGTGTTATTTTAAGAATAATTTTATTTTATGTTGTTGATCACAAATTTGCAAGTCAGGTATTATTATTCCAAGATGCTTTCATTTTTCAAAATGCCATTGCATTATGTTGTAGTCGCCAATTTGTGGCATTGTAGAATTACGTAACTTTTCCAAGAACTTGGGTTATTTGCAGAGCTATGGTGAAAGTTTTGTCCCCAATTGTTTTTAATTGTGTAATGAACCAAAATTGTGGTCATTGGTTGCTTGTGGATGTTTTGCATTTCATCATTTCAACTTATTAAGGCATCAAAGAAAAGTTATCCTAGCTTACTTTTAATAGCAATGCTAAAGAGGACTTGTTTAATTATGAATTGAAAGAATTGATGGTTGAAATGAAGTAAAAGATTTTGGAGGTTCTTTTGCCTTTCATTTATTTTTTGCATGCACATTTGATCATAGAAAAGTCATAATATTAGTTATGATGTTTGATCCATGGTTTAAAAGTTTGCATTTGGTGTTTGGGTATTTGGGTCATGGAATTGTTGTTGTGATGGTTGTTGAATATGATGAAAAGTTGTTATTGCCTTTAATCATGGAGGCTTCCAAGTTGTTGATGGTTAATAAGGTTGAAGTACTTGAAGATTTTGAATCATAAGTCGATTTTAAAGATTTGTTTCAAACCATGGGAACAACAATAGGGGCGAAAATATCCTTGGGTGGACCACTAGGAACCATCTTGCCAAAATCATAAGAAAGTTGGACCCATAATAAAAAACAAAATTTCATTTACATATACATTAGTCAATTTGATTATATCAAGTGGGCTATGTTTTCCCCACCTATGCACACATTCATGAAAAATAATGAACACCCAAAACCCTATAATATGCATTAATATTTTGATTCCTAAACCATTTCTAACCCATTCTTTAACCCAATTCTTAACTTGGGTAACCTTTTGATAAATGATTTGGAATGAGGAACTTGCTTTATGTGAATCTTATGTTGTTTGAAAGTTGGATGGGTCTTAGAAATTTGGGGTGTGATGTTCTTAATAGTATCACCTAAGGATAAACTTGCCCATAGACACACACAAAGATCTTGTGTTGTAGGAGCTTTTTGGTTTTCGTTAGTTTTTTGTGGATGTAGAAAATTGGAATGTATACTTTGGTTTTTTGCATGTTTGGTTCTTGGTGTCTTGCTTGGGGGAGACGTGTTGATTTTTATATGTTTTGATTCTTGGTGTCTAGCTTACTTTGCAAATGCTTTCCTCATCATTGCTTAAAGTGTAAATTTTGTTTGTTTTACGGTGTCTGTGTCATCTATCCCTACTAGTGTCATGTGTAGTTTGTGTCAATACAATGTTTTTAATGCTTGTGGTGATGTTTTTCCATCTCTATAGTCTTTAGTGTTTGCCCTTTGGTGTCTTGTGTTTTGTGTCTTCCATGGGTCTATTTTGGTTGTGGCCATGTGTTTCTTTTGTGTTTGATGTTAAGGCTCAATTCATTTGTATTGGTTGTTGGCCCAATTCATGTGTGTGGTTGTTCTTTCTAGTTTATTGTTGGTTGTATTTGATTCTATGATGTGTCTTGGGTGTCTTGTGTCTTATTCATGTGTTTTGGGTTGTTTGTTGTCTCCTACTATTTTCAAGGATGTGAACTGAAGGTTGGATGGAAGATGGAACAAAGGATGAGAACTATAAACCTTAAACCCATCACAATGATAGAAAAAATTCATTTTGATTCACCATTTGGCAATGTCTTGGAGATTCAAATGGAACATTTAGTCATAGAACATCCATGACCACATTTAAGGGTGTTTTTTTGTTGCTTTTAAATGTTGCCTTCGATTTCTCACAACTTTTGAATGTATTTTTTGCCCTGAAATTTCGAAGACCCAGGCTTTGTATTTGTCAAAGGCCTTGGGGACCTAGTTTCCAAAACATGGTTGAAAAACCTGAATATATCCATGTGAGTTTTTGGTAAATAACTGGCCCATATACCCAAGTAAGCCACCTCACTTGACCCCCACTCCCACCTCATGCCCGCACATCACTGTGTTTGCAATACTGGACCCGGGTGATTCTTTCAAATTTTTCCAAATACCCACAACCAGTTAATATTCCAGAATCAAATAACCCACCTCACACTGGTGCAGACCAGTGTTGGGCCCTTATTAGAAACATGAACAGAGCCAGCGGTTATCAGGGTGTTTCTTAGGACTTATGAATGCCATTCTCAAAAAAACCGAAGTCCTCGTTCCTAAATTTAAACAAAATTAAATAATGGGCCTTAAACCGCCAGTTCAGAAAACCAAAATCGTTCTTGAAGGCTTTTGAAATAACTGGGATAGAATCGTTCTTTGAATTTTTTCAGAGCAGGAATTCATGATTCTGAAATAATTTAAAAACCAGAACCGGTGGTTCTTTATAAATTCAAATAACTGCACAATACTGGTGCAGACTGCAGACCACCTGAGTCCAATTTAATTTGTGAAACAGTTTAGAATGATCTATGCTTGGCACTTATGAGTCATGTTGCACTTCAATTTCAAAGTAACATACTCCAATGTAGAGGGTGAGTCAGGAAGTTGGAAATTTCCGTTTCAAATGGTTGAAATCACACCACTTTGGTTGATATTTAGAGTTCAAACAAACACTAGTCAACTCCAAAATCTAAATGTCCAATATACCCAAGTAGAGGGTTGAATTGGAGGACCGAGTACATGGTATTAAAGAACATAAACCCCAGATAATCTAAGTTTCTCTCTTTCTCCATAAACACATCTTGTCTGACAAAAGTTCCAAGTCAAGTGTCACATTGCAAATGGTGCATGGTACCTGTAAGATGAATTACACTTTAAGTGTCAATGGGAAAAAATTACAAATTTCTTTGTCAGGTTAACAAATGTAGGGAAAAATACTCCCAGAATTCTCTAATACTTAAGAAAATAAGGGCACAACTAGCTGTAATTTCCGCCTCAAGTAATTTTCAAGGGGGGCAGCTCCCCAGATGTGTGTACATTTGTGTGTGTTTGTTTTTTTTTCCCCCATCTATGTGTACATTGGTGTATCTACGCCTTACCTAAACCCCTTGTTCCTGAAACTAAGTTTACTGTACTGAAAGAATTCTCATCGGAGCCCCGGTCAGTGTTTGATAATTGCGACAAGTTCAATATAACAAGAGGACTCTAGTCTAGCGTTCAGTAACTGTACTGTGAATCTAACTGTTTTTGTTGCAGAGATCTCCTGCCTACATTTTACTGGATCTCTAAAAAATAATCACTACAATGTCCGATTTGAATGATGTATAATTGTTTTTTGACAGTCGGACGAGTGAAAGTTAGGTTTTGTTCCCGCGCCGATAAGTCTCGGACGGTGGTGGTCTACTAGCGCTGCAGCATCTCGGCTGCTACCTCACAAGCCTGGCTCGGTCGTCTAGTCCTTCAAATACCATGAGCACATAATCTTCGTCCATTTGTTCTGATATAGGATAGCCTGATACGGACAAAACATTTCCCGAAACTGAATAATCCAAACCTACAATTGAGAAATGAACCACCAAAAAAATGATCAGATCATGCATCGTGATAGACAGTCTCGTCAAGTCGTTTAATTCATAATCACCTTCACTAAACAATTTGCTGTTTGCAATTTAGAATGTAGATATGTTCTCAACCATTCGCCTTCATAATTTAGTAAGCTGCCCCAGCCTAGCATTCTTTAGTACTCTAGTAGTGTGCGGTCAGTGTATATTTACGGATTACAGTACAGAGATGTTTGGAACTTACTCATTGATCTACATGCTTTCCGGACTTTGTCCAATAGGCTACGGTTGTTTCCTAGTCCCGGGAAATAAACATTCATACGTATCTGCAGCACAAATAAAGATAAGAGATGTCTGAATATTTAGAAACAGATCAAGAACTTTTAATTGAAAGTGTTCCTCAGTTGCTTTCATCTATATATATATACAATTGATTCTGACACTGGTAGAGAGCTGCAGGATCTGGTTATATGAAACTCACCGGCTCGCTGGAAAGTTCTTCTCTGTCGTTGTATTGATTGTCTGATCCGTATGCCCACCACTGTTGCAACCATCCCCATGAGAATCAAAGTTCAAACTGTTAATTAGGTCACTAATTGTGGTAGCTGCTTGACGACGTTAAGAAATACTACAATTTATCAAAGATATACTACAAAACCTTCCAAGAATAAAGGATGTGTACTGAAATTTCCTCTGCATCTCGTGAGTACTCGCCCATTAATGCAACTATGCATGTCTCATGTGTGGATTCAGGTTTCTAAGACGATTATCGTTTGCTTCAGTAGGAGAGCGTCAATGTAGAAAGCTAAATTTCTAATTGCTATATAGACCAAGGAAATTTACCTCCTGGTGTGAGGCCATTCCGTCACGTTAATTTTGTGCTTGGTTGCCGCTTGCTTGTCGCAGGTCTTCGCTATTGTTTTGTTCACTCGATATAAAGGATGGATTTGCTCCGATCTTGAAATTTACCTGCTACACCGCCACATGGCTCATCAGAATTTCAGCCTAAGCCCAATATGCGAACTAATTAGTACAATCAGATTTTCAGTCGAGCTTAGCTAGACGCAGCTGCTGGAATGGTGCTAGAAGTGCAGCTATTACTAGACAAGATCCTCAATACAAAAATTGTCGCAGAAAAAAAAACACTGATGCTAAAAAGCAGATTGAGTTGAAATCTCCCAAGTACGTCTTTGACACTCATGAACTCATGTCAACTAACTCGTATAATCAAGCTCTAAATCTATGCCACTAGAATGTGACAGGATTGCTATTATACTGAAACTTACAAGTTTGCGATCGAGTCGATTTTTTCTCCTCAGAAACAACTCGGAGCTAGAGCTTAACAATTGCTAATCAGTCAGATCGTATGTCAAATATCTGCTGCAGGCAGGCAGGAGCTAAGAGTTTCAAGATAGAAGTCGAGACGGGTAAATGAGAATAGAAGGAATATAAGAGCAGCTGTTAGGACGTCGCAATGAGAATTGTGAAAATAGTAGTGGAAGTGGAGAGTGTTGTGGAATGGTGATGCTCGAGGCTTTGTGAGGACGATGATGAATATACTGCTGGTGATGTTTCTAGGCGAGATTGCATCTATATAAGCCGCATGAATCGCGTTACTAATACGCAGACGTACGACCAACGACCAAAGAACGGTTAACAAGAAAAACGAACCCCAGTCGGTAACTTGTTCCAACCGAAGTTTGATACATCACAATCAACGCGTTCCGCCGGAACACACTGCGAGTGAGTCAAAACTTGGGCTCGAGATCACCTAACTTGATCAAGAATTGTTCTTGGTGTGGTGACTACAGCTCTCTTGTCCATGTGGATTGGTTTTTCAAAATATGGACCCGAGAGATCTAACTTCTGTGGTTTTTAGTCAACTGCAGACTCACCGTGGCCCGCGTCCGCATAATCTGGGGTTTTTTTACTGGCGACAGTAAGAAATCGGAACATTACGTAGGAAAGTGGGCGAGAATCCACCCCGGAACCACCCAGCTACGTCTTTGTCTGCCGTGGAGCGTAATTGAGAATCAGTCCGAATGAGAGAGCTTACTACGTGGCTGTTTTCAAATTAGTGGATTACAATGAACCGGCACTAACAGAGCACGTGATGCAAGATGGATGGTGTGTTGTCCGTAAACACTTTTTCATTGTAATTCTGTCCTACAGCTAACCACTGTGGTTAGCCATGTACTAACCACCCATGTCGATCTGCCTACTAGAACTCGTAGCCACAAAGTACTTTATCTACTCGTGTACCTACATAGCAATCCCTCAAACTTTATCACTGTTGGGCGGTTCTTTACTTTTATGAAGGCACCTCCAGTTCCAGTTATAAAACATTAAATAAATTAAAA
>Ga0116228_10001177_pt1 | contig 21413 bp, 12 predicted proteins | sample S1TSphfallax_2_FD_89694 | JGI IMG/M metagenome (GOLD analysis project Ga0116228, IMG submission 89694) | Host-associated microbial communities from peat moss isolated from Minnesota, USA - S1T2_Fc - Sphagnum fallax MG | ecosystem: Host-associated > Plants > Peat moss > Unclassified | place...
TCTCTGTTTGCAGAGGACAGATTCCACTTGATAATGTGCCCTCCAGATACACTGAAAACATTCTGCCAGTGCATTATTAACATACTTGCTACCCATTTCCATTTCGATTCTAGTTGCAAAACTGCAAACTTGAAGAAGAATTTGAAACTATTTTTTGGTTCTATGTATATATAGTTTTTTTTCCCTTGCTTGTATTCTTATGATGATGGGCCTCAGTCATCTTCTTGTTGCAAACAGTGGGGACTTTGGATGCAGCAAGATCAGAGCCAAAGCCTTCAATCCTTAAAACAACATCAAAGTCCTTAGCAATGCTACTGATAAGATCTTATGCTTTACATGAGATAGTTAATCTTCTAGGGTTTAGGGTTTTAAGCAATTAGCTTTGCTTCCAAGACTTTTGTTATGAGCTTCACAAGCTGAGCATTGAAGGATTTTGGAATTTGCTTCTAAGCCTGAAAACATGGCCTTGTAGTTTCTGAAAGTCTAATGTTTAATCTTTGGTCATATAGCTTGTGTGTTGTGTGACACCCAAAAAATGCGTTTTGAAATTCGTGAAGGGGGCCCTATTTACGAATCATTGGGAAAGGCATGAACATAAAAACCACAATAAGAAGAGGTAGTATAAAAGTATGTAAACTATAGAAACGAGTTAGTGTGGATTGACCCACACCAACACTTCCCCATAATAACTCTACCGGTGGATCCTATAATAGGCCATAATATAGTCCAAATAAAATCAATGGCATCAAACATTTGTGGTTAAAGAAATGCCTATGACCAAACACTTTGGCAAATCTTTCTCAATTCTTTTCCATTTTGAGTGATTTAAAATGTTATAGGAGTGCCTTCTCCAACTCTACAAATCATCTTTAAAATGCAAAGCCAAGGGACCAGCTTAAAAAAATTGTAAAGAAAATATGTTTTATCGAATTGCAAAATGTGTCTTTTTCATCATTTTTAAAGGATTTAAAGTGCTATATGCACGTCACCAGACGTTCTACAAATCATCTTTGATTTTAATAGCAACATAACAACATACATGGAATTTTGTGGGTGTTTGGGAACCAACCTTTGTGTAATGTTTGGTGTTTTGTTTTTTTGAGTTCTCGACCCCTCTAAATTGGGGAGCCCTAACTTTCTCAATTTTATTCCATTTTTTATGATTTTTTTGTGCCCCAAATGCGCCAATAGGAGGGGTTCAATTTGTGACATGGATCCAGCCTACCTTGAGGGCTTAAGTGTTTAGTCACGGGCTGATTTACCCTATACAAATTGACGAATGAACATTTATTTTATAAATAAGAGGAAAAAAATTTGGGCATGGCTCAATGGTTTTCAAGTCCATAGACTAATTGTAACCCGATTTTTGCACACCATTAGCTATTTAAATAATCAATTTTAATTATTTAAAACAAATTATAGGCCCCCAAAGTAAGGTGGATTATAGATTGGAAAAAAATTGAACTAAACATTAAGAACTTTTTTTTCAGACTTTTTTTTTTCTTTTTTGGGTTGAAAAAAAATTACAAATTTTGACCATTACCAAACAAGATGACATAGGAAACCAAACTTTCTAACTTTCATTGCCAAACAACACTATTAGATGACAACTTATACAAAAGTGAAGCGAGGTGGAATAATTAAAAACTTTTGGGTGTAAAGGTTTAAATTAGAAACCATCGTAAGATAATGTGGAAAGGAACAACAACGACATTCTTGGCCTTCATGTTTGGAGGGGAAACAATGTAAGCTTCATGATAATTGAAGAGACAAATACAACATAAGCTTCACATTTGGAGAGGATGTAGACTCATCTCAATCACGCCAAAGCTTGAGATTTGTCTTAGCCATGCCAAGGCTTGGAGATTTATGTCAACCATTCCAAAGCTTGGAGACCACAAAGTTAATTCAAATTTGGAGAAGAAACAAAAAAAGGTTCTAGGACCAAAACCGTCACAATAAGGTGAGGTTTTAGGTAGGTGCATGTTTACAAAATTTAGGGTTGATATTTTCAAAACAACATAGCAATGGTGTTTATATAATTAATGTGGGAGCATGAAGATGTTTTTTGGGATTGTCGATGCCATGACTTCACATTATGAAAATCCTTCTTACATTTAGTGTGGTCTTTTTTCATTTCTTGCCACAAAGTGTGTGAGCTAGTGCAATTGGTGGCTAGTCAATTTTTAACACAATTCTTTAAATGACTTGAATTAGAACCAAGCCCATAATCCCAATCTTTTAATAATATGCACCTTCAATTATCAAATTAAAGCTTTCAAATAAAAATCCCATATGCATTTAATGTTCTTTTGTTGCCAATGTTGTGGCGATTAAACATATTTTGTCACATTTATTAACCAATCCCTCCATGTTTTAGTGCACTTGCTAAATAAGCAAGAAATGGCTTATTATTGTGGGGAAGATAGCAACATGGAAATGCAATTGAAATTATCAAAACCAACAATCTCAATAAATATGATATCCCATGAAAGGTTCCATAAATCCTTTTCTTAAGGTCACATAGAATTTGAAATATGGTGTTTGGATATATTTTTGGCCAATGTTTCATGATTAATTTTTCTTGGTTGATGGAAATGAAGTTTTGGAAAATGAACAGTAGAAGGATTAGGGGGCTTATGGTTTTGATAATTTTGGGACATGATAAATTTCAGACATTTGTAGTTGGAAAAAAGATGTTTTTCTTTTTTTTCTTTTTTTCAGATTTTTAGAAATGTAGTTGTATCTTGCTAAATGTTTTAACACATAGGTTTAATTTTATTACTATTAATAAAAATGACCATTTGATTCAAATTGCATACATATTCTTTTTTTATCTAATTATATAACCACCCATCTTAATTTTTTTAATGGTATCTTTTATTTTGTTGTTAATTAAACTAGTTTTTTATGATTGTCTTGATCATGTTGTTATATTATTTTTGTTCATCCCATCCAAACCCTAACACTTGAATATAATTAAAATCACAAATGCCCATTTTGTTGATTAGATATGATCCAAGGTAAATGTTGCTTCTCTTGATAAATTTTGATGATCGTTTTCATGTTGGTCTAGTAACTTCTGCTCAGCCCATCCAAACCTTAATATTTAAATTTAATTGAGATCACAAATGTGGATTTTGTTCATCATATTTGGTCCAAGGCACATTGTGCTTCTCTTTATCACTTTGATGATTATTTAAATGTTAGTCTACTAATTTTTGTCCATCCCCTCTAAACCATTATAGTTCAACACCTTAATCTAGATCACTAATGCATATTTTATTGATTTGATTTTATCCAAGGATGTTGTTTTTCTTGATCAATTTTGATGATCATCTTCATGTTGGTTCGGTGGTTTCCATTCATCCCATCCAAATTATAGAATACTTCAACACCTTAAACCCACATCACCAAAATGGATTATTCTTTGATCCAATCTAATCCAAGCCTCATATTGTTTAGATGTCGATCATTTTTTATGATCAACTTCATGTTGAATATTGGTAAATTTTATTCATTCCACCTAAACCTTAATACTTCATCACTCTAACCTAGATCACCTTTGTGAATTTATTGATACAATTTGATCCAAGCTTGTTGCTAGTTCTATTGTTCATTTTGACGATAATTTTGATGTTGATATGGTAGATTTTATTCATCCCATCTAAACCTTAATATTTCAACACCTTAACCCATATCATCAATGCCAAATCTATTAATTAGATTTAATCCAAGTTTGTTGCATCTCTTGATTAATTTTGATGATTATCTTCACGTTGATCTTGTATTTTTGTTCATTCCATCCAAACGCTTCTATTTCAACACCTTAACCAAGATCACCAAAACATAATTTCCTTGATTTAGTTTGATTAAAACCTTTTATTTTGTAAACATTGATTCATTTTGATGATCAACTTCATCTTAATCTTGTAAATTCTACTATGATCCCAATTAAACCATAATATTTCAACACCTTGACATAAATCACCTTTGCAGATTCTATTGATCGTATTTTATCCAAGCTTATTCCTTCTTTTATTGTTCATTTTGACAATTGTCTTGATGTTGATATGGTAAACTCTAGTCATCCCATCTAAACCCCTATACTTCAACATTTAAACCTAAATTGGAAGTTTGTGATGTTCATTGCAATCACAAATGAAAAATTTGTTGATATAATCTAATCCAAGGTTGTTGATGATTATCTTCATGTTGATATAATGGTTTTTGTTCATCCATTTAAACATTTATATTTCAACACCTTCACCCAAATCACATATGGTGATTTTGTGAATCAAATTTAATTGAAAGTTGTTTTTATTAATCAATTTTGATGATTTTTATTTGTGTTAATATGGTAGATTATGTTCATCCCATCTAAACCCTAAAAATAAAACATCATAACCCATATCATAATTATAAATTACATTAATCATATTAAATTAAAGGATTGATTTTTTTGATAAATTTTGAACATTGTCCTCATGTGAATTTGGTGGTTTTTGCTTGTCTTATTGAAATTTTAATATTTTAACACCTTAACCGAGATGAATTATGAGGATTTTGTTGATCAAATTTGAACCAAGGTTACTATTGAATTTATTGATCAATGTAAATGATTGTTCTTTTTGGTTGGTTTAGTAGTTTATGTTCATCTTATCCACCTTAATGTTCCAACTCCCTAAATAAAATCATAAATGCAAAACCTGTCAATGCATATTTTATTGATTATGTCTTATTCAAACTTGATGGTGCTTTTGTTGATCCCAAGTAGCTTACTGATTTAATTTGATCACCTATGGTGCTTGGAAATGTTTGGGCAAACACTATGAAAAAATTGTGTCCATTGCAACTTGTCCAATGCAATTAAAAAGTGTTTAATGCAACTAAATTACAACTCAAATAAACAAGTTGCAACAAACATGATCTTGTCATAATGAAAATTTGGAATATGGTAGACATAGACATGGAGAGGAAATAAGCTAAAGATAGAAACATAAATTAAAAAATTCCAAAAGAAAGAAATAAAATGGGAAATTATCACAAAGATGAAATTGAGACAAATGCATGGAGATAAATTGAAAAAGAAGTATGTACCATGTCCAAAAATGCAAGCTTAGTTTTGGAATCACCTTTAATTTGCATCTTATTAGATGATTAATTTTGAAACTTTAATGTGGTAGGTCTAAAAGTGGGTTTGTAAGGATGTTTGTGTGAAATTTAGGAATGGATGAATTTGAAATTGCTAGGGTAGAAGGTTCTCAATGTAGATTTTTTATAAAAAATATTCATGTGGCAAAGGCATTGCAATGGGAGAAAAGAGCCTGGAAAATTATCAAGTTTATTTAATTGAACACCATGTGTGTGTTGTTTATAATCATCATTATGCTATCTATAACAAGGATAAGACCAAGGTAACACAATCAATTCCTTTTGTAATGTGGAAAGTTGTGTATGTAACATACAAAATGGATTATCTAGATTTTGAATTTGAGGATGAAACCTCAAAAGAAGGTTGTGGGAAACATTAAAGGAAATTAAAACTAAGAACATCAAATGAAGAAGGTTTGGAAAAAGTTATATTGTAAAATGAAGAAGTGTTAACACGCTTGAAATCAACAAACAACCATGCCATGGATAATGCCTTGAAACATTGACAATCCATAATTGATGGTATTATTCCATCAACCCCATCTAGTCTTGCATTTACAACTACATTTAGTCCTCTGTCTATGAATGTAGGCTCCATCACATGGGCATAATGTAGCATCATGCCCACCATCTACATCAATTCCATTAGAGAAGGCTAAGATGAAGGCAAATTAGTTGCGAAACTAATCACGAAACATTGAATGGATGACATCCACTATGGAACGGAATTAAAATAATGTTTAGTTCTAATCCATGCATACTTGCATATTCATGTTGGTAAAAAAATAAAAAAATAAAATTATAACTTGAAAATATAGCTAGGGACTTAATAATTATACATGAAGAGGATTTCAAAGCAAAGGTTTAAAAAGAATTAAACCTATAAAACAATAAATTTGTGTACCACCCATGGTGAACAAGGTTGGACATTTATTCACATGTGACTTCAAATGTGAAGTCCATATGGCATATATGTAAAAAAATTGTCAAGATAACTACAACTCTAAACACATGTGTGAATTTTTGGTTTTGTGGAATCAAACTTCTTCATCAATCATCTCCATTTCCTTTTCAAACCACCTATCCCCCATTCCATTTGCATTTTGTACCCAACATGCATTGTGTTGTAAGCCTTGATAACATTTTAGACAACATTAGGAGCCATTGGGTGAAAACAAATTATGATGGCCCCCTTTGGGACACGTTTCCATTTGATACTAAAGGTATCTTTTGTATGAATTCCATAAAATGTAGTCCATTCAATTTTGAGTTTAATTTTTTGTGTTTTGGTTTTAAATGTTAAATTTTCAAAAAATTAATGTTATTTAATATATTTCTTAAAATAAAGGTAATAATGTAAAGGAAAGGAATGATGGGTATATTTCTATGTACACAATATAATAGAGCTTGTTTTTTCATTTCAAACTACATTAGTATTTTATTTCATTAAGAGTAAAAATAAGTTTTTGAAAAAAAATTTAAAAATAGGCCCATCTCAAAATACTTGTCACATTCCATTTGCAAATGATTGTGAAAATGTCAATTGACCACATACTTATGATCAAGATTGTAAAAAAAACCTATTTATGACAATCATGATTTATGGGTTTTTTTCAATCAACCCAATTTTCGTAAATGACCAATCAACCCAATGCAACCCTAGAATTAAGGTATGGTGGAGCCCAACATAAGTTGATTTTGCAAAGTGGGCCATTGGATCTCATCCCTAATTGCATCATTGATGTAAGATGTAATGAAAATAACATCATCACATTTTCCAACCCACTCTGTAAAAAAAGTCATACATGCAAACGTTATCATGTTTCATGTATAAAATGAATTGTAAAAGGTGTTGCTCATGGTTCAATTTTGAAAGACACCTTATCCAAATGTGGTGGTCACCAATAAATTACCCATGGTCCATTAAACCCTAAATCCTATACTAAAACCTTAATCCAAACCCTAATTCAAAGTTTAAACCTTAAAACCTTAACCAAACCATAAATTTAAAACTTTAATCCAAATTTTAAAACAAAAACCCAAACCAAAACCATATAATGAAAACCTTAACCTAAACCCTAAAATTAAAAATTTAATCCAAACCATAACCTTAACCCTAAAACTAAAACCCTAATTCAAAATATGACCCAAACCCAAAAATTAAAACCGTAATCCAAACTATAATCCAAAGTTTTAAATTAAAATAAAAACTTTACCCAAATCTTAAAACAAAAACCTTAATCCAAAGTTTAAAACTAAAACTTTAACCCAAACCTAAAAACTAAAACTTTAATCCAATCCATAATCCAAAGTTTAAAACTAAGACCCTAACCCAAACCTTAAAACAATTTGAACCTTAATGCAAATCTTATAACCAAAACACAAACCTTAAATCCTTAAACCCAAAACCTATAAAACCCAAACCCTAAAACCAACCTTAAACTTAAAACTCTAGTCCAAAGCCTAAAATCCAAAACCTTAATTTAATTATTTAATCCAAACCTTACAATGAACACATAATTCAAAACCCCAAACCTAAACATTTAAAATCAAAATTTAAAATTGAAAATATATTGTGATGCCCACTTGTAGATTGTGCATGGTTAACAATGGTGGGCACTACTAATGTTGTTAACTTTTGCCAATGTGAAATCGATTAATGTTTTAAACAATCCTAACACCACCCACATAGTAACGAACACATTTTGAACTCACACATCTAGGTCCACTAACTAAACTACACCTTCTTTCAACTCATTGGCATTGAACATGTCAAATGAGTTCACCACAACAACTGCACATGCAAAAGCACGTTGCCTTTGCCTATCCATGTCCATAAACAATTGTTCCAAGATCTGAACATCACTTGAAGAAGAGTAGTTAAGACCCTCTCCAATAAAATTAAAAACATGATTTGAAGATGAGGCCATGATCTCCAAGTGGAATACCTTTCACAAGTAAAATGAAAAGAATATGAATGCGAGAATTGTTTTCACTTGTATAATCCAACCCTATAAAACAAAATATATGGGTTTAAAGGAAAAATCATAGATTAAATGTTTTGCACTAAGTTGAGAATTGAGGGTTTCAAATCTACATTGTAATTTGTATTGTGATTTTGGATTTATGGATTAAAAACATGAATAAGGTTAAGATTTTGGATTATGATTTTGACTAAAATTTTTGTAACCATTATATAAACTTAGGTAACCCTTCAATTAAATAGCTTGGTAGATATCCCTTAACTTAAATAGGCCCTTACATGATCCTAAAATATCTCCTCTAACTAACTTTTAAATAACCTCCTAAATTATATTATATGGATAACCCTAACCAAGGTAAGCCATTAATTAATCTTTAAGTATCCCTTATGTAGTCCTTAAATAGTCCCTTATGTAACTTTTTATGTAACCCTATAAATATTCCCTAGGTACGCCTAAATTTAGGAAGTCCCTAAGTAGTCTCCTTAAAAGCTTGCTAGTTAGCCCCAAAATGACCCCCAAAATGGTCACTTAGCAACCTCCAATATAGCCCCCTAAATAACCCCTAATTAGTACCCTAGGTGTACCCTAAATAGTCCCTATGTAACCCCATAAATAAACTCAAAAGAAGTCCCTAGGTAGTCTCTTAAATAGGTTATAGGTAGCAACAAAAGAACCCCCTATGTAGCCTCTAGAAAGCCCCCTAACTAACCTTACAAGTATTTTCTAGGCCTCCCCTAACTTAACCAATCCCTAGGTAGGAACTTAAATAGCTCCTTAAGTAACCCCAAAATTCACCCAAAGTAACTTTCTAAATAGCCCCCTAAATAACCCCACAAGTATTATCTATGTCTCCCTTAACATAAGCAATATGTATTATGGACCTTAAATAGCCCCGAAGTAGCCCAAAATAACTTCCAAAATAGTCCTTTGGGTAACCCGTATTTAATTCTACAAGTAGTCCCTAGGTATCCCCTAATTTAAGAAGACCTTAAGTGACCCTTATATGCTCTCTAAGGAGTCCCCTATAGAGCTCCTTAGGTAGTCCCTAAATGGCCCATGAATAGATAGGTAAGTAAACCATAGGTAGCTTTTGGGTAGAAAGGTATGTAACCTATGAGTAGGCTTAGGTAGGTAGATAGCTAATAGGTAAGAAGGTGGGTAGGGTTGGTAGGGTTCAAGAAGAGGACAGTGATTGAGTTTTTGTAATTCAGGAATTTTCTTGAAAGAAGTAGTGCAACTAGTAGAGTATTCCTTAAAAAGTCATCCAGTTTGGGGTACTTTAGAGAACAACTCTGAAAAAGATGACAAAACACCACAAAAACTTTGTAATCCCTATTTGAACACATGAACAATATATTTTTCTGATTTTACTATATTGCTTTGAAATTTGGGCCACATATGTTGACTTACATATTTACATTCAAGCAATTTAAGGAATTAAAATTTTAAAAAATTATTCAACTCTAAAATGATGAAAAAAATGTTGTGAAAACCTTGGAAACCCTTACTTGAACACATTAGCACAAAAAAAAATTAGTTGGAATAATTTCCATAAACATGAAATATTACACCCAATTAGATAAAACAAACATGTCCATTCATGTGTTGAAGTTGAAAGGCCAACCAACCATGACATTGGTCCCTCTTTTCACTATACTAACTTAAAATCTATGTACAAGACCTATGTGTAATGTTATTTCACAAAACAAACACCAAAATAAATCATAATATCATCACAAATAGGACAATACCACTCATTTTTTAATTACACATCACATAGAAGAATATTGTCTTTGATGTTCCTATCCATTATATGGAATAATGCAACTCCTTAAGATTGGGCTTAAAAACCCATATCATCATCATTACCTTGAGTAGAATGTGCACCAATTTTTTTGAAAGCCCTAACCAAAGCTACATTAAACTTCAAATGTGACATTATTTCCGTAGGCTTGTTGAGACAAATCATATGTGTCTTGTATATAATGTATGATTACATAATCGTGTTATCAATGATATGTCACATGATTTGATGCCACCATTTGTGATCTTGCTTTTGCAAGGCATAATCCCCACAAAATTGATTCTAAACATCAAGTCTCCAAATGTGTTCTTGTAATGTAAAGTTATACATTGAACCAACTAAAGGTAGTGGGGGGTCATACTTATATTTATGCCCTTTTGGGGATCTAGGTAATTCAAAGAAACTTTTTAAAAAATTCCATATGGACACCATTCAAAGAACCTTCTTAATAACCTTTTTATACTACAAGTAAATTATAATCAAATTACAAATTCATTACATGTTATGGATGAAACATGAATGTTGGTGGATGAATTTAGTGGATGATGATGATGAATCAATTTCATCCATGTGGATGAATTTTATCCATCAAATGTAAATATTTACTATGGATGAAATTCATCTGTGATGATGGTGAAGTTGGCGATGATGTTAGGGATGTCATTTGTGACGTCAAATGGACCAATTAAATGCCACCAAGTGACAAATGTGGCACTTGCAAGGTCAACTAGTCTAAAAATAATGCACAAAATGGATATTGGTTTAGTTTCAAACAAGAAAATTATAACACCAAAATTGTCCTTTTAATCTTCTCTTTGGATCAACAATCAACAACTAAGCCACTTTATACAATTTGTCCTATGAGTCCCTATAACATGTATCCCAACTTTCAAAATATCCCAATACAATGTAGGGTTAAAGAAATGGTTGTCGTGTCTAACAATGTGATTATTGTTCTTGTATCCATTTATCAACATGTACACAATCTTGTACCATGTTGTGTGCTTAACATCTTCATCACCTACACCACAATACATTTCCATTTTCTTCACAAACTTTAATTTGGCATTAATTAAACACCAAATCTTCACTCCATATTTGCAAGGTTCAACTTTTGTGTATTATTGGATGGGTGAATATTTCATAGTATACTTGACCATCATTTCATTCACACACAAATTATATTTTGCATTATATAATTACCCACACAATTCATTAGATACCTCAACTAATCACTTAGACTTGCATTTTTGTTATAAGTAGGAATCCTTATTTGTTATGATTGAGTTGTTTTCAATTAGATAAATGCATTTGAAAATGTCCTCAAACCTAAACCTAATTATAAACCTAAACAAAAATTGAACTTACTAACAACTAATATTTTAAAGCTTTAATACACATGCTATTTTTTAAATTAATATTATAAATTTACAAATACACTATATTAATTAATTTCTTATTTTCAAAATATATGTAACCCTATTTTTGAACTAATTAACTTATAGTTTTACTCAACAACCAATGTATTGCACCCTACATTTTTATTCACGCATTTTTTATTTTTTTCAAATTGTGTCCCCTAGGGAACCATGCATATTCTTTGTATTAGAAAAAAGTCATACCTTTTCTAATTTATACTACAATGTGCTATGTGGTCTTTGAACAAAATAACATTCCTAGAAAGCTCCACCTTCCCTTCCAATAAGTGGCATGTGTAAAATGGAATGCAATGTAATCAAATGTCTAAACATTATTTGCTTCCTCATTTTAATTACTGACTTGTCCTATCCTTGAAGATCGATTGGACTAATTGTCAATATTGTCCTAAGTAAAATATGCCTCTTTTGGTCATATCTATTAAACAATGGCACTTCATGTCTTACGCTTCAAACCTTGGAATTCATTGTCGTCATTTGAAAAAAGAATGTTTTCAATTTTCCATGGTTTCTTATGTTCACATTTTTGTTCACGGCATGATTTCACATTATGATGGATGGGATTATCATTTGACACCTATTGATGCAACTAAAGGGTGAGATTAATCATGATCCAACATTGTTTTGAATTGAAGAATTCATTAATTAGGTGTAAACAACATGTCCAAAAACTTGCCTTCTAATTGAAAACAATAAATCTTGATAGTATAAGTATAACAAAGTCATATGTTATAAGGTTTATTGCTTGAAGAGATGTTTTAATATCATTTATAGGTCTAAACCTTCCTATTTAATTTACTTGACATGTGTTTAATTGTGTAGGACTATTTAATATGTCTGCAATTTTGGGTAATGTAATTACATATACTAATTATATTTTCTAGTTTTAGGTGGTCTACCATCAAATCAAAGATTTGGTCATCAAGGTGGTTATGGCTAATCTAAGGACACTACAAATGGTTTGGATGACCATCTATTTTCATGGCCTTTTCTATAGGTGAAATGTAAACAATTGGACCATTTCTAGCTAAGGTCTTGGTCATAGGTATCTTGACATGGGATTAACGAACTATGGAACCATTTTTGTATTTTGCTTGAATTTTTGGGTAGATCATTGTATTGCCCTATCTATCTAGACAATGGGTTTGATGGTGGTAGTGGTTTCATGAAATTATGATTCATGATATAGATTTTTGTTTTTTATTTTATTACTAGGAGATTCTAGCATGGGCATCTATAGTATGAAAATTTAAGCTCCTAATGGCATATATATTCTAGTTTTTTTTCACCTTGAGATAATTGATAGTTTTTTTTTCACCATTGCTTAATTACATTTACAACAATGTGCTAATTTTAAAATGTGGCTTATGCATAGGTGCATGTATCTTTACATATAATTCGATGTTCAACATTGGATTCAACATTTTTTTTGTTTGTTATTTACAACATTGGGTATGGTGGTTAACCTAAAAATTGGGTTGTAAAACAAGATTCCTCCTCCTCAAACTAAAGACTTACAACTTAGAAATAATATTGGGACATGAGCATGGAAATTTGTATTACTAAGTAAAAAAATTGTGTTATTATCTTTGAATATGATGATGCATTCCATGTGGTTTGATTAGTGTGATTTGTATTCTTTGACTAATTTGAACTAAAAGACTTTTTGGTCAATATATGTTTTTCAAAATCAATGTTGGATTCATTTGGGATTGAAGGTTCGTGGAGGTGGACCATGTTTTTAAAAAGTATTGCATATAACTTCTTAATTTAAAAAATCATTTGGTTAAATTACTTGAAATGATAAAAATAAAAAAGTTACAACCCACAAAAGAAGATTATTGGAAAAAAGAGGTTGCAACAGGAGGCTCACATGCTTTCCTAAAATACAAACACTTTGAAGGAAGATAAGTTGTTATTATAAAGAGGCAAAATTGTTATATAAAATACAAATGAAATGAAATTCTCCACCTTATGTGGACTAATGAATGATGGACACATATTCATTATAAGTAATTAACATGTTTCAATTTGGTACCATGTTGTTTGACAAAAATATTATTTGAAATGTTCGTTGTGTTCAAGTCATTACCAATCAGGTAGAAACATGGTTTTATAATATGTCATGCATATGAAAAAAATAAAATAAGATTGAAATGTGTGGAAGTATGAAAGAAAAACCAATCATGCCCTTTGTTAAACTTATAATAATTTATTTCCAAAAAAATGAAAATAAAATTATAAAAGAGACCAAAGTTGAAGGTAGAAGTATATTTGATTGATTCCCAAAAAAAAATGTAATTGATAGGAAAAAATGTTCACCCAATCCAAGGAAAGGGTTATTAAAAAGGGCAAAATAAAATGTCTGACCCTAAGTCATGTGCAAAGTTTTAAAGATTGTTAAATGTCACTTCTCACAAAATATTAATGAATTTGATGTTTAGAATGAGATTAGTAAGTCTAATTAATTTCATAAACATAACATTGATAAAAAATAATGTAAATTTATCAACTTTGTGGATATTTTATTTTCAATTGAATATTTTAAAATTTTGATTTGAAGGCGTCCATTGAAATATTACCAACAAAATTAAGTTGGAAATTTTTGTTTTATGTTGTTATATTTGATTTAATCATTAAAATAAAATTAGTGTAAAATTATTGTAATTTTAAAAAATTTAAATTTAAATTTTTTAAAATTATTAAAATAGATTATAAATATTTACAATGTAATATCTTACTAATTCATTTATAAATTTGATTTTCAATAGAAACCAAAAGTTATTGTCATATTAAATTTAGTGTTACCACTAAATTATGAAAATTCATCAATATCAAATCCATTAAGGATTGTGTGGATATGGGTTTAAAAAACATCAAGATCAATGTTTTTATGGCAAAATTTCACACTATTGTGATTTTTTTGGAAATAGTTTTTTTCATTTTTCAAAAAAAAATTGAAAAAAAAATTGCTAGGTTAATGTAACTATATTTTTATTTTTGGATACTATAGGGAGCTAATTATAAAAGGGTTTTATTTATTTATTAATTTTATAGAAAAAACTTGCTAATTATTGTTAAATCATTCTTGGGATGTTCATTGGTGACACTACAACAAAAAATTGAAATTTTTTTTTGATGAAAACTTGTTAATGTAAATATCAAAAAGACATCCATGTACAATAAATTATGCAATAAACAAGATCGATTTTTTTCTTCTAGTAGGTCATATTTGGATAAAGGACCAGGATTACCAAATGAATTTAAAAAGACATACAAACCATTTGATCTTATCAAGTTTTGTCACACAAAATCATACAATTTTATGATTGATGAAATAAAAATATTAAAAAATAGGAGATTGAATAGCATGCACAATGTTGAAATGATTCCATTGTGGTTGTTTCCATAAGTTAGATACAAAAACATTTGTCCATTCTCACCTTTTTGCATTTACATTTGTTCTCTTGTTAACAATTTTTTGAATGATGTTAGCATATTCACGTGAAGACTAATTAGATAACACATGTTCGTATGTCAATGACATGTTATGTTGAAATATATAATTGTTTGCCAAAGGGTAATAATGATATGATGCAATGTGTAACAATAATAAATCTTATTTATTTGAACAAGATAAACAAAAAACAAATTCTTTAAATGTTCTTGAAGAGCAAGACATTAATTCATTCATATATGAAGTTGAAACATGAAAGGACACAAAGAAAAAGACATTGTTCCATTCCATTTCGATCAACATAAATGTCAAATGGTCCATGTCCTTAATTGTTGTAACAACAACCAATAATGGACCTTATACACACTTCACATAAACCAATGTTGACTATCATTGTCATTGGAATTATTATTGTAGAGATTTAGAACCAAAGTTTTATTGTTTTCAAAAACAATTCTACACACAAAGGATTGAAACATCCAAAAAAAAAATTATAAAAAAAGGAAAATGTATTTTTAAAACAAAAAAAACTTCATTTGAAAGATGATGATAAGACAAAAAATATTACTACAATATTTTTTAAAGAATACTTTAGATTGAATAATAGGGGGGATCCCCAAATTTGAGAAAATTAAGGTTCAACTATCTAGTGAAATGTGGTGCCATCCATATTGAAAGGCTATTGAAGGAGTTTTGATAGAAGTCATGTCAACCCTCACCAATCCTTCATTGACAAATTATACAATGTCACCATCTTCAAAATTATCTATCATTAATTAAAATCTGAATTAAAAACTTTTTCAAAGTCTCAAAAATTCAAAAGTTATCCTTTTTTTAACAAATGGCAAGCACATTCTATTGTAATCAAAAGGTCAAAAAATCAAATATTGAATAAGGTCAAAACATCAAAACTCAAAACCCTACAACAATTGTGGATATATGTTGAGAGTTGAAATGGAGTTCATGGTGGTGTGGTGGTGCCATTTGATTCATAGAACATTGTAGTTATGCAGATTTCGATTTTGGATAAGGTTTTTTGTGTCTTTCTTGAGTGATCCTTCTTGGGTTAGTCCTATAAAGGTTTAGGGTTAAAAGCTTAGGGTGTGTTAGAAAGCCAATAATGCCATTTGGGGTTTCTAGCAAAAGGTGCATAAGGGGTGCAAACATGAATGTAGTTGGGGAACCTTTGTTGGCATGATCATTTGTAGAGGTTGCACATCTTCAAGCAACACAACTTGTTCACATGGAAAGTGGCCCAACAAATGCCAAGGTGAATGTAGTGGCAAAAATGGAGGTTAGAATGTTTGACATTGAAGACTTGGTAGACTTTTCTATCAATAACAAGTGCATAAGGGCACGAATCTATTTGTTCAAGCCAATAGAGGGAGAAGTCTTATCAATATGCATGTTTTAGAATTCCAGTGGCTTCTTAACCTAGGAATAGCAAGTTGTTCTGGATGAAAGCACATTATGGGTGAACTGTTTTCACTAGTAGAAATTGGCCAAAATGCAACCATTATATTTGTGACTACATGCGACTATTAGTTATTTACAGTTACATTTGGACATTTTTACAACTATTTATTGTGTTGGTCATATTTGTGACTACACTGCAATTAGTTTGTGACTATTTTGGTGTTTATCCTTCCATGTGAAGAACATTTACTAGTTTGGTTTTCATCCAAAAATAACAATCTACATCCCACTAGTTGCAAATGTGACCAATTTAGTTGCAACCCTATGAGTATACAAAGGTGTATTTTGTGAATTTTAAGGAATATAATTGGGTGTATTAAGTTTTATAAATGTATATTTTGAATGTATATGAACAACCATATTACATGTGTATTAAAGCATTATTATTAGCATAAATGGTTTCAATATTATGGTTACATTAATTAGTGTATATTTTGAGTATATTAAAATCTTATGTAAAATATTTATTAAATACATTGTACACTTATTACAAGTTTATCCAAACCATCTTATTATACTTCTTAAAATTATTACAAATGACATTTAATATCATTAATATTAATATTATATTATATATTATATATTAATTACATGTAATAAAAACTAAATTTCAACAATATATTTCACTATTTTAAAAAAAGGTTAACCTAAGCTAGTTACAAATTACATTAAAATTATTATTATAGGTAATCAATTATGAAGTAATACTATATTATAATAATCACCAAGAAATATTAATGTATAATTTTAATCTCTAGATTTCAATATTAGTAGGAATAAATTACTAATTATTCAATTATCATAATCAATTATTAATATATAATTTTTCTTTCAGTTTTATTATTTTATAATAATTAATGTAGTAGTTAGATTGGAAATATAATAAATTAATATAAAAATGCATATATTATTTTTGAAGGAAAAATGTACTTATTAAAAAGATAAAATATTTATTGTAATAGTTCATAAATGACTATAAAGAGTGAGGTAATAATATGAATAATAAAAATAGAATGATTAACCTTGGGTATTGACTAGCTACAATAATAATTGAATTAGTTTTATTTTTAGTATTAAATATTTACATTTATATTTATTATGATCTATAAAAATGAAAATAATAAAAAAAAATTAGTCACAGACAACTTGCAATTTAAAAGTTTATCCCCTATGTTTTGGCTTTCTTTTTTATCTTGAAAAGTATATGAACAAGGTGTTTTGTCTTTACATTTTCATATTAAAAAACATGGACACGTGGGATGAGCCAATAAAAATGAATTAACCCATAATGAAATATAAATATTCATGTACTTACACTTAACTACTTACTACCTTAACTTACCTACCTACTTTTCTACATGCCTATTTACCCAAATAAGTATTTGGCCTAGGTAGGTAATAGGTCCTATCTAGATAGGTGTTTAGCCTAGATGGGTAGGTAGGTATATAGGTAAGTAGGTACCTAATTCAACTTACATACTTAAATATTGATTTAAATTGAATTTGGACAAATTCAATTAATATTCCACGTGGCAAATTTGTATTACATCGCGTGTCACAATCAAAACCATCCAAACATATAATTTAAATGTCTTAGATTATTTCAAAATACATTTTTAAAAAATAATTAATTCAATTTGGGACACATGGCAACACATAACTTGTTCCCATTATTCATCAAAAAAATCACATCCTAGTTACAAGCAACAATACATATGTGACAAATCAAAGGATGAAAACATATTTCGTTGATTTTTTCTTTCATCCAAAATTCATTGTTGTTTGCGACTAATGTCAATGCGACTATTAATATTTTAGTTGCAAATGTCATTTGCAATTAAAAATTAATCACAAAGACCAGTTGCAAAATGGCCATTTTTTACTAGTGTTTTCATCCAAAAAAATGATGTATAACAAATATGATAGGTATGCAATAAGTTGAGATCTTGCTGACATTTTTTGAAAACCTTACACATAAATTTTATTTTTATAATGTGCATAAAATATATAACATACATTTTTTCAATGACGATAAGGCCTTATGTTGGTGATTCATGACACATTATGAAACCAAGCAAAATGAAAAAAAACACATTGCCCACTTATAAAATCTTTCCATTTTTTCAAGGTAATTGTTTTCCCCCCAAAAAAAGTTTACTATGCATTTCTTATACAAAAAGTGGAAAAAACACATTTTTTGAATGAATTTTCATCAAAAAATTTTAACTTTTAAATGGTCCTAAATTTAATTGAAGTATATCAATATCATTCACCACAAAAAAAATCATTACAAAACTCCACCCATAACCTTAGTTTTAAAGTATATTTGTAAATTTTCATACTCTGTGACATATTTATTTTGACATAAATATACTTAATATATTCAAGTTTGTAAATGTTTGTTGAAATTTCCTTTCAAATACACTAATTTAAGTCTAAAACTAATGCAATGTACTTGAAATGAACACAAATAATCCAAGATGTGATGTCCATATGTATAAAAAAACACCAAATGTAAAAAAATTGCTTTTGTGATTATAATTTTTGGAAGGTGTAATGTGCTTTCACCCTTCCACCTTTTCCCATGGATGTTGTTCATGCTAAGGCATAGTTATTAAAAAAAACATTACATCATAGCTAGTTTTGTTGGTCCCATTGAACCTCCTACCATTAATTTCATTCCATGGCTCACAACATTAAATAAGGTTGTGTGCTTGAGAAAAATGGTCTATCTATTTGATATTACGCAAGGTTTTTCTACTTGAAAGTTGATAACCTTACTACAACAATTGATGTGTTAATTAAGACCCCTTTCAAGTCATGATGGGCTAGTTGCATCTTTTAACAATGGGTGCCAAGCTTTGACCCTCATAACCCCACATGCTTGCAACTTTTGTCATGGATATCTTTGAAGAAATTAGGTTTGGAGTTTTGTCGCATTGTTGTTTCCCTTGTTGAACAAGTTATTGGTTTGTTAGAGGTGGGTGACACCAATGAAGCTATATGGGATATTACAAGTTATGCATAACCTTTGATATGGACAATGGTTGGATTGCATAGCTTGGAATCCAAGGCTCAATAGAACAGCTAATGTTAATTCTTATTAATTAAAAAAATGCACCAATCAAATGAAATATTGTTGAAGGATCTCCCATAAGATTGTTAAATGTTTGGTGAAGCAATCAACTGAGGTTGTGGTTAACATTGACCCTAGGATGCGTGAAGTTAGGAATCAAAGGATTGAATGCATTCATAACACAATTCCAACCAAGGATCAAAATTCTTTGCATAAGGGAATGAAATTATACAACTCTAAAAATTTGATGGTTTCATTATTGTTCATCGCAAAAAGCTTCATGAACTAGCTAAACTTTATAGGTTAAACATATCATATATTTTCATGTTGAACACACATATAGAAGCAAAGGAAAAGTGAGGGGTGCCTTGGAATCTTCAGAAAGGTGACCCATGGCTATTGCAAGCTTGGCCATGGCCTCACACAAGAGGAGTGATTATTTCAAGTAGGAAGTTTGATCAATCATACAAGTTCCAACGTAGTGTGGGTTCAAGAGGAATGTGTACCCATCAAAGATGTTTGCCTCCAACTATTAACAAAAAAATATTATATAGGTTGTTAAAAAGGTTGCATTGAAAAATTAACCTCCTTGTTTGGGCAATCATGCTTTTAAAATAAACGATATTGATATGCATGATGCATGTGATGGGATCATAGATGGTGGGAACAACGACTGACTAATTGGGTTGAATAGAAAAAACCCCATGTTATCAAATAATTCCAAATGTCATTAATGGTTTTTCCAAAAAGGAATTCATCAGGTGTTGCACTCCAAGCCTCCCTTTGTAGATCATTGTCTTTATACGATTTGATGATTATATTCATAACACTCAAAGTGGGGGAGCTCAAAATGTTCCATTAAACAAGGTTGTGAAGTTCTTGGTGTCACCAATTAAAACCACTATTGGTCATGCCTCAAAGTAGAATTTCAACCCTAAAACAACCTTTAGAGCTCAACAATTAAAAAATCCAAAACAATCCTTTCAACTAACCATAATTCCTTTGGTGTGTGCCAAAATGCATTGAAAAATTAGAACAAATGTGTGCAATGCAAACAACAAGTAAATCAAACATGTAGTCAAGATACAAAAGAAAAAAGTTTAAACTTGGACCAAAGTATGCCCCTTGCATAGGAACAACTTTCAATAAAAATGTTTAGCACTTCAAGGCATTATCATCTCCTTTGAGAGGATTTATCATTCTATATTCTTTAGGGGTGGAAGTATAGCAAAAACATGTAAGAGAAGGGAGCCCATAAATCTCCCCTTGATTTCAATCAAACTTCATGATGAATGTACAATTGTTTTCCTTAAATGTGAAATGGCAAATGAGGATGCCAAAGTCTCCTCTCTTCATAATTAGATCCAATCCTTTATTCCCAAGTTGGACATATTGGTGCTCCAAAAGCACAAGTTGAGGGTGGAAAATGTTTTTTTTTGGGAAAGAGAATATGGGCCCAAGCATAATGTAATATTTTGCATGCAAAACCATGTTATTTTATAGTAAAGTGAAACTTTTAGTGCAAGCTATGATGGTGTTTACACCATGGTTGCAAATAGGTGGGCATAATGCATTAATGCGAAAGGTTGTATTGTTGGTAACAAGGTTTTGTGGATCCAATTTGAAGGTACATCGAGTGGTGAGCAAGGGGGTTGCCAATATTTATGCCCCCAATGATTCTTACAATCAGTGTAAAAAATGGGAGGAAATGTTAGCAAAGTTGTCAACAAATTAATGTTGGATTTTGATTGAAGACTTCAACATGGTCAAACAACCATTGGACAAACTCAATTTTGTGGCACCTGGTTCTAGAGGTGGAAAAGATCCTATGTGATCAAGTGAAGTCTTTTTTGGAGTTGAATTTTTTTTTCATTTAATTGGTCTTTTAGGTTTTCTTAGGATAATCATAGAAGTGGGGGGGGGGGGGGGGGGATTGTGGGGCCAATTAATAAAATCATTTTTTCTGTTTCTAGATGGGTTTCATCTTTTAAACAAAATTTTGGATTATTCCTTTTATGGGGTTTAA
>Ga0116228_10001178_pt1 | contig 21410 bp, 17 predicted proteins | sample S1TSphfallax_2_FD_89694 | JGI IMG/M metagenome (GOLD analysis project Ga0116228, IMG submission 89694) | Host-associated microbial communities from peat moss isolated from Minnesota, USA - S1T2_Fc - Sphagnum fallax MG | ecosystem: Host-associated > Plants > Peat moss > Unclassified | place...
GCATGACCAACCTCTAAACTATATTTTACAGTGCGCCGGAGTTGCTCATACATATTCGCCGCCGGACGGTGAAGAGCCCGAAAGGCCAGTGTTGCGCCGTGGCATCATGCCGACGCCGCAAAATCGCCTTGGCCGCAAGGTTTCATAAAACGGTAACCGTTAAGTCCGGGTCTCGCTCGATCCGTGCGCGCAGCTTGCATCGCGCGGCCTATGCCGGGGGGCGCTTGACCCAGGTTGCGCCCGCCGCGCATGGCTGCGCGCATGGACGCCACACAAGAACAAAATGCCGCGCGCATCACCGCCTCACTGGCCGCGGTCCGGACCCGCATCGACGAAGCGGCGCGGGCCACCGGCCACGCCGGGTCGGACGTCACGCTCGTTGCTGTGTCGAAGACCCATCCCGCAGCTTCGATCGAGGACGCGCTGCGCGCCGGTCAGCGTCATTTCGGCGAAAACCGGGTGCAGGAGGCGGTGGCGAAATTTCCGGCATTGCGTGACGCATGGCCCGATCTGCGCCTGCATCTGATCGGTGGATTGCAGACCAACAAGGCCGAGGAAGCCGTCCGCCTGGCTGATGTGATCGAGTCGCTGGACCGCGCGAAGCTCGCCGACGCTATTGCCCGCGCCGGCGACCGCGCCGGCCGGTTGCCGGACCTGCTGGTGCAGGTAAATATCGGTGACGAGCCGCAAAAGTCCGGCATTCCGACCGCGGAGGCCGACGCGTTCATCGCACTCTGTCGCACCCGGTTTGGCACGCGGCTGCGCGGCCTTATGTGCATCCCGCCCGCCGATGCCGACCCGGCGCCACATTTCGCGGCCTTGGCGGCGCTCGCGGCACACCACGGTCTCGGCGTGCTGTCGATGGGCATGTCGGCGGATTTCGAGGTAGCGATCCGCGCCGGGGCGACGCATGTGCGGGTTGGCAGCGCGTTGTTTGGTGGGCGCACTTAAGCAAGAAGTCTTCTTATTTGAAAAAAAGAAGCAAAAAACTTTTGCTCCTGCGCCTTCATCACCTGACGTGAATTTTCTCCAGCTAGCGCGGAGCCAAGCAGACAAAAGTGTTTTGTTTCTTTTTCAAAGAAGAAGACTTTCTTTCTTACCCCTCGTCAAACGCAACAATCCCCAATAGGTGCGTCACGCCCCCCGCCTCCGACGTCACTGGCATCAGCAACCGTTCACCGGGTATCGGCGCCTGCGCCCCCAGCGCGATCTCCACCGCCTGATAATGCGGCATCCCGTCGGCCACACAGCCGAGATAGATCTGGTCCAACTGGCCAAGCAGCGCATCCGTCAGCGGTGATGGGCCGACCGGCTCTGATGGCGCATAAGGGAAATGCCGCGCCAACGCCTGGCCGACGCTGACCCAGCGGAATGTCGGCGGATCGCTGCGCCGATCCACCGACAACAGGAACGCGTTCTCCGCCCACGCCCGCCCCGCCACGGTCAGCGCGCCAAATCGCGGCAGCGTCTCGTCGCCGCGCAGCGCCTGCCAGGTCATATAAGCCTCGCGAATCAGGCTCGACCGCATCCGCGTGAGCAGCCGGTCGGCGCGCGGCGGGCCCTCCACCGTGCGGCCGAGCGCGCCGGCCACCGCCTGCGTCAATTCCGCGCTGGTGAACGGCTTGCGCACCACGGTCTCGTCGCTGATGTCATGCTCGTCGGCGTAGCCGGTCAGCAGCACCGCCGGCAGACCAGGGCGCGCCGCGCGCACCGCGTGCGACAATTGCAGCCCGTCCATCGACGGCATGACCAGATCGGTCACCAGCACATCGATTGGCCCGGACACCTGCAGCAGCGCCAGCGCCACCGCGCCGCTTGCCGCCTCCAGCACGCGGTAGCCGGCCTCACGCAGGAATGCGCAGGTGATGACGCGCACAGCCTCGTCGTCATCCACCACCAGCGCGGTCGGGTGGCCGTGACGGCCATGCTCCACCGTCGGATGCGGGCGCACCACGGCGACCGCGCTGGCGGCTCGCGGCAAGCGCAGGCAAATGCGTGTGCCCACGCCAAGCGTGCTCTCGACCGCGATTTCGCCCGACGCCGCGGTGACGAAGTTCTTCACCATCGCCAGCCCCAGGCCGGTACCTTCGCCACGCGGCTTGGTCGTGAAAAACGGCTCGAACACGCGCTCCAGCAAGTGCGCGGGAATGCCCGTGCCGGTGTCGGCCACCGTGATGACAACACGGTCCGCCGCCGCCGTGGTGCTCGCTGCATCTTGCGGTGGCGCGGCCTGGTTCGCCGCCGAAATCGTCAGCGTGCCGCCATTCGGCATCGCGTCCCGTGCATTGACCACCAGGTTCAGCAGCGCGTTCTCCAACTGCGGCGCATCGACGAACACCGGCCAGATATCGCGCGGCACCTGCACCGACAGCGTCACGCCGCCATGCAGCGCGTGCCGCAGCAAATCCTGCATGCCGGGCAACGCGACCGACAGGTCGAGCCACTCGGCGCGCGGCGGCTCGCGGCGCGCCACCGAGAGCAACTGCCGCACCAGTGACGCGGCACGTTCGGACGCGTGCAGCCCGTTGCGGGTCAAGGTCAGCAATCCGGCATCCTGAGTGCGCGACTCGATCAGTTGGAAACCGCCCATGATAGCGGCGAGCAGATTGTTGAAATCATGCGCGACACCGGCCGTGAGCTCGCCCAGCGCTTCGATCTTGTGCTGGTGCGACAGCGCCGCCATGGCCTGCTCGCGCCGCGACATCTCGGCATGCAGCTCGTTGTGCGCGTCGTCCAGCGCCTGCGTGCGCGCAGCCACCAGCTTTTCGAGCTCACTGCGGTAGCGCTGGACCACTTCGCGGCCGGCAATCAGCTCGTCGATATCCACCGCGACGCCGACCCACGCCGTGATGGCGCCGTCGGGCCCGCGCTGCGGCAGGCCACGTTCCAGGAACCAGCGATAGGTCCCATCGGCCATCCTGATGCGATACCGGCCCTCGACGCCCTTGCCCTCAGCAATCGCAGTCTCCCAAAGCTGCGCGCAATTCTCGCGGTCGTCTGGATGGATCGTCTCGAGCCAGGCACCGTCGATCAGCGCGGCGGCGGAATACCCGGTCCGCTCCTGGTAGAACGCGTTCACGTACGTTGTCTGGCCGGTCGGGTCGGCGACCCACAGAAAACCCGGCACGACTTCGGCCGCGACACGGAACCGCGTCTCGCTCTCCGCCAGCGCCTGACGGGCAGCATGCTGCGCCAGCGCCATGGCGGCGAGATTGGCGCAATGCCAGACCCGCTCCAGTTCCTCATCAGAAGGCGGGCGCGGCGGCCGGTAATAGGCGGCGAACGCGCCGATAACCGCGCCGCCGGCGCGCAACGGCAGCGACCAGCATGCCGCCAGGCCTTGGCCACGCGGCGCCGGCTGCCATTCGCCCCGGCGCGGCTGGATGGTGACGTCGGCCGATACGACCAGCCGGAAATTGGCCAGTTTACTGCCGTCGGCGCCATCCGACTCGGCGAGGTTCACTTCATGCAGCGAAGCCACGAACTCCGCCGGCAGGCCCGGGGACGCGCCGGACTGGCGTGGATCCGGCGGCGGCGCACCGATGGGATTCTCGTGCAGGATGACGCAACACCGGCTGCCGTCCAGCAGCCGCTCGGCCAGGACGCAACACTCATCCAGCACGTCATTGATCGGCGCGGCCTCGGCGATCAGACGCAGGATCCGCGCCTGGCCGCGCAACCCGATGTCACGGCGGCGGGATTCGGTGATATCGCGGCAACTGACGACAACCGGACCCGGCCGCATCGCGTCCAGCGGATAAAGGCTGGTTTCCCACCACACCTGGACACCATCGGCGGCATGGAGCCTCAGCTCCAGGTGGCAACATCGGCCGGTTGCCGCCGCCTCGACCGCGTCGCGCAATGCCGTATGATATTCCGGCGCCACGAAATCATAATAGGGTCGGCCGACCAGCGCGCTATTCGGCAGCCCAACCACGCGCTGCGCGGCAAGATTGGCCCGCAGCAGCTCGCCGCGTTCGTTAAGTAACTTGATCGGTTCCGGCGCAGCATCGAACACCGCGGCCCGGATTTCGGGCGCGGTGTCGTCCTCATGCATGGTGACGGCGTCGGCCAACCTGCGCTCCTTCAGCCTCGGGCGCTTTATCACAGTTTCTTTACGGGCGCGGTAGAAGAAACCGTGCCGGGCGGTTACTGCGAATGAGCTAGAGCGGCAAAGCGCCCTGACCTGTGGCGGCGCCGCCATCCGCGGTCACCCGGGCCTCGCCATCGGCGAAACGCAGCGTTAGCCGGGCGCGCGGGCGCACCGCGGCGGCGCTGGTCACCGCGCGACCGGCCGGGTCGCGCACCAGCACAAAGCCGCGGGCCAGCACAGCTTCATAGGATGCGCCCTCCAGCCGCGCCGCCCAGCCTTCCAGCCGCGCCCGCGCCTCCCGCAACCGCGCGGCGAGCGGCGCGGGCGAAACGCGCGCCAGCACCGCGGCCGCCTCGGTGCGCCGACGATGCAGAAACGGCTGCAACGCGGTGCGGTGGCGCAGCACCAGCATGCTCAATGTGCCGGCCCGCGCGGCGAGCAGCACCCGCGGGTCCGGAATATGCCGCTCCGCCGCCACCAGCCTCGTGCGGCGGGCCGCAAGCAGGTTCGGCAGCGCCAGCGCCAGCCGTTGCCCGCGATCATCCAGTTTGACGCGGGCATTGCCGAGCAAGCCGGGCAGATCAGGCAAGCGGCCGGACGCCGTGTTCAGCCGCAAGCGCCGCTCACCAGTGGTGCGCGCGATGGCGCCGAGCAGGCGGGCATGTTTCTGCGCCACATCCGCCAGCAGCTCGGCACGCGGCGGAATGGCCATTTCGGCCGCCGCGGTCGGCGTGGGCGCGCGCCTGTCGGACACGAAATCGATCAGCGTCGTGTCGGTCTCATGACCCACCGCCGAGATCAGCGGCAGGCGGCAGGCGGCGGCGGCGCGCAGCACGATTTCCTCGTTGAACGCCATCAGGTCCTCAAGGCTGCCGCCGCCGCGCGCGACGATCAGCACATCGGGGCGCGGAATGCCGGGCGCCGGCAGCCGGTCCATCGCGGCGATCGCGGCGGCGATTTTCTGCGCCGCGCCCTCGCCCTGCACCGGCACCGGAAACAGCAGGATCGGGCGCGGGAAACGGCGCGCGATCGTCGTCTGGATATCGTGCAGCACGGCGCCCTTCGACGACGTGATCACGCCAATGACGGCTGGCAGCATCGGGATCATACGCTTGCGGTCCGCGTCGAACACGCCCTCGGCCGCGAGTTTCTTGCGTAGCATTTCGATGCGGGCGAGCAACGCGCCCTCGCCCGCATAGTCCAGCCGCTCGACCACGAGCTGATATTCGCTGCGGTCGCCGTAGGCGGAGATGCGGCCGGTGGCGATGACCTCGACGCCGTTCTCCGGCCTGAGGCCGACCCTTGCGATGGCGTTCTTCCAGATCACCGCGCGGATCTTGCCGCCCTCGTCCTTCAGCGAAAAATAGGTGTGGCCGGAGGGATAGGTTTTCGCCTCGGTGACCTCACCGCGGACGCGAATGCGCGCAAACGCCATTTCGAGCGTGCGTTTGATCGCGCCGGAAATCTCGCTTACGGAGAATTCGGGGGCGTTGGTCTGCTCAGCCATCGACGTGCTTTAAGCACAAAAAAAGGAAGACTTCTTCCTTGAAAAGAAGAAGCAAAAAACTTTTGCTCGTGCGGCGAACGGCCGGGCCAACAAGGCGACACAGGTGCAACACCGAACGGATAAAGGTTTTTTGGTTCTTTTTTTCAAAAAAGAATATTTCCGCCTATGCGTGTCCTGATCGTCGGCAGCGGCGGCCGCGAACACGCGCTGGCCTGGGCGCTCGCCGGATCGCCGCTGCTCACGAAGCTATACGTGGCTCCAGGCAACCCCGGCACAGCCACGCTGGCGGAGAACGTGCCGATCAGCGCGCTGGACGTGGCGGCGCTCGTCGCGTTCGCGGTCGCGGAGAAACTCGACCTGGTCGTGCCGGGGCCGGAGGCGCCGCTGGTCGCGGGGCTGGCCGATGCGCTGGCGGTGGCAGGCATTCGCTGCTGCGGCCCAACCGCCGCGGCCGCTCAACTCGAGGGCAGCAAATCCTTTGCAAAGGAGATTTGCGACGCCGCCGGCATCCCGACCGCCGCGTGGGAACAATTTACCGATAGCGCCGCCGCGCTCGACTTCGTCGCGCGGCGTGGCGCGCCGATCGTCATCAAGGCGGACGGGCTCGCGGCCGGCAAGGGCGTGGTGGTGGCCGCAACCGAGGATGCGGCGCACGCGGCGATCCGCGCCATCATGGAGGACCGTGATTTCGGCGCCGCCGGCGCGCGCGTCGTCATCGAGGAATGCCTGACCGGCGACGAGGTGTCGCTATTCGCGCTGTGCGACGGCGCGGACGCGGTGCTGATCGGCGCGGCGCAGGACCATAAGCGCGCCGGCGATGGCGATACCGGGCCGAACACCGGCGGCATGGGCGCCGTTTCGCCGCCCGCGGGATTCGACGCAGACGCACAGGCCCGTGCGGTGGATGTTTTCATCCGGCCGGCGCTGGCCGAAATGGCGCGCCGCGGCACCCCGTTCCGCGGCGTGCTGTTCGCCGGGCTGATGCTGACGCCGGACGGCGCCAAGCTCATAGAATATAATGTACGGTTCGGCGATCCGGAGGCGCAGACGCTGCTGCCTCGGCTGCAGACCGATCTGTTGCCGGCCTTGCTGGCGGCCTGCGACGGCGAGCTGAAACATATCTCCATCAAGCAAGGCGCGTTGGCGACGGTGAGCGTGGTGCTCGCGGCGCGCGGTTATCCCGGCGTTTACGAGAAAGGCGGCGTGATCGGTGGGCTGGAGGCCGCGGCCGCGGTGCCGCATGCGGCGGTGTTCCATGCCGGCACCGACATCAAAGAGGGTGTGGTGGTGGCCAGCAGCGGCCGTGTGCTAACGGCGTGCGGCACCGGCGCCACGATCGCGGCCGCGCGCGACGCTGCCTACCGCGCCGCCCACGCGGTGGAGTGGCAGGCGAAGATGTTTCGTGCCGATATCGGCTTGCGCGCGCTGGCGGCCGCGCCGTGAGCGTGCACGGCGCCGACCGTGCGGTGACGGTGCCGGACCTGCGCCGGATGAAGGGCACGCCGCAGGTGTGGCTCACTGCCTACACGACGCCGATGGCCAAGCTGCTCGATCCGCATTGCGACGTTCTGCTGGTCGGTGATTCGCTCGGCATGGTGCTGTACGGGCTGCCGAGCACGCTCGGCGTGTCGCTGGACACGATGATCGCACATGGCGCGGCGGTGGTGCGCGGGGTGCGGCACGCCTGCGTGGTGGTGGATATGCCGTTCGGTAGCTATCAGGAAACGCCGGCGCTGGCCTATCGCCATGCAGCGCGCGTGCTGGCTGAAACCGGCGCGCAGGCGGTGAAGCTGGAAGGCGGCACCGAAATGGCCGCAACGATCCGGTTTCTCACGCAGCGCGGCGTGCCGGTATGCGGCCATGTCGGTCTGATGCCGCAATCGGTCAATGTCGCCGGCGGCTTTCGCGCGACCGGCCGCACCGACGACGAGGCGGCGAAAGTGACCGCGGACGCGCACGCGGTGGCCGAAGCCGGCGCGTTCGCCGTGGTGGTGGAAGGCACGCTGGAGCGGGTGGCGGCCGCGATCACTGCGGCGATTGCAGTGCCGACGATCGGCATCGGCGCCTCCGCGCAATGCGACGGGCAGGTGCTGGTGATCGACGATTTGCTCGGCACGTTCAACGATTTTACGCCGCGTTTTGTTAAACGTTACGCAAATCTTGGGGTGGAGATTTCCCGGGCGGTGGCCGCGTATGCGGAGGATGTGCGGGCGCGGCGGTTTCCGGCGGGGGATCATACGTTCGGGAAAGTAAAGTAAGGAAGAGTTCTTTTTTGAAAAAAGAACCAAAAAACTTTTGCTCGTTGGCATACGCGGTCCACGTCGAAATATGCCACGTACGCCAAGGAGCAAAAGTTTTTTGCTTCTTTTTTTCAAAAAAGAAGTCTTTCTTCCTTTTACTGTTCCTTAACCAGAGACACGCATCCTGAGATTCCACCAATCAGGATGAGACACAATGGGCGTGCTGGACACGATAAGCAGCGTTGTAACCTCGGGCACCACCACCAGCGACGCGCTCGGTCAGTTGTTCACCGTCAGCGGCACCAGCAATCCGGCCTATCTGGTTGTCGATGCGCTCGATCGCGATGAATATACCGTTGCCGGCAACGGCGATACGGGCGCGTTCAGCGGCAACGGCAACACGCTCGATCTGAGCCCGATCGGTGCGGACGGCCGCGGCGCCGGCATCGTGTTCACCTGGCAGGCGGCGACGCATCAATATGTGAACGCAACGTACGGTGCGTTCAACGCGCTTGATTTCACCAGCTCGGAGTGTGCGAATGACGTCACCAGCGTTTCGGTGTTCACCACGACCAGCGCGTCGCTGGCGCAGGCGGATGCAAATAACGCCTATGCGCTGATCGAGGCCGATCCGACCGGCTATGTCGGCTCGGTCACGTTTGCCAACGATCCGAAATACGCGGGCACCGTGCCAGCAGCGGCGACGCCCGACGCTGTGGCGGCGGCGGCCATGAATTTTGTCGGCGATGCCTGGAACGAGGATGGCTGCTGGGTGCTGGCCAGCACCATCGCGGCCGAGGCCGGCGCCGGCTTGCCGGTGCAGAGCACGGACATCGACATCCCCGGCCGCGCGAACGGCGAATGGGTGGTGGTGTATAACGGTCCGGCCGGTGCCAGCGGCAACTGGCAAAACATGGTGACCACCGGCGACGTGATCGCGTTCCAGACCGCCGGCGGCGGCGGCCATATCACCTCGTGCGTATCCGGCAGCGGCAGCACGGCGATGCTGGTCGACAATATTACATATGAGAACCAGAACGGCAGCATCGCCAATGCCGCCCATGACGGATCATCGAGCGATATCCTGGTCAGCGCGCCGCACGCGGCCAGCCAGGAATGGCAAGGCGTCAGCAGCCGGAACGTTGTGATCTATGCGCTCGACACACCCGTTGTCGCCGACAAGACGTCGAGTGCCAAAGTGAATGTCGGCGGCACGCTGGCGCTCGGCACCCTGTTCAGCGCCACTGATCCCGCCGGCAAGCCGGTCACGCAATACCAGATCTATAACGTCGCCGGCAGCGATACGATTCTGCTCAACGGCAAGCCGCAGTCCGGGGTTTCGGCGAGCAGCCCGGTGACAGCGGCGTCGCTCACGTCGCTCTCGCTGCTCGCTGGCAGTGCTGCCATCACCGATACGCTGGAGATACGGGCGTTCAACGGCACCTATTGGGGCGATTGGCAGAGTTTGAGCGTGAATGTCGTGGTGCCGCCGCCGGTGCTGTCATCCGCGACGCCGGCCCAGAACTGGGCACAGGGCAGCAAGGTCAATTTTGTTCTGCCTGCCACCTTGTTCAAGGATCCGGCAGGCGGGGCGCTGACCTACAGCGCCGGCGGCACCGCCGGGGCATCGTTGCCATCCTGGCTCAGTTTCAATGCGGTGACGCGCGCGTTTACCGGCATTGTGCCCGCGGGCCTGGAGAATTTTTCCATTGTCGTGACCGCGACCGACACGGTCGGGCTGTCGACGTCGGAGACCTTCGCGGTGAAAGTGCCGGCGGCGGCGCCGTTCGTATCTGCGGCGATCCCCGCCCAAAGCTGGGCCGAGGGCGGCGCCGTGAGCTTCGCAGTGCCGGGCGGCACGTTTACCGATCCGCAAAGCGAGAACCTGACCTACAAAGCCACCTTGTCAACGGGCGGGGCGTTGCCGGGCTGGCTGAAATTCAATGCGTCGACGGCAACGTTCATCGGCACGGCGCCGGCGACCCCGTCCACGCTGCAGATCAAGGTGACGGCGACCGACAGCAGCGGACTCTCGGTATATGAAACATTTTCCGCAACGATCGCCAAAGGCAGCAGCCAATCTATCAGTCTTGGCGATTGGCAGCCGCAGTCATCGGCCAAAGCGGAAACAAGCGTGGTGCCGGCAAGCGGTACTGCGGTGCACGGCGGCGCTGAACTGCCGGTCATCGCAGTTGGGCCGGCACATCATTTCGGACTGCTGCTTGGACATGGGACGGTGTGAGGAGCAAGGAAATATCGTACGATGCCGTGCCGCTCTCGGCACTGGATCCTACCGTCGCTGACGCAATGATCCGAGGTTACGCGCCTGGCGCAGCTGGAGTAAGAACATCAAGCACGAAGACACGAAGCACACGGTGGCCAGCACGAAAAACAAAGAATGACTGCGCTCGCTTCGCGAAATCCTTCGTGTGCTGAGGGCCTTCGTGGTTAATTTTCGTGACGGCCGGCGGGGAGATGTTCGTGACTAGTCAAGATGCTTGGCCTATGGCGCCGGTTGGTCACGACCCCCGAAACGCGTCCAGCACGCGGCGCATCGGCGGCGTGAACATGCTTGTGTACAGCAACGGACAGGGCATGCCCGGCGACGCGCGTTGCGCGTCTTCCGCCTCCTGCGTCAGGCGATCGGCCCAGGCGAGGAACGCATCGCGGCCGCCGAACGCACGGGCATAGCGGGACAGCACATCGTGCAGCAACAACGTTACGTCGGCATCGGTCAGGCCCGGATCGAGATCGGGGTCGCTGATCCGGGTCCGCCGCAGCGCCAGCAGCGGGCCGGAGGACCGGCATCCTTGGCCGCGCAGCACCAGCACGGTGCCGCTGAGCCCGCGCGGCGCCGCCACATCCTCATCGCCGACGATCAACACGCGGCCGCGGCTATTGCTGAGCGCGCCGAACAGCTTTGCCCTGCCGGTGCCATGCCCGAGCGAGCCGACCAGCGGCGCGCATTGCGCCACGCTGTCCAGCGAAACGGAGTCAAAATGAACCTGCGACGGATCATATGGTAAGTTGAATAGCGGATCGATCGGCAGCGACCGGTCGCCGTAATGCGCGGCTGGCGCCGCGGCAACTTGCGTAAACAGCGCTGCCACCGCGATACCGCGGCGGACAATGTTTCCAGCATAGGCAGAGACGCGGCCAAATGCGTGGCCGGTTTCTGCGTGCACAGGCCGTTTTTCGGTCACTGCGTCGCGCATTGCACCCACCCTAAATCATGCAACCGCCGCGACCTGGTTGTTGGTCGCAACGAAGCAGGGTTGATCGTCTCATTTAAAACTAAACGCCATCTGAAGCGGGCGGCTCAAAAATGAGTTGCCGTCCCGCCCATGGATCGCATACTGCTCACGGAAAGTTTACCGGTGCAAGCAGTTTGTTAAATTTCGCCCCCGCGCGCTCAATTTCAGGACCTGAGAAAAAAGAAAGAGCTTCTTTTTTGAAGAAAAGAAGCAAAAAACTTTCGCTGCTGCGCTCTGATCCCCTGAAGCGTGCATGCCTCAGCTTGCGCGCGAGCCCACGCGCAAAAGTTTTTTGGTTCTTTTTTTCAAAAAAGAACTTGCTTTCTTCCCTACGCTGCCGCGCGCTCCCGGATCGCGCGCGCCATGCTCGCAATCCCGTTGCCCCGATTGGTCGACAAAGCTTCGAGCAGGCCGAGATCCTTCAGGAACACCGGGTCGGTCGCCAGGATTTCGGCCGCCGGGCGGCCGGAATAGACGCGCAGCAGCAGCGCTACGAGGCCAGCGACGATCGCCGCGTCCGAGGCGCCGGCAAGAAACAGCCTTCCATCCTGGGGCGCCGCCTCCATCCAGACTTTGCTCTGGCAGCCGGGGATGCGGTGCGCATCGTCCATCCAGGCGGCGGGGAATGGCGGCAATTTGCGGCCAAGGTCGATGATGAACTGGTAGCGGTCCATCCAATCATCGAACAGATCGAGTTCCTCGGCGATGGCGGCGACCGCTGCCGCCGCGGTGGGTTCCGGCGGGTCGACGAAGGGCGCTGGCATACGCGGCATGTGCGGCGTGGCGCCGAGGGCGTCAACCGGGGTTTCACCGGCGCGGTTTCATATGCTGCGACGAACTGGGTGGCGACACCGACCCTGCCGCGCTGCGCCGGAGACCAGTCCTGGATTTCCTGACCAAAGACCGCCTGCATCGCTGGTCTATCATCCCGCTCGGCGTTGCGGTGCTGTGGGCCGCGATGGCGGCCACCGAAGCAGCGCTGAACCTCAATCATGTACGGGAATATATCGGCGCCGACTTCACCGTGTTTTACGCCGCGGGGGCGCTCGCGCGTCATGGCCTGGCTGCCGGCGTCTACACACCGGCGACGATCGCGGCCGCCGAACACGCAGCGCGCTTTATGCCGGCGGATAGTGGCAACCTGCCATTCTACTATCCGCCGCCCTACCTGCTGCTGTGCTGGCTGCTCGCATGCCTGCCTTATTGGGTGGCGCTCACCGCGTTCCTGGCAGTGCCGCTGGGTCTCATCTTAATGGCGGCAAGGACGCTGGCGCCCATCGGCACAGGCTTGTTGCCAGTTTTTGCCTTCCCAGGTCTGCTGGTCAGTGCGCGCACCGGACAGAATGGGCTGCTGTCGGCTGCCTGTTTTGCCGGCTTCGCTGCTCTGGCGGATCGCCGGCCGTGGCTCGCGGGCGCCTGCCTCGGGGTGCTGGCTTGCAAACCACAATTGGCCGTCTGCGCGCCGCTGGCGCTGCTGGCGGCAGGACGCTGGCGCAGCACCGGCGGGGCCGCGGTGACCTTTCTGGGTTTGTGCCTTGTTAGCTTCGCGGGGTTCGGCGTCGCGCCATGGGTCGCGTTTCTGGAGCATATCGGCGGGGCCAGCGCCAATATTACAGTCGGTATCCAGGATCGCGCAAAAATCATGTCCGCCTTCAACGCCGCGCGGCTGTTTGGTGCGGGTCTGCCAATTGCGACCGCAGTGCAGTTGGCCGTGGCCGTGCCGGCGCTAGCGACTCTGCTCTTGTTCGCGCGGAGGAAGCCAGATGGGCCGGCACTTGGCGGCGCGCTGGCCGCCACGAGCCTGCTCGTCACACCGTACGTCATGGATTACGACCTGATGTGCCTGGGCCCAGCGCTCGCAGCCGGCGCGACGGCCGGCGTGACGCGCGGATTTCTGCCTGGCGACAAAATCATGCTCCTGGCCGCGTACATGCTGCCGCTGGTGGCGCACGACATCGCCGAAACGACAAGGTTGCAAATCGCACCCATGGTCGTCGGGGCACTTCTGTTCGTGCTAGTGCGGGCTCGTGCGGGTGCGCTTGCATGACAAGGCAAGCACTGATTCCGCCCGTCTGGGCGCAACGTGTTGCATTGGTTTTCGCCGCGCTGATGGCCGGCATCACGCTGCTGTGGGCGATTGACCTGCTGGTATTGGACCAGCCGCGCGGTGCGCTGCCGCCGGCGAAGGATTTCGTCGCGTTTTGGGCGGCGGCGCGGCTGGCGCTGCAGGGGCAGGGACAGGCGCTCTATAATAATAATGTCATCGAGGCGTTCGAGCGCGCGCATGTCGCCATGGCACCGGGCTATTTCGCTTTTTATTACCCGCCGCCGTTCCTGATGGCGTGCCTGCCGCTCGGGTTGCTGCCCTATGTCTGGTCGATGCTGCTGTTTCTGGCGGGCCAGGCGGCTTTGCTCTGGACGGCGTTGCGGCGAATCCTGCCCGCACGGTGCGCCGTGCTGCCGATCCTGGCGTATCCCGGCTTCCTGTTGAACGTTTTCTCCGGCCAGAATGGCGGGCTGACCGCCGCGTGCTTCGCCGGCGCGCTGATCTTTCTCGACACCCGGCCGCTCCTCGCCGGCGCTTGCCTGGGCGCCCTGGTCTACAAGCCGCAAATGGCGCTCGCGGTGCCGGTGGCGCTGCTGGCTGCACGGCGTTTCCGATCCGCCTTCGCGGCCGGCGCCACCGCGGCCGGACTGTGCGCCGTGTCGCTAGCGGTGCTGGGCACCGGGCCCTGGCGCGGCTTCCTGTCCAACGCCGGCGCCGCACGCGGCGATCTCGAGCGCCTCGGCGGCAAATGGCCGATGATGCAAAGTCTGTATGCCGACATCCGGCTCGTCGGTGGCGGGCTCACAACGGGCTATGCTGCCCAGGCCATGTTGGCGCTGCTGGCGCTGGCGCTGCTGGCGCATTTGTGCTGGCGCCGCCCAGGCGCGGGGCCGGAGATGGCAGCACTCGCGGCGGCAACGCTGATCGTGACGCCATTCCTGTACGATTACGACCTCGTGGTGCTGGCGGCACCACTGGCCTGGCTTGCCGCGACTGCCGGCCGCGTCCCGCTGAGCGCGGCGGCGGCCGCGCTGGTGGCGTTACTTTATCTGCTGCCGCTCGATAACCTCGCGGTCCGCAACCATGTCGGCATACCGCTCGCGCCGCCACTGATCCTGTGCCTGCTGCTGCTCATCCGGCGGCGCGGCCGGATCCCCGCCACGGCACCCGAGGTCACATGCGGGTGATCGCGTTCTTTCGCGACGCGGCCTGGCTGCACCGGGACCGCACACGCGCCTACGCGCTTATCCTGGCGTTGGGCATGGGCATCGCGCTCAGCTACGATTGGCTGTCTACGGTGCTGGGGCACCATCCTGGCGTGGCACCGACCGCGCCCGGCAAACCTGGTCCGACCGATTTCCTGTCATTCTGGTGTGCCGGACAACTGGCGCTGGCTGGCCACGCGGCTTCGGCATGGGATCTGCGCGTGCTCACCCCGCTTGAACACACGACGGCGGCGCTGGAGCGCGGCGCCTACCTGGCGTTCTTCTATCCGCCGCCGTTCCTGCTGCTGTGCCTGCCGTTTGCGGCGCTGCCATATCTTGCCGGATTTGCCGCGTTCGTCGCCGCCCAGGGCGCGGCGCTGATGATCCTGCTGCGCCGGATCCTGCCGCGGGACTGGGGCTGGCTGCCGGTGTTTGGCTTTCCGGGTCTGCTGATCAATGCGTCTACCGGGCAGAATGGCTTCGTCAGTGCAGCCTGCCTGGCGGCGTCGGTTCTGTGCATCGACCGGCGGCCGTTGCTTGCTGGCGCGGCGCTGGGCGGCCTGGTTTTCAAACCGCATCTGGCTTTGTGCGTGCCGGTGGCGCTGCTGGCCGCGCGGCGGTGGCACACGCTGTTCGCCGCCGCCGGCACCGCACTCGCGCTGCTGCTGCTGTCCTGGCTGGTGCTCGGAACGGCGTCGTACACAGCGTTCCTCGAACAATTGCCGGCGGTGCGTGATGCGCTGGAACATCACCCGGAGGATTGGGGCAAGCTGCAAAGCCTCTTTACGGCGGCGCGTCTCGCCGGTGCGCCACTCGGCGCCGCTTACGCGCTGCAGGCCGGCCTGACGATCCTCGTGGTGCTGGCGCTGGCCATGCTGTGCCGGCGCCGTCCCGGGGGTTCCACCGAGATGGCGGCACTCGCCGCCGCCGCCCTGCTATGTACGCCGCACATCCTCGACTACGACTTGGCGGTGACCGGCGTGCCGCTGGCATGGCTGGCGCAAGACGCGGCGGCCCGCGGCTGGCGGCCGTGGGAGAAGAGCGTGACTGCGCTAGCGTTCCTGTGGCCGCTGCTGGCGCGCCTCGCCACCGAGCGCGCGCATCTGCCAGCCGGGCCTTTCGTTTTGCTTGCGCTGTTCGTGGTGGTTTGGCGACGGGCTGATGGCATGAAGGAAGGAAGGTCTTCTTCTTTGAAAATAAGAAGCAAAAAACTTTTGCTTCTGCGCCGGCATCACGTGGCACGTGCACCGTTTACATGAGCGCGCTGTTCAACTGGCGCACGTCGCGGGACGTCGCGGGCGCGGCGGGGTTCTTCGCGCTGCTGCAGGCGCTGATCCTGCTGTTTTTGATCGCGGGCTCACATGGCTGGCTATTCGCGTTGGTACCTCAGACGGGCACGGCGCCGAGCTTTGCCGCGACCTGCGCGCTGGCCGATGCCGGCACGCCGCTGAACCACGCCACCGCCGGCGACTATGCCAGCTTCTATGCCGCGGGCGCGCTGGCGAATGCCGGCCGCGCCGCTGCCGCCTATGATTGCCCGCGCTTGCAAGAGGCCGAAGAACAGGCGACGCAAGCCGCGGTTGATCATCAGTATTTCTTCAATCCGCCGACCTTTCTACTGATCATGGCGCCGCTCGCGCGGCTGCCATACATGGTCAGTTTCTGCGCGTTCGAGCTGGCCACGCTGATCGCCTGGCTGGCATTGGGCACGCGGGTGGCCGGCGGCGGCCGCGCGGCGACGCTGGCGTTGCTCGCGGTGCCGAGCCTCTGGTGGGCGCTCGGGCTAGGGCAGAATTCGTTCATGTCGGCAGCGCTGATGGCAGCGGGCATGCTGGCGCTGCCTGCCCGCCCGCTGCTCGCCGGAATTGCTTTCGGCGCGCTGTGTTACAAGCCGCATCTTGGCCTGATGATCCCGGTCGCGTTGATCGCCGGCCGGCAATGGCGCGCGATCGCGAGCGCGGCGGCCACCGTCACCGCGGCCGCCGGCGCCACGGTGCTGTTATACGGCATGGCGACGTGGCGTGCTTTTCTGGCCATGGCATCGCGCAGCGTCGGCGGCACGATCGATAGCGGTGCGGTGCGGCTGTCGGCGCGGGTCGATCCCACCGGCGCGTGCCAGCTGATCGGACTGTCCGCCGGGCAGGCGCGCCTGGTGTGGGCGCTGGCGCTGCTGGGCACGGTCGCATGCATCTGCTGGTTGTGGCACCGCGGCGGGCGGGAGACGCGGAATGCGGGATTGGCGGCCAGCGTGCTGCTCGCGGCACCGTTCGCGCTCTTCTACGACCTGGTGATGGCAAGCCTGGCGGCGGCCTGGCTGGTGCGGGCCGCCCGCCGCGACGGATTCCTTCCCGGCGAGCGCGCCGTGCTTGGCCTGTTGCTGGCGGCGACGCTGCTGGCCGCACACCCGATCGTGGCGCAGCTGCGCATGCCGTTTGGCGCGCTGTGCGCGCCGGCCCTCCTGGCGCTGGTAGTGCGCCGGGAGCATAAAACGCGACGATTCTCCAAATTAAAACGGACGGCGGCGTAACTCTATCGTTGCATACTCAATAAAGGGACGTTAACATTGTTGTGACACGACTGGTGGATCGTTCGCGGCATATCGAGCCCCGCGGCGCCTCAGCAGCGCTGATTGGCTACAGCATTTAGAGGTTACACATGAATGCTCTCATTATGCGCCTTCGGGCTCTTCGTTCTGACCGGCGTGCTGTAACGGCCCTGGAATATGGCATTATCGCCAGTGCTCTGGCATTCGTCCTGATTGCCGTCTTCTATAATCTGAGCACGGTGCTAGGTGCACAGATCACGAAGGTCAGTTCCGGGATCTGATGCCGGCTGCACTTGAGCGACGTGGTGGCGTCATGCGGCGGCGCCCGCGGAGGCATTTTCTCTTCTGCAAAGTGAACCAAAAACGGTGATTCGTTAGGGTCCGCGTAAACCGGCTGCTGTAACCACGGGGTGACGACAGCGCAGGGGCAAATGTTTTTGCTTCATTTTCAAAAGAGCAGATCTTTCTTGCCGCGGGGCCGGGCGCGCCACGCGCGGCCGGAAATGCCATGGCAATACGCTTCGTCGGTCTGCATGACCCAAAATCGAGATGGCTTCGTGCTGCAATATTCAAATTCCTGTGTACGAGCTGCCGGCGACTCGGCGCTGTCATGCCAAAGGAAGCAGATTTTGCGCGGCAGGCGATCGGATATTGCGAATTGCTCCACCCAATAAAGATAGAATTCAGAGATTACAGCCTATGATTGTATACAAGGTAGCTTTCGGTTAAAATCTTTAATTTTATACATATTTTGCCTTTCAAATCGGTATTTTGAGATTGACGGAGGCCTAACAGGACGTTACGACAAAAAGCACGCCAACCAGTGGGGGCGTCAGAGCGGAGCGAAGTCGCGAAGCTCGTGCAATCGCAATAGGCGGGCGCAGATGCGCCCTTTCATGGAGAGTATAATGAGCAAGCTTATGACCAAAGTCGTTGCCCTTAAGAACGACCGCCGCGCCGTGACCGCGCTCGAGTATGGCATTATCGCCGGCGTGCTGGGCCTGGCCCTGATCGCCATTTTCTCGACGTTCGGCGGCAAGCTGTCGACCCTGTTCTCTGGTATCGGCGGCTCGATCTAATTCTGGCGTTCCGCTCGGGGCGATATATATCACCCGGGCAAAATACTTTCGGTGCCATACGGCGCCACGCGTGCGGCAAGGTTCGCGCCGAACCGCATTGCGTGGCCGTTTGGTAAATTACTGCAATATCTTGCGTGCCGCCAGTGCCGCAATATGAGCGCGCCAAAGGCGCGGTAATGTGAGCGGGCCGCCGGCGCCAAATTTCATCGCGCTCCGTTGCCGTTAACGTGCCGTTGCACGCTCTCGGATAAGGTCGGCGCGGGCCACTACGTCGGTCTGCCAGCCGGCATTTATTCTCGCACGTCCGGTGACGCAGCGGTACGGACGATTTTTCGGAATTGTGTTGTAAATTTCTGGCGCTTTTTCACGCGTGCAGTTTACGTTCAGGCACTTGAGCGTTTGCCGGTATATTTCTTTGGGGGGGCTCCGCGTGCACCACTTGCTGATCGAAGCTTTGAAGCTGAGTGGCATTCTCGCGCTGGCGTTCGCCGCGCTGCATGATTTCAGCTTCAGAACCGTCCCGAACTGCGTCTCGATTGCTATTCTGGTCATCGGCGTCGCGCTGTGCCTGCTGGACACAAGTCCGCCGGATGATCGTTCGCTGGTTTGGAGCGTGGGCATTACGGCCACCATCCTGATCATAACCTATATATTGTGGCGCCAGGGCTGGATGGGCGGCGGCGACGTCAAGCTGCTCACCGCGGCCGGAATGTTTGTGCCGCATTTTTGGGTACCGCTGATGGTGAGTGGCACAGCGCTGGCCGGCGGTTGCTTGGCACTGGTTTATCTGGTTGCGGGCATGGTGGTGAAGCGCCCGCATCGCGCCCGTCCGCCCAACTTCGTTGCACGGGTGCTGCGCTGCGAACAATGGCGCCTGTCCCGGCGCGGTCCGCTGCCGTACGCCGCCGCCATCGCCGTCGGTGGCGCCATCGCCACACTGCACACGTAAAAGTGATCGGTTGCATCTGATTTTCGCCACCTGAATATAAAAATGTGGATAATCGCACGGTCGGTTAACGAAGCCTTGGTCTGAACCCCACAGGCGTTGAGGAAAAGAAATGCTGCGCACGCTGCTATTTTTATTCATGGGCGCCGGGGTACTGGTGTTCTCATTCGTCGCCTGGGTCACGTTGCATCCGGCCGCGGCGCCGGTTCCGGTGGCGCCCAAAGTGGTTGTGCTGGCCGCGCAAACCACGCTGCGCGCCGGCACGTTGCTGAAGCCCGAGGATATCGAAGCCCGCGAAATGCCTGAATCCGAGGCGCCGGCCGGCGCCCGGCGGGACACGCCGCAAGCCCGCTCCGAGCTGTTCGGCGCCATGGTTCGCCAAACGTTGCTGGCGCACCAGGTGGTGCTGCCGGCGGACGTGATGCGCCCCGGCGATCACGGGTTCCTTGCCGCGGTGCTGACACCAGGGCGCCGCGCCACATCGGTCGGCGTGGACGCGGTCTCCGGCGTCGCCAGCCTGATCTGGCCGGGCGACCATGTCGACCTGATCCTGACGCAGGACGTGGCCGACCCGAATGTCGCCCGTGGCCACCGGATTGCCGCCGAAACCGTGCTGAAAGATGTGCGTGTCATCGCCATCGACCAGCAACTGGTGCAAGGCGGCAGTCAGTCCGGCGCCGGCGAAAGCGGCTCCAGGACAGTCACGCTGGAAGTAACGCCGGAAGATGTCGAGGTCGTCAATGTGGCGTCCCGCCTTGGCAAATTGTCGCTGGCCGTGCGGCCGGTCGACGCGGCGCCGAGCACCGACAATGGCCAGTCGCACCCGGTCATGTGGGACGACAAGGTGTCCACCGCTCTCACCCCATCAAAAGGCCCCGATGCACCTACCACTACGGTGAAGGTGTATAATGGCGGCGCAGAACAGGATGTGCATTTCTAATGCGAGCTATAGCCCCCCTTCTGCTGGCCGCAACCGCGCTGGCATCGATCGCCCCGCTCCATCAACCCGCCCGCGCCGCCGAAACGGCCGCGGCCCGTGGCACCGTCAGCATTCCCGCCGGCACCGGCCGGGTCATGCATCTGAGTGCACCGGCGAGCAACATCTTCACCGCGGACCCGAAAGTGGCCGAAGTGCGTCCCGCCAGTTCGGACAGCCTGTTCGTCTGGGGCGTGGCACCTGGCACCACCACGGTCGCCGCCCTCAGCGACAAGGGCGAAGCCATTGCGCAATTCCAGGTGACGGTGACGCCGTCCACCTACTTCCAGAAGCAGGCGACCAGCGATATCAGCAAGGCCGCCGCGAGGCCGAGCGTTAAGGTGCACGAGACGCCGAACGGCCTCTCCGTCGGCGGCACGGTCTCGACACCTTTGGAGGCTGACCGCGTGGTTAGCGCCGCCAAGGGCCAATTGCCCGGCGACGCGAAGATCGACAATGGCCTGCGCGTCAACAGCTCGGTGCAAGTGTCGCTGCACGTGCGCATCGCCGAGATGAGCCGCACGCTGACGCGTGAACTCGGTGTCAACTGGGCGACCGTCAACGGCAACGGCGTCAGCTCGCCGGCGAATCTCGGCAAGCATGTGCAGTTCGGTGTCGCCACCGACACCACGGTGGCAGACAGTACCGCGTCGCCGAGCCAGGCGGTGCTTTCGCTCGTGCATGGCTGGAACCTTGAGACCGTGATCCAGGCGCTGTCGGACGATCAGCTGGTGCATCTGCTGGCCGAACCGAACCTGACGACTATGAGCGGCGAGCCGGCCAACTTCCTGGTCGGCGGTGAATTCCCGATCCCGGTCGCGTCTTCGAACAACACGATTTCGGTCGATTTCAAGCAATATGGCGTGTCGCTCAGCTTCGTGCCGACCGTGCTGAGCAAGGACGATATCATTCTGCATGTCCGCCCCGAGGTCAGCCAGCTCGACAAGGCGGACGGTGTGACGTTCTTCTTCGGCGCCAACGGAACGACGGCCGGTCTGTCGATCCCGGCGCTGACGGTGCGGCGCGCCGACACCACGGTGCAGCTCGGTTCCGGCCAGAGCTTCGTGATTGCCGGCTTGCTGGAGGACCAGACCACGCTCTCCGGCAATGGGGTGCCGGGTATGGGCGACATCCCGATCCTGGGCGCGCTGTTCCGCTCCGACTCGTTCCAGCGTAGCGAGGACGAACTGGTCATCGTGGTGACGCCATATATCGTGGCGCCGGTGAACGACCCGAACGCGATCCGGCTGCCGACCGACGGCTGGCGGCCGCCGAGCGATATCGAACGCATTCTGTATTTGCGGCAGTCCGCGCCCGGTTATTCCGGCACGCAGAAGCCGATGCAGCGTATTCCGGCCGACGCCGGGTTCATGGTCGAATAAGGATAGGATGATGCACCGCAAATTTCTTTTGACCTCCGCCATGGCCGCGACATTGCTCGGCCTGGCCGGATGCGATCAGTATGACCCGCTCTACCGCGACGGGCTGTGGCACCCGACCCATAGCAACCGTGCCGAC
>Ga0116228_10001179_pt1 | contig 21407 bp, 20 predicted proteins | sample S1TSphfallax_2_FD_89694 | JGI IMG/M metagenome (GOLD analysis project Ga0116228, IMG submission 89694) | Host-associated microbial communities from peat moss isolated from Minnesota, USA - S1T2_Fc - Sphagnum fallax MG | ecosystem: Host-associated > Plants > Peat moss > Unclassified | place...
GCCGTCGTCGGTGGACCGCTCGCCGGCGAGACGTTAGCTCAAGCGCGTGCCGAGCTCGGTGCCTCGCTGATGGGCCCGCTCGATGCGAGCGTGCGTTTTCCGGTGCTCACGAAGATCATCGATGCGCGCGAAGCGCTCTCGGTGCAGGTGCATCCCGACGACGCCTACGCGCAACGCGTCGAGCGCCAGCCCAACGGCAAGACGGAGTGCTGGTACATCCTCGCCTGCGATCCCGGCGCCGAACTCGTGCTCGGCTGGACGCACGACACCGATCGCGCCGAATACGAGCGCCGCGTCGCCGACGGCACGCTCGGCGACATCTTGCGCCGCGTTCCGGTGAAACCCGGCGACGCGTTCTATCTTCCGGCGGGCACGCTGCACGCGATCGGTGCGGGCATCCAACTCTTCGAGACGCAGCAGGCCAGCGATCTGACGTATCGCATCTTCGACTGGAATCGCGTCGGACCGGACGGCAAGCCGCGCGAGCTCCACGTCGCGAAGGCCGCCGACGTCGTCGACTACCGCGCGACGTTCCCCGGCGCCGTGAAGCAGATCGCGTTCGCGGACGGCTCGCTGCACCGCACGATCGTGATCGCGGCGCCGCACTTCGCGGTCGAGCGCGTGACGATCGACGCCGCGGGCGGAACGCTCGCGACCGAGGGCCGGCCGCTCGCGATCATGGCGATGGACGCACCGATCGCGCTCGACATCGACGAGACCAGCACGCCGCTCGGCCGGTGGTCGACGGCGATCGTGCCCGCCTCGAACGCACGCGTCGCGTTCACCCCCGCCGACGGTCCGATGGAAGCGCTGATCGTGCGCGTGCAGCCCGATCTCGCGCGCCTGCGTCACGACGCCGCGACCGGCGGCGTTGCGCAGGCCGATCTCGACGTCTTCTTCGCGCAATTCTAGGTCTTCGCGTTCGCGCAATTCTAGGTCTTCGCGCGCTTTTCGGCTCGGGTCGGGCCGGGGTGCGTCGGCCACCACCACGGTTCGGCCTGACGTTCGTCGCGCACGCCGGCGATCACGAACGCGACGGTGAGCGCGAGCAGAAACGCATAGGCCACGTACGCGGCGATGCGTTGCTCCGGCTCGCTACTGAACTCGATCGCGGCGGCGACGCAGTAGCCGATCGTCGCGGCCCACCCGGCGCTCGTCCACGGCGCCGCGGAGCGCAAGACGACGACCGAACGCACCGAGAGCGCAGCAAGCGCGACGTCGAAGGCGACGTAGAGCGGCTGCACGCGCGGCGCGACTTAGACGGAGACGGCGGCTTCGCGGGCCGGCGACGGCGTGCGCCATGAGGCCGGCGGAACGGCGCCCGCGAGCAAGAGTCCGCTCACGTCGGCGGGATCCGGCGCGGTTTCGAGCCATTCGTTCCGGTTCGCGGTCGGCACGCGGTCGTGCGGCTGCGCGAGCAGCAGCAGAATCTGCGCGATGTTGTTCGCGTAGCGCAGGTACCGCATCACCAGCACGGGCACCGCGGCGATGCCGGTCACGTTACGGCGACGCTGCTTCTTGTTGGCGAAGTTGTTCTTCATCATCGCTCGCAGACGGCCGAGGAAGAAGTTCGACTTCGTGCGGATGCGCAGGCCCCAGATGCGCGCGGCGGCGGCATCGGTCTCGTCGATCACCTTGCGATCGTATTTTTCCCAGTCGAGACCCATCTTGGCGTACACCGTCGACTCGCAGTCGCGCAGATACATCGTGATGTACACAGCGAGCGTGAACAGCTTGATCGCGATCTGGTTGCCGAAGCCGCGCGTGTACTGCGGCTGGCTGCGCAGCATGAGCGCGAAGAACCGGCTGTGCCGGCGCTCGTCGTTGCACCACTTGTCGAAGTACTTGAAGATCGGGTGGAACGCGAACTCCGGCCGCAGCCGCATGTGATCGCTGATGTTCTGGTAGCGGTAGAAACCGATGATCTCCGAGAGATACGTCGTCACGAAGATCCACTTCGGATGCATGTACTGCATCTTCTGGAGCTTCGGCAGGCCGGCGAGGTCGAACGGCCGGCCCATGTCGCGCATCACCCAGTTGAGGAACGATGCGTGGCGGCCTTCGTCGCGGCCCATGCACTTGTAGAGCGAGCGCACGTCGGCGTCGCTGATGTGCTTCTGCACGTCGCTGTAGAGCAGGCAGCCCGAGAATTCGCCGATCGATGAGCGGTTGAGGAACTCGTAGAACTCGTCCCAGATCGGGCGATAGTCGACGTTCTTGACGTCGTCGTCCCACTTGAAGTGCGAGCGGTTGTAGTCGGCCTCGAACTCCGCACGCAGGGTGGTGAACTCATCGCGCGTGTGCGAAACGTCGAGCGCGTTGAGCATGCCGATGTCGGTGCGATAGAGGCGCGGCTTGAGCAGATCGGGAGCCGCATCACTGCGGCGAACGACGGTGGCCATCGGGACTTAGACGCGCACCGCTTCGAAGACGAACGAGTCGTAGAAGAAGAACTTCACCCGGCGCGAGCGCGTGATCTTGAAGCCGTTGGCGGCCATCAACTTCTCGATCTCGTCGTAGCTGAACATGAACAGCTTCGTCATGCGGTTCTTGCTGTGGAACTTCGTGCCGACTTTCATCCAGAAATCGTTCATCATCGTGCGCAGCGCGAACGATGCGACGAGTTTCCGATCGCTCAGCTTCGCGAGGCGCGTGAGCATGACCGACGCTTCTTCGACCGGATAGTGGAAGAGCACGTCGAGGCAGCACACGAGGTCGTACGTGCGCGCGGTGCCTTCGACCGCGGCGATGTCGCCCACGGTGAACGTCGGCGGCGTCTTGCGCGTGCGGCCGCTGTTGATGTACTTCGCGAAGTGCACCATCGGGGCGGAAACGTCGAACCCGTCGACCTCATAGCCGTGGTCGGCCAGCGCGATCGCGAGGGTGCCCGTTCCGCATCCGGCGTCGAGGGCGGTGACGTTCTCGTCTTTCCCGACCCACGCGATCACGGTGTCGAGCGCGCGCTGGTGGCCGTCGCGGATGACCTTCCAGATCGGCGGGATGTCGCCGCTGCCGTAGATCGCCGTCCAGCGCGAGAACCCGGAGGTCTCGAAATAGCGGTGGACGCGTTCGCCGACGGCGCTCGAGTTGGATGACCCGAAGTTCGGAACCCGAGTACCGGGTTTCGCGTGGGTCGCGGGGGTGGCAGTGGTCCGCAGGTCGGTCGACATCGATTCCCTCCCGGGCAGAGCCGCCCGATGGGTCGATGCTACGGCTCCGGCCTAGCGGCGGGCGGTGAGCGTCATCACCTGAGTCCGCCGATCGCCGCGGAATCGACGGCGCACCATCCCAACGAAGACCATGCCGCCGATGGCCAGCGCAGCGAGCACGGCGGCGATCACGAGCACCTTGAGGACGAAGACCAGCATGAACAGCCCGATGAGCACGGCGGCGATGGTCAGGGTCAGACGGACGAATGCAGGCAGCATCGATGAACCTCCGCCCGATCTACCGCCGGCCGGGGGCTATGTTTCGTCGGAGATCGCGAGCCGGCGGAGCTTCTCGGTGACGACGGCGATGGAGGCATTGCGCCGGTTCTCCACGATGCCGCGCTCGGCGAGCTCGTGAAGTTTGCGCGTGACCGTCACACGGTTGCTGCCGATCATGTCGGCCAGCCGCTGGTGCGTGAGCGGCACGTCGATGAGCGTCGCGCTGCCGTCGAGCCGGCCGAATTTCTCCGCCAGCTCGAGCAGGGTGCGGTAGAGGCGCACGTTGACGCTGTTGTTGAGCAGGTCTTCGATCAATACTTGCGACTCGGTCATGCGCTTGGCAAACGAACCGATCACGTCGATCGCGGCGGCCGGCTGTGCGGCGATGAGATCGGTGAGATCGCTCTGGCTGACGCTGATCACGCACGCGTCGCCCATCGCTTCGGCGCACAGGCACGAGAGCGTCGACGACTCGGTGCGCCACTGTAAGAAGACGTCGTTCTCGCTGAGGATCGAGAGCGTGATGGTCCGGCCGTTCGGCAGCAGGTTGAACAAGCGCAGCATGCCGGTCTCGACGAAATGGAAGACCATGCCGTCGTCGTAGAGCGGCGCGATCTCATCGCCCGTCGCGAGCACCCGCGTTGCGTATTTGCCGCGCTGTTTGATCAACGCGACGCGCAGGCGCTCTTTCGCGGCCGCGCCGGCGAGCTCGCTCTCCTTCGCCTTATCTTCGAGTTTGTAGCCGTCGGCGACGGCCATCGCGATCATCGAGCGCAGGTCGGCGAGTTCGTTGATGATCTCGAGCGGCGGAAATTCGCCGTTGTTGTGCTCGAGCAGTGCGAGCTCGATCATGTTCGTCGCTTCGATCGTGCGGCGGATCGCGTCGGAGAGATCCATGCCGGTCCGCGCCTGATAGCGCCCGGCCTCGCGTGAGAACCCGAGCAACTCCTCGAAGTCGGCGGTCTCGACGGCGCGCACGATACTCTGCCAGTAGCGGCGGTGCTCTTCGACGACTTGCGGCTGGGCGACCGTGGCAAACTCCGTCTCGGTCTTTCCGACCCAACGACCCTCGTAGGCCTGCTCGCTCTTCTTGAGCATGGCGGCTAGCGCAGACGACACGAAAGGGAGTATCGCGTAGGAATCGGCGCGGTCCTTTCGCTCGTCCGGCGCTTGCGTTTTGCGTACGAAAGCGACACAATGGCGGCATGAATACCGGAGCGATTTCGAGCGCCGTCAGCGGCGTCGACGCCGGCAGCTCGATTGCCGTGTCCGTGTTGACCTCGGTCGAGAACGCGCAGATGGCGCAGATCGCGACCCTCTTCAGCTCGATCGGGCTCGGCCAAAACTTCAGCGCCAGCGCCTAGAGCATCCCCCGTTCGTAGCGGGCGCGAACATACGTTCGCGCGAAGACGATCCGTCCCGTGAACGAGGTCTTTTCGCTGTTGCATCCGGCCGTCGCCGCATGGTGTGACGAACGGTTGGGTGTCCCGACGCCGCCCCAGGCGCAAGCGATTCCGCTCGCGCACGAGGCCGGCGCGACGCTGATCTGCTCGCCGACGGGCACGGGCAAGACGCTCTCCGCCTTCTTGCCGGTGATGTCGCGGCTGGCCGAACGGCGCGATGCCGACGCGCTCTTCCCGCGACCCTATTGTCTGTACATCTCACCGCTCCGCGCTCTCGGGTACGATGTCGAACACAACGTGCGCCGTCCGTTGCGGGAGATGGGATTGCTCGAACGTCCGAACAGCGAGCGGGGAACGCTGCGTCGCGGCCGCATCCGCGAGCGCTTCGTGCGCACGGGCGTGCGGACGGGCGACACGCCGGTCGAGGAACGCCGGCTGATGATCGCGCGCCCGCCGCACATCCTCATCACCACGCCCGAGTCGCTCGCGCTGATGATCGCGATGGACTCCTACCGCAAGACGTTGCGCTATGTCGAGACGGTGATCGTCGACGAAGTGCACGCGCTGGCGGGCAACAAACGCGGCGTGCAACTCGCGCTCTTGCTCGAGGCGCTCGATGAAATCGCAACGCAGCCCGTGCGGCGCGTGGGCCTCTCGGCGACCGTGTCGCCCCTCGACCGGGTGGCATCGTTTCTCGCCGGCGTCGACCGGCCGTGCGCGATCGTCGACTGTCGCGGCTTGCGCTCGATCAAGCTCGACGTCGTCGCACCCTTCGCCGGCGCGATGGCGCCGCTCGCGAGCGCCGCGCGCACGATGGCCGCGATGAGCGACGACGTGCGCACGACGCTCGTCTTCACCAACGTGCGCAGTCAAGCCGAACGCGTCGCACACGAAATGGAAGCCGCCGGTGAGCCGGCCGGCGAGATCGACGTGGTCGACGAAACGCGCACGGCACCGGTGCGCGAACGCACGATCGGCGTGCATCACAGCTCGCTCGAACGCAACGTGCGCCACCGCGTCGAAGCCGGCTTGCGCGCCGGCACGTTGCGCACGGTCGTGTGCTCGAGCTCGCTCGAACTCGGCGTCGACATCGGCTTCATCGACCGCGTGCTGCTGCTCGGCGGCGCGCGCGGCATGACCTCGACGCTGCAACGCGTCGGACGCGCCGGTCACCGCCCCGGCGCCGTTGCGAGCGGTATCGTGATCGCCCAAGATCGCGACGACATCGTGGAGGCGGCCGCGACGAAGCGGTGCATCGCCGACGGCGTGATCGAAGACGTGATGATCCCGGAGGCGCCGCTCGACGTGCTCGCGCAGTGGCTCGTCGGACTCGCTGCGCCCGACCGTCGCGTCGAGATCGCGCACGCGCTGGCCCTCGCGCGCCGCGCCTACCCCTATCGCGATCTCGGCGAAGCGGATCTGCGCGCGTGCGTCGACTACCTCGCCGGCCGCGGCGCGGGGCCGGACGAAGCGCACACGCGCCGCATCGGCGCCGACGGCGATGCGATCTACGGCCTGGGACGCGACGTCTCGAGCGCCTACTTCGAAAACGTCGGCACGATCCCCGACGAGCAATCGGTGTACGTCTCGGCCGGCGGCAAGGCGATCGGCCGGCTCGACGAGACGTTTGCGTCGTCGCTCGCCGAGGGCGACGTGTTTCTGCTCGAGGGCCGCACGCTGCGCGTCAAGGAGATCGGGCCGCGCGGCCTGCGCGTGGAGCCGTTCACCGGCAAGCCGAACGTGCCGCAATGGTCCTCGCACATCAAGGGCGTGCCGCCGCCGCTCGCGCGCGAGGTCGGCACGTTGCGGCGCGGCGTTGCATCCGCGCTGGATGCCGGCGGCACGCCGGCGGCGTTCGCCTATCTCCAGTCGCGCTACGCGCTCGACGGGGCGGAAGCGGCGCACGTGGTGCGCTACATCGCGCAGCAGCGGGCGCTCTCGGCCCTGCCCGACGAGCGGCGTGCGGTGGTCGAGATCTACCGCATGGACGCGCGGCAGACCGCGGTCTTCCACACCTGCGCGGGGCGGCGCGTGAACGAGACGCTCGCGCGCATCGTCGGCGCGCGCATCGCGCGGCGTCATCGCGTCTCGGCGCAGCTCACGACCGACGACAATGGCTTCCTCATCGCGTTGCCGGCTCGGCTGACGTTGCCCGATGCGGAGTGGGCGCAGCTGTTGCGCGTCGACGGCTTCGACGACGATCTGCTCGCCGGATTGCGCTCCTCGCACTTGCTGCGCCACCACTTCCGCTACGTCGCGAACACGGGGTTGCTCGTGCTGCGCCGCGCCGGCGGACGTTCGCTGCGGCGCGGCGCGCTCGCGTGGAACGCGCAGAAGATCTTCGACCGGCTCTTCGAAGCGGACCGTGACTTCCCGTTGATCCGCGAGACGATTCGGGTCGTCACGCGCGATCTGCTCGACGCACCGGCGGCGCGCGCGTATCTCGAGGCGCTCGAGGGGGAGCCGCGCGTGATGCACCCGCCGGCGGCGACGCCGTTCACCTTCGGCATCGTCACCTCGAGTTTCGGCGACACCGTCGTGATCGACGATCGCGCCGCGATGGTCGAAGCGCTGCACGAACGCGTGCTGACGTTGCTCGGCGAAGCGCCCGATACGCCTGACTCGCCGCTCGCGCCGCCGGCGCCGCCGACGGACCGGCGCGGCCAGCCGACGCTCGTGCCGCTGCGATGATCCTGCCCGCACCTGCGGCCGACCGTCATCCGATCGCCGGCGGCGTCGTGGCGTTGCCCGGCGGCTTCGCGCTGCTCGAACGTTCGCGTGTGCTGCTCTGCGCCGACGCGCACTTCGGCTACGAAGACGTGATGGGCGGCGCGTTGCCGCTGTGGAGCACCGCGGCGATCGCGGCGACGATCGCGGTCGCGGCGCGGCGCTACGACGCGCGCGAGATCGTCTTCCTCGGCGACCTGCTGCACGGCACGGGCATGACCGAGGGCGCGGTGCGCGCGGTGCAGCGCGAATTGCTGGCGCTGCGCGAGATCGCGCCGCTCACGTTCATCGCGGGGAATCATGAAGGCCGCTCGCGCGGCCGATCGATTCTCGGCGAGACGGTCGAGGCGTGCGAACGCGACGGCTGGCAGCTCATCCACGGCGACAAACCCGCGTTGCCCGGCGTGCCGACGATCATCGGACACCTCCATCCGAGCCTGCACCTCGGCGGCACGAGCGCGGTTCCCGCGTTCCTCGCCGCGCACGCGCTCGTCGTCGTTCCCGCGCTCACGCCGTACTCGACCGGGCTCGACGTGCTCTCCGATTCGTGCCTGCACGCGCTCGCGCCGTACGGCGTGCGGCGCCCGGATCTGCAGGTCGTCGCCGCGACGGCGGAACGCGTCTACCCGTTCGGCACGCTCTCGCGCTTGCGTGAGACCGCGCGGAACGCGCCGCACCCGCGAGCGAACGGCTATCGCCGACGTCATCTGCGCGGCGACGGTGGCTAGCTCGCGCTAATTCGAGATGCGGTAGAAGTACTCGTCGCCGGCGTTGAGCCCGTCGTCGTAGTAGGCGTACAGGTAGCCGTTGTGACCGTCGAAGATCGCGCGAATGTCTCCCAAACCGCCACTCGGTGCCGGAATCGTCAGCGTGGTCTGTGTGCCGCCCGTGGTGACCGCGTAGATCGTGCTGCCGTCGTCGGTTGCATAGGCACGCCCGTCTGCGCCGATCGCGAGGCTCCACTGCTGCGTCGAGAGCGTTCCGGTGAACGAGTTCGGCGGCGTGTACTGCACGGCCGTTCCCGTGATCGGCGAATACACCCACACGCACTTCTGCAGCGTATCGAGCATGTAGGCGGCGGATTCTTCCTCGCTGAGCGCGAGCGAGGTGAGCGACGAACCTGCCGCGGTGATCGTCGTGGGTGCCGATGCCCCTTGTTGCGTGTACATCACGTCCGCCGCGTCGTCGAGGAAGAACTGGCGGTCGTTGAGTGCGACGAGCGATGAGATCGCGGCGACGTAGCCGGTGGCGATCGTGGTGTTGCTCGAGAAACTCGAACCGCTGAAATCGTCCGAGTGGAGCGATTCGTTCCCGTCACCTTCGTAGAGCCGTCCGGGTGAGGGGTCGAACGCAAGTGATTTTGCAACCGAAGCACCGGAAACGCTGCTGGTCGTGTAGGCCGTCCCGCTGCAACTGCTGCCGTTGAGGTTGGCGACCGGCACGAACTCCACACCGAACGGCGGCGTGGCGACGCTGTAGTCACCATTGAATGTGAAGGCGAGGCCGCCCGTCACCGGCGCAACCGCGAGGTTGTTCGCGCTCGTGTAGATGCAGGCCGCGATCTGCTCCGTCGCCGCATCGAAGTAGCCGAGCTCGTCGCCGCCGCTCTCGGTGCCCATGGAGAAGGCGAAGCCGCTGGGGACGCCCGGCGTGATGCGTGAATCGATCGGCGCGAAATACGTATAATCCGGCTGCTCCGCGATCGTTGCGGCGGGGAGCATCGTCGAGGCGAGCGTTCCGCTCACCGCGATTCTCTGCCCGCCGGCCGCCGTCGGGAGCAGATACGACGAGGCGGAGTTCTCCACGGTAAAGGCACCACCGAGCACGTCGCCGGGCGATGTGAGTTGCAGCGTCACCGTATCCGTCGGGGCGCTGACGCTGATCGACGTGCCCGACTGCGCGCCGTCGTGCAGCGTGAGCTGCGACGTGCTCGTGGCGAGCGCCAGCGTGAGCGTTGCGGGGCTGCCGGTCGCGTCGATGTAATCGGCGGGGCCGACGATCGTGTTGCCGCTCGAATCGTATGCGGTCACCACCATCGGCACCGTGCCGGGCGAGCGTCCGATGAGTCCCGGAGCGCTGAGATCGACGCTCGACGGAAACCCGCCGAGCACGAGTGGCACGGTGACGTTGGCGCTGCCTTCGGCGATCGTCGCGCCGAAATTCGACGCGCCCGACAACAGGCTGCCCGTGGGTGATCCGCTGACGAGCGGCCCGCTATAGAGCAGCAACTTGAACGTGTCGGAACCGACCGGAGCCGGCGCCGTGATGATGCACGCGCGCCCGCCCGTCACGGCGGTGCAGTTCGTGCTCCCGGCACTGAGATCGACGCCGGTCGCGGCTCCGCCGTTGACCTGGATCGAGGCGCTGAGCGTCGACGACGACACGTATGCGGGCAGGCGCCGATGAACGGCCGCGGCGCTGCCGGCTGCCGGAATCGTGAGCGAGAAGCGCGCGGTGCTCTGTGCACCGGCCGGATTGGACCCGCCTTGCGCGGGCGCTGCCGCGGGCGCGACGTGAGCGGCACCGCTCGAACATCCCGCCATCGCGAGCACCATGCTCGCGAGGATGAGCGAGCGACGCGAACGCGATCGAGTCATCGAACGCTCCGGCTAGCGCCGATTCCGGCTCGAGACGGGGATCGTCGTCGTCGTGACGCTGACCGTGAACGTCGTTGCAGCGTTGCCCTGACTCGTGTCGACCACCGTGATCGTCGACGTGCCCGCCGAGAGCGACGCGAGCGATACCGAACCCGTGCCGCCGCTGGCCGAGACGACGCCCGGATTCGAGGACGTCGCGGTGTAGACATCTCCCGAAGTGCCGTCGCTCACGCCGACCGTGTCGCTCACGCCGGTGGCGGTGAACGCTTCATCCGCCACGGCGCCGACGCTCGCGCCCGGATAGCCGAAGGTGAAGCTCATGGCGGCGTAGTCGAGCGAGACGACGCCGCCGATCGAATCATAGAAGTTCAGGGTGCCGGCGGTCGGCGACGTGGCAGCCGGAACCGACAAGACTTGCGAAGCGAGCGGAATGGTGCCGGCGAGGCCGCCCGATGCGGCGTGGACGCCGTTGACCCATGAGGGAATCCCGCTGATCGTCTTCGCGACGTTCACGCGCAGCCCGAGGGCGGTCGTCTGGCCGTAGGCGGCGAGTGCGGTGTCGAGTGACGTGGCATACGCGTCGTCCACGTCGACCGTTGCCGTGACCTTGCGATCGACGTTCGTGTCGTGGAAGGTGACCGTTGCCGCGCCGACGCCGGTCGCCGAGCCGCTGAGCACCGGGCTCGCGTAGCCGAGAAGACTGACGACCCCGCTGCTCGGGTTGACGGAGATGGACGACCCGCCGATGGTGAGACCGCCCGGACTACCGTTGGAGGCGGTGATCGAGAAGCCGTCGTTGTTCGCGTGCAGCGCGACCGACAGGGGCGAGACGGAGAGCATGCCGATCACGCTCACCGCGAGCGGCGCCGGCGCGGTGCCGACCGCCGGCGTCAGCGCGATCGTCGTCGAGCCCGTCGTGAGCGGCGTGAGCACGTAGCCGTTTTCGGAGGCGGACACGGAGATGATGGTCGGATCCGCGGCGGCCACGGTCCACGGCCCGTTCCCGGCCGAGAGCGTCAACGTCGCCGACGCGTTGTTGCCGGCCGTCGAGGTATACGACATCGTGAGGTTGCCGGCGCTCGGCGAGTACGCGTGCACCGCACTCGCGATCGAATACGTCGCCGTGCCCGGCGCCACGTCGTTCACGCCGATCAGGTACGTCTGGCTGCCGCTCGTGATCAGCAAGACGTCGCTCCCGGCGCCGTTCGGCGTTATCGTGAGCGCGTTGCCCACGAGCGTCGCGCTCGCGTACTGGCTCGTGGTCGTCGCCGAGCTCACCCACTGATCGGTGTAGCTCGAGGTGCCGCCGCCGAGCGTGTACGTCGATGACAGATTCGTGCCGCTGTTGGTGGTGGGGAACGAGATGCCGCTGGTCGTGCACGTCGCGCTACTGCCGCAGGTTCCGACCGTCGCCGTGATCGCCGCCGGTACGACGGTGACGGTCCGGGTGCTCACGTCCGGCGTCGGCGCGGCGCTGTCGGTGATGGTGATGGTCGCGGTGCCGAGGCCCGACGCACCGTAGCCCGTCGCCGTGACCGTGTAGTTCGGCGACGAACCCGAGACGGTGGCGGTCGACGTATCGCTCGAGGTCACCGTATAGGGCGGCGTTCCGCCGCTCACCGCGAGCGTGCCGCTTTGACCGATCGCCGTGAATTCGAAGTGCGTCGATGCGATGTTGGCGCCGCCGAGCACGGTGCCGAGCGCGGCATTCACGGACGACGCACTCAGGGTGAACGGCGTCACGCCGCTGCCGGCGGTCGCGGTGATGTTGGTGTTCGCGCTTCCCGCGCCGCTGTAGCTCAGCACGAGCTGATCGTTCGGGCTCGCGACGGTTGCGCTGCGGCCGGAATTCGCTCCGTCGAGGATCAGCGAGAAGGCACCACTCGTATCGCTCGACGTCACGCTGATCGAGGGGTTGTAGTTGCCCGGGTTGACGATCACGGCACCCGACGCATCGAGCGGCACGATCACGACGAGCGCCGTCGCGCTCGCGCCCGGCGTGAACGTCGACTGCGAGAGGTACATCTGCAACTGCGCGATGTTCCCACCGATGTCGAGCGCGACGACGTTTTGCGCATTCGCGGTGATCGTCGCCGGGAGCGAGGCGGTCCCGAGTGCCGATCCTCCGCCGTTGGCCTGCGGATACGACGTGACTTGGAGGACGTCGGTGCCGACCGGCGCGCTGAAGCTCACCGTGCACGTGACCTTGGCGCCGGCGGTGCTGCATCCGCTTGCCGATGCGCCGACGTTGACCGTCGTCGAGAGCGCGGAGCCCGGTGTCGAGCCGTTCACCGAGAGAAGAGAGAGCGTGATCGACTGCGTGGCCGGCGAGACGAACTTCGGCGCACGCCGTTGCGAACTGGTCTGCACCGGCGTGTACTGCTGGAACGAGACCGACAACGTTGCGGCCGCGCTCGGCCCCGCGGTGGCGGTGCTTCCGATCTTCGGCGGACTCACGGATGAGCCGCCACCGCCGCCACCACCGCACGCGCTGAAGAAGACGCAAACCAAAGCGGCGGCGACAGAGCGACGTCGAGGAAGCCATGTCCAGCCCCGCATCGTTGGCCACCTTTAGCGCCGAGCTCTCGCTATTCCCACCCCCGTTCGTCAACCGTGTAAGGAGACTCACTCTCGCGCGGCGAGCGCCTCGAGCGCGATGTAGGCGGCCGCGACCTGTGAACCCGACGCGATGTCGCCGTCGCGCAGCAGCGCGGCGAATTCCGCGATCGTCGCCGTCTCGATCACGATCGATTCGGTCGGATCCAAGCGCTGTTCGAACTGCGGCGTTGCGTTCTCGATCAAGTAGATGTGAAAGCTCGCATTGGAGCTGGTCGGATCGGCGAAGAGCGAGCGCAGCAGCTGCGGCGGATCGCCGGCATAGCCGGTCTCTTCGGCGAGCTCGCGCACGGCGCAGGTTTCGGGCGTCTCGCCCGGGTCGAGCGTGCCGGCCGGAAGCTCCAACGTGACCCGTCCGATGCCGTGTTTGTACTGTCGCACGAGGACGATGCGCCGCTCGGGCGTCAGCGCCGCAACGATCGCGAAGCCGCGGCTCTCACGAACGAAGTAGCCGTCGATGATCGCACCGTCGGGGAGTTCGACGACGTCGCTGCGCAAGCGCAGAAACGGCTCGTCGATGCGATAACGCGATTCCCTGATCGTCCACGGGCGGAGCCGTTCGTCGTCGTTCATCAGCGTGAGGAAATCTTCACCGAAATGCGGAACGTTGCGCGAACGCGTACGGTCGTACCGGATCGGAGAGGCAGAACCATCGAAGCGATTCGCATCGGCACTTATTACGACACGACGTCCGGTACACTCTGGAAAGACGGCACCTATTTTCCACGAGGAACGCGGGTGCTCGTCACGGGCCTGCACATCGAGCAGGGCTACTGCGTGCGTTTCCCCGCCGACGACGGCGACGAGCCGCTCGAGACCTGGGAAGATTGGGAAGAGCTCGAGTTCCTGGCCGAAGAAGGCTCGGTCGAACGGGGCGGAACGCTACCGACCAGCGTGCTCAGCGAAGCGCGCGAGGTGCTCGACGACGCCGAAGACGGCTGTCATCTGCACCTTCACGAATCCGACGACGAGTAGGCGGTCTTACGGCGCGGAACAGTCTGGCTCGACCTGGATCTGGACCTGCGAGTACTCCTGGAACAAGCTGGAGTAGCTGCCCGACTGAATGGTGCCGTTGGCGTAGAGCTGTTCGATGCCCGGGTAGCTTCCTTGGCTGTTTTCGACGTCATTGTAAATCGCGAGTGCCGGACTCGTCACCGTGAAATTCATGAGGATGCCGCCGTCGGTCGTCGGGTTGGCCGCATTGAACGTGATGGTATAACCGCCCGAAATTTGCGAGATCGTATCGCCGCTCGTGGTGCTCACCGCCGCCCACGATGTGAGCGTCGGCGGCGTGACACCGCCGGTGCCGAACTGGCTGTTGCCGCTATTCGTTCCATCGTTGAGGGGTGCCGCAAATCCACCGGCTGGATCGGCGGAAAACGGATAGAGCGCCGTGGATCCGCCCGTAGAGCAGTCGTAATTACTTCCGCTGAAGAAATTCCCGTAACTGTTTGCCGGCGTACCGAAAAACGCGAGGGCATCGAGATTGTCGTCGTTGGCGTCCGTCATGAGTCCCACGTACTGCGTGTTCTGCAACATCGTCAGGCTCAGCGCTTGGGAGGTGCCGGGGGCGAGGCTCGATGTCGAAACGTCCGTTTCGCCGATGGCGAGAATCGTGCTGTTGGTGTCAAGCCCGTTTTCGGTTTCGATGGCCACGATCTCATGCTCGGACGATCCGGTCGCGTAGATCGGAAGGGAGAACGATTGTGAGCCGTTGTCTCCGTAGGGACTCGGAGTCGCATCGACGATCCTGGTGCCGTCCACGAAAATTTCGAGTTGACCCTGATACGGCGCGGGACTCGCATTGATATAGGCCGGCGTGCGACGAGATACGGCAGCCTTCCGCGATTGCATCGCGGACGACGACTTGATTTGGGCCTCGTGAAATGTGGCGGGATACTTGATCGTCAGCGTCTCGGTTGCGAGCGGCGTGCCGGAGTGTGGCGCCGTCGTCGTCACCGATGAGGGGGCGCGTGTCGTCGAGGGCGTCGATCCGCCGCCGCATCCCGTCACCATCAACGTGCAAGCCGCGACTGCCGCGATCCGTCCGAACGTCGTCACTTGCGGCGGGCCTTTCCTGAGACGGTGAGCGTCGTGCTGTCGATGTACAGCGTGGTGACGGCGCTCAGGTTGTTGGAGTCGGTGATGGTGAAGGAGCACTGGCCGGCGCCCTGGCTCGTGCTCGCGTCGAACGTGAAGGCGTAGTTGCCGCTGGGCGGCATCGTTGCCCCCGGGACCGGCGGCGTCGACGGAGTCGGCGAGGGGAACGAACTCGTGAGCGAACCCTCGACGATGCCGTTGCTGCAACCGTCGTTGGAAAGCGTGAGCGCTGCACCCGCATCGTTGAAATTCGCACTGACGCTGAGGCCGACTTGGATCGCAGCCGGGGTGGGTGCGGCGAATTCGACCGACGTCGTCGTCGACATCGATGGAGCGCTCGTCGACACGGCGTATGCGGGGAACCCGTTGATCGTCGGAATCGTATAGCTGCCGTCGGCGCCGATGAAGATCGAGCGCGGAACCACCCCAACGCTATAGGACTGCGTTTCATTCTGTGCATCCGTGCCCAGATACGGCACCGTCGTGATGATCGGGTTTCCGCTTGCGATTTCCGCGACGTTCCATTGAACCGATGGTTCGCTCCCGGTGCCGGTATAGGTATACGTGGCGGGACCGAATTCGAATGCGGTCGGCGGCGATTGCGCCGGCGCCGGAACCGGCAACGATTGCGGCGTGGTCGGCGTGACGTCGGTGTAGGCCGATGCGAGCGTAAGCGTCGCCCCCGTGACCGGTACGAACGCGTTGTTGATCAGCGATCCGGGGGTCGTGATGGTGTTGTAATCGGCGTCGACCGGAACGACGCCGACCGGAACCGTTTGGGTACCTCCTCCGAACACGACGCTCGACGCGGTGGACGTTACGTCGAGAAAGGCCACGACGCCATCCAGGTTGATCGTGAGCGGGTTGTTCTGGCCGGCCGTGACCGAGACGTTGTTCGCCACGCCGGCCGAGAGCAGATAATAGCAATAGTCGTAGAGGTACATCGAAACGGTGTAGCCTGTCCCGACCGGCACCGTGATCGTGTCCGAGCATGTCGACGCCGACACGAAGCATTCTTGAGTCGAGTCTTGGATCAACGTGCTGCCGGAATACACGTCGACCTCCATGTAATCGGTCCCCGATGAAACGTACTCGGGACTGCGACCGGTCGACTTTTCGAGCGCGGTCGCGCGAGCGTTCAGCTTCTGCCCGAGGGCACGGATCTGCGGCGATGCCGCGGTGTTGGCCATCGTGCGGATCGAGGCGTTCGCCGTTTTCTTCCCGTAGATGGCTTGGATGCGCGTTCGCCGCGCTGCCACCTCGGCGGCGCTCTCGGTATGGCGCGGGATCGAAATGGTGACGCTCAATTGCGACGTCGGACCGGTGAAGGCCGTGTTCACCTGCGTGTTCGGCGGGATCGATGACGAGTCCGACGTGAGGGACGGCGAGGTGCCGCCACCGCCACCACCACCGCAAGCGGCGAGGATCGCGCCGAGGAGGAGTGCGGTAGCGACGATGGACGTGCGCACGTGCGGAGCCCTCATTGTCCGATCACCGGCAAGGTGCCCTCTGCGCCGGTCGGGGTCGTTACGGGAAAGACGAGATACGAGACGCCGGTCGGTGTCGCGTTCGGGAACGGCTCCGGCGTCGTCGACGGCACGGGGAAATAGCCGCTCCTTCCGACGCTACCGATGACGGAGATGTTCGGTGAGCCGTTCGGAACGTTGTCGAACGCGGCCGTCACGACGTCTGCCGGCGAACAGACCTGAATGCTCCCGTAGGACGTACTCGTCGTCGCATTGCCGCTACACCCGCCCGGATCGACGGCCGAGCTGTACGCGACCGACAACGTCACGTCGGGGACGCCGGGGAAGAGCGGATCCTGGTATTCGTCGAGAAACACGAGTTGCAGCGAGATCGGCGTGTCGTAAATCGACGGGTTGAGAATCGTATTTCCGGATGCGTCGAGCGCGATGACGAAGATGCGCAGCGACGTAATGTCGCCGTTGTCGACGTCAGCCGGCCTGCGAGAGGCCGCCGTGCCCCGATGATTGGACGCATCGCCGTCGCCATAGTCATTGTACGGAGCGCCGAGGTAACTCGCCGATGAGGCGAGGTACACGGAAGCGGCTTGGCTCGTCAGCGAGAGCGACGCGGAATTCGATGCGTTCTGCGCGACGTCGAGTTGGACGGCACCGCTACCGGTCAACGTGCCCGTGCCGTTCGTTCCCGTATAGGTTTGCGCGAGGTACACGTCGAGTCCGAGCGGTGCGGCGACGCTCAGCGTGCAGGTGATGCCGGATGAGCCGCTCGAGCATCCCGGGCTCGTAGCGGTGAGGGAGAAGACCTGCGGCGTTCCGCCGCTCACCGGCGTTCCGCCGGATTCGAGCAGCGTGAAGACGATCGAATTCGTGCCGGCCCCGATGCTCTGACGTGCGCGACTGGCGGAGCCCGACGACGACCTCGGCACCGTAATCGTGAACTTCGCCTCGAGGTAGCCTTCCGGCACCGAACTCGGCGCAGCCGTAGCCGTCCCGGTCGTGCCGGTACCCGTGCTCGCCGCCGTGGCCCCGGACTGCGGCGTGATCGCGCTCGGCGAACTGCCGCCGCCTCCGCCGCAAGCGGCGAGGACGGCAACGATGACCAGCGCGATAAAATTCCGTTCGGTACTACGCAAAACGCCAGCCGCTCCATACGGAACCCGGAAGGGACGAAGTGGGCGGCGTCTCACAGGTCCGGCACTCCGCTTGGACTGCCACAACAGTTCGACGACACGTCGCCTGCCGGGAGAGTACCGTACGGCCACGCATCGAACCTGGTGAATCACTGTGAGCGTGCCCCCAATTCGTCCGGTCGAGAACATTTTGGCGATGGTGGCGGCGCTGCTGGTCGCCGGGGCGGTCTTCCCATGGCCGCTCCGCCTGGCGTGTGCGATCGGCGCCGTCGGCGTGCTCGTCCTCATGATCGTGCTCCGCTATAAGAGCCACGTCGTGAAGAAGCAGAAGCGCCGCACGATCGACGTCTACGCGGCGGTTGACCGGATACGAAGCGAGCGTCAGGCGCGCTACGAACGGGGGCGGCCGCGCCGCCGCGATCTCTAGCGCCGGCGCTCTAGCGGCCGACGCCCTCGCGCTCGAGCATCTCACCGTAGATCTCGCCGACGCGTTCCAGCGAGTCGGCGTCGCTTGCCGGCTTGTCGGGCCGGAGCCGAACGATGCGCGGGAAACGCAGCGAGAAGCCGCTGGCGTGCAGATCGCTCCGCTGGATGATGTCGAACGCGATCTCCACCACGATCTCCGGCTCGACGACCAGCTCCCGGCGGCCGAGGCCCAAGCGCGCGTACGCAGCGGTCGCCGCCGGCTCGGGCAGGCGGTGCGCGAGGAACCATGCGGTCATCTCGGCGATCTCGGCGTCGGTGAGTCCGCTGTAGGCCTTCCCGATCGGCACCAGTCCCTCCGGACCGCGCACCGCGAACGTGTAGTCGGAAAGCACCTGCGCTCGCCGCCCATGTCCCCATTCGACGGCGACGACCACGCAGTCGAGCGTCGAGAGCTCGCGCTTGAGCTTGAGCCACCACTTCCCGCGCCGGCCCGGCGCGTAGGGCGCATCGGTGCGCTTGAACACGAGCCCCTCGTGACCGCGTTCGCGTGCCGCTTCGAAGCGCTCGTAGATGTCCTCGGTCGACGCGCCGCTCTCGAGCGTCGCCCAGGGCGCGAGCGTGACGGCGCCCGCGGGGTTCGCCAGGATGTCGGCGAGGTGGACGCGGCGCGTGGCCAGCGGCTCGTCGAGCAGAAAGTCCTCGCCGTGCGCGAGCGCGTCGAACGCGACGTAGCGCACCGGCACCTCCGCCAGCAGCTCGGGCGTCACGTCCTTGCGCTGCAACCGCGCCTGCAGATAGCGGAAGGGCAAGACGCGACCGTCGCGTTCGGCGACGATCTCGCCGTCGAGCGCGAACGGACCGCCGAGTGCGCGCAATGCCGCGACGACCTCGGGATACGATCCGGCGACGTCGTTGAGCGTGCGCGAATAGAGCGAGACGCGCTCCGGCGTCACGTGTGCCTGGATGCGAACGCCGTCGTACTTGTCCTCGACGAGCCACGCGCCGCCGGCAGCCAGTTCTTTGAAGTCGCCCACGTACGGAACCGGTGAGGCGAGCATGAACGCGATCGGCGCGTGGTAGGCGATCGCGATGCCGGCGAGATCGTCGTGCTTCGCCGCGATGGCGACCGCGCCGACGTCACCGGCGGCGCTCGCCGCGCGTCGCACGAGCACCGCATCGCGTTCGAACGCGGCCGCGATCGCGTCGACGATCAATCCTTCGCGCAAGCCGATGCGCAATTCGCCGGTGACGATCTTGATCGCGTAGGTCGCTTCGAGCGGATCGGTGCACGCGGCGAGGATTCGCTCGCAGAGAAACTGGCGGCGCTTCTGCGCGCTCTTTCCGGATGCGTCCGCGATCTCGTCGAGCAACGCCATGAGGCGTGCGGGCGTGAGCGTCTCGCGGAAGAGGCCGAGATCGGCCGGCGCTCCGACGAACGGCCCGAGCGCGGCGCCGAGATCGCCCACCCGGCGATACGCGTCGCGCAGCGCGGCGTCGTCGACGCCCCACGCGCTGCGCGCCGCCGCGACGATCGTGCGCCCGCCGAGCGCGAGCGATCGTTCGTCGCGCTGCGCGAACGGGTTGCCGGTGAAGAAACGCGTCGCCGGTGCGAGATCGTCATCGTCGAGCGATCGCAGATAGCCGGCGACGAGTGCGATCTTCTCGAGCTTCTTCGGCGTTGCCGCGATCGCTGCACACGCGTGCGCAAACGCGATCACCGGCGGCTAGGCAAGGAGATGATCGAGATGATGTTCGACGAGTTTCTTGCGGAGCCGTTCGTCCGCCGTGAGCAAGAGCGCTCGTTCACGACGTGCGAGGGCGAGATACATCGCATCATAGACCGGATGGTCGAGTTCTTCGCTCAACGCGGCTGCTTCGGCGCTATAGGGAAAGGTCGGAAGCAGGGTGACGAGCTCCAAGATCGAGTGAATCTGATCGACGGTTGGCGCCTCGGCACCGGTGCGGACCGATTGCCAGCGCGCGTTCAAAAGCTCGGACACCAACAGATCCGGCGCGAGAATTTCCGACGCCTCGAGCATGGTTGGGTCGAGGAGATCTTCGTCGAGGGCGCGATACGCGACGCTCGCGTCGAGCACGACCTTCACCGTTCGTCGCGAGCTTCGCGAATCGCGCGGACGCCGGCCTCGATATCGATCGCGACGCCGGCGTTCTGCGTTCGGATCGTCTGGAGCCTCGCGACGAACGCTTCGCCCGTCGGCTTTGCCGCTCGCTCGAGCGCCTCGAGGGCCTCGGCTTGAAGGGATCTCCCGTGAACCTTCGCCCGGGCTTTGAGTGAGGCGAGCGTCTTCGGCGGAACACCACGGATCAAGAGGTCGCCCATGCTGCTATCGTAATTGATATCATTTGGAGGGGTCAAGGCAGCACAGGTCCGCGCCCCGCGAACGCGGTAGCGCCGCGCATGATCACCGCATTCGTGTTGCTCGACGTCGAACCGGGACGCGTCAAACCGTTGGCCGACGAGTTGCTCGCGATCCCCGGCGTCACCGAAGTGTACAGCGTCGCGGGACCGTACGATCTGCTCGTCGTCGTGCGCGTGCGCGAACACGACCAGCTGAGCGATCTCGTCACCGAGCGCATATCGACGTGTGCGGGCATCGTCGGCACCGAAACGATGATCGCGTTCCGCGCCTTCTCCAAACGCGATCTCGGCCTCGTGTGGGACGTCGGCGTGGACTAGAACAGCGCAAGCTGCTGGTGCGGCTCGAGGTATTCCGCGTCGATGCCCATGCGGCGCAGGCGCCACACGAAGTCGCGCCAGCCGTGGTTGAGCAGCACTTTCTTCGGTTGTGCGAGCTCGATGTAGCGCAGCAGCGCGGGGAAGTCGGCGTGATCGGAGAGCGGGATCGCGGCATCGGCGCCGTAGCGATACGCCGCGCCCGGCCCGAGCGCCCAGCCGGTGAGCATCGCCGTGCGCACCGGGCGCCGGTGGGCGGCCTTCGGCCGCGTCTTCCCCGACGGCGGCCAGATCAGCGCGCGCGTTCCGTCGTACGTGAGCGCGTCGTACTTCTCATAGCTGCCGAGGTGCACGCCGGCTTCCTCATACACGCGCGCCATCGCGTGGACGGCGCCGTGCACGGTGAGCGGGATCTTCGCCTTGTCGAGGATCGCCATCGCCTCTTGCGCTTTGCCCAGGGAGTAGGCGAAGAAGAGCGGCGCGCAGCCGTCTTCGAGCGCGCGCTGCGCGAAGGCGACGATCTGCTCCTCGACCTCGTCGCGTGACGGAAAAACGTACTGCGGCCGGCCGTAGGTGCACTCCATCAGCACGACGTCGCACGGCTTCACCTCGGGCGGCTCGCACGTGTACGAGCGCGCGAGCTTGAAATCGCCCGTATAGACGAAGCGGCCCGCGTCGCCCTCGATCATCAGCTGCGAACTGCCGAGCACGTGACCCGCGGAGAAGAGCGTGAGCCGGTGCTCGCCTTCCATCCACGGGTCGTTGAACGCGTGCTCCTCGAACACGACCGCGGGCGCGGCC
>Ga0116228_10001180_pt1 | contig 21405 bp, 22 predicted proteins | sample S1TSphfallax_2_FD_89694 | JGI IMG/M metagenome (GOLD analysis project Ga0116228, IMG submission 89694) | Host-associated microbial communities from peat moss isolated from Minnesota, USA - S1T2_Fc - Sphagnum fallax MG | ecosystem: Host-associated > Plants > Peat moss > Unclassified | place...
ACCACAGTAAACTGGCAAGCAAGGCAGCACCTCCAGAATAAAACTACCAGAATAAAACTACGTAGTCAGTAGTTGATTTCATGTTTTCAGTGTTAAAATCAGTGTTGGGCGGTTCTTTACGTTGTTTATGAAGAACCTCCTGTTCCGGTTCTAAGAAGTATAGTTGAACAGTTCACTGTTCCACACATAAGTGAAACAAGGAATCTGATACAGTCCGGTTCTTCAAAAATAAATCTGGTTCTGGTTGTGCAAATGAGACCCGGTCTTGGATATCCTGGACTGGAAATGATGGTTAAGATCTGGTTCATGTCTGGTTAGCTCCCCAATGCTAGTGTTCTTTTTTTTCCAAAAATCTTGGATCTGGTTCCAGTTCTAAATATAAATGGAACTGGAACTCCAGTTTAGGTCTGGTTTAAAATTTTGGGTTTTGGTTTTGTTCCAAAAATTAATTTCGATTCCAGTTTGGTTTTAACTAAACCCTCGAAACCAGGTAACCGCCCAACATTGGTTAAAACTCCCTGATGCAAATCGAATAAAAGGAGCAAAGAATGCCCCACAAAACTAAACAATGTATAAGGCAAAACCTGTGAGCTTTGAGATTGCTGGACCAACTCCAAAGATGCTAATTCCTGAATATGGTCATTGTTCAGCTGTTGGTTTGGTGCCATGAGCCAAAAAGGATGTGACATCCAGTTCTTTGCAGGTTGTTATGGGTGAAGCATGAGAGAGAATTTTACTGGAGTTGCAGGAAAAATTTCAACCTGCACAAATCTTATGTATGATTCATTATATAATGTAAAGTATATCATATGCAGTAACCATTAAGATTGGTAAGGACATCCTGCCAAAATCCTTCTTGCAGATGTATCTCACTTTCATACTTGGCACAGGATAGTGAAAGCATGCATATGATAATTTTTTGTCAAGTGTCAGGTGTCCAATTAGTAAATCTAAAACCTTCTCAGGGTTTAGACACAGAGCATAAGCTTTACTGATTGTTTATAATTGCAAGGGTCTAATTATGTTTGGTTGTTAAGACAAGCAAAAGACATGAGTCCAAGATTGTGCAGTCAAGAAACAAAGTTGTCATAACCAGATGTTTGGCACCACATGAAGTACGTGACTTTCATTCACAACCTAACTTGACAGATTTATAAAAAGCATGTAAACAGTAAAACCACAGCCAGAAACTTAGGGTGTGATGAGTCTGGGATTCTAAGCCCCATGTGACTCAAAGTAGCAGTTATGGAATGAGCCAACAACCAGATGCAATGTTCAGATCACTCTTGTAACATGGCTCGCCCTAAGTTGGTGGCTAATGCAAGGCGAACTCTCTCTAATGGCAGGCGTGTCAGATCCTGAGGATTGATTCCTTCTAGATCTCCACGGACTTTTGACAGTAAAAGCTCCTGTAGCCTGTTCAACAACAGATGAGTTTCACTCACATTGAGTAGTGGTTGCTCTGGCCACTCCAGCAACTCCACCTGTCTCGCACCCCATGTTAGGAATAAAACGGATCTGATAAGTAAAGCTTATCTGAAATTGTATTATGATTGACGCATGTGAAAGACTGGCAATTTTTCCCTGACAAAGACATGATTATAGTCCTGAAGATATGAGCTGTTCAATTTGCACCTGAAGCTAGCATAACCTCTTTGTTCCACAAAGGGTGTCTGTAATCATAGAGTTCTCCCAGCAAGAGAAAGCAAATACTGAACCCATGTGCCTAGAATTGTCAAGTGGCTGTGTCACATTTCTCATGCAGGTAGGCAGTGCACTTGCATGTGACACTGATGATTTTGAGGTTTTCACTAATGATTCAATTTTTGTAATAGTCTCAGATGAAAAGATAATGATGATGATGGGCAGAGTGCAGGAAACGTACCGAATCATGCAATATTGGTAACCAGAAGCGTTCAGGTGTGACCTGGGGCTTCAACAGCTGAATGTCCCACAACACACCAGATCTATTAACAAACTCCAGATCTACACATACTGTGACCTCCAGACAGAAAGCAAAACAGATGTGGGATTCTAGACCACAATATTCATTCAAATTGCACTAGAAATACATCGGTGCACTCCACCTCAGTTGTACCCCCACAGAGGTTTGAGGGTTTAGATCTCACATCAACAAGCAGAAAACATTGGAAAAAACTGTATTCTACCAGCTCTATACCTGGAGAAGAGAGTCAGCAGCCTGTCTCCCTGTGTCTGCAAGTTTTTGTGGGTCAGGATTTTTTGCGCGTAGTTGCTGTGTGGCCTGTAAACCAGCCTTGAACTCACTGTACCTGAAAAAGTATGCCACATGAAGTAATTCATCACAACATTTCTGTACCAGCATCAGCAAGTCCAAAGTACCAAGAAACAGTCATGGAAATGAGCAAACACAACTGTGACCTATCTGAGTTCAGAGACATACCGATGTAGGAAGGAGAGACCTTGCATGGCATGCAGTTCAGGACCAAGGAGTTCTACTAGACCTTCAAGATTCTGCAAAGAACAGCCACTTATTTTTGAAGAGTACTGCCCACATACCAATCACAACTCTAAGAGGTAACCCATAACAGGCCTGATAGGTATCTATGACAAAAAGTTGGCCACATAGAGGTCTTGCATGTGCCCACCATAGAATAATAGCAACATGTAATCTGGATTTTCCATCTTCCAAATGGTCACCAAGTTTTCACATTTCCACCAAATTCAAACCCTACAGACGCATCAGAAAGACAGACGTCTCAATTTCCTCAAATGTTCAAACATCCCACTGCATAAACATGTTCTTCATTAGCCATGGGCCAGTTTCCCACTACTCCCCTCTGCTCACAGATATACTAGACCTTCATACATGATGGTGACATGCAAGACCAACACCAGTAGTGTATTTTTACCTTAATGTATTCTGTCTGGGTGCCAGTGATACCAAGAGACACTGAAGCCAAGAGTTCATCTGCTATTGCAGAGAGCCGGCTGTCATCATGAGCTTGCTGCAACCATGCTATCCCTGCACCCTTGTGTCCATGCTTCCAATGGTGTACTCCTACAACCTGCAACCTATATCCAATCAATGGCATTGAAGGGAAAACTGGACTCTTACAAGACAGACCAAGGCTGGCCCCTGACAGATGGCAAGAAATTGCAAAAGCTTATTTTTATGGGTAACATGCAGTAATGGATGAGGGACCAAAAACAATATTCATACCCTATGTATAGTTGTTGCCACAGCTTTTAAGTCATAAAGTCGGGTAACCTCCAAAGCCTTCTCACACCCCAAAACAAGATTGGATGAGCACCAATATGAGATCAAAATACTCCTTTTCCACAAGGTAAAGATGTTGATGTACTAAAAAGCAAGCTACTCTATAGGCAGCTTGGACAAAAACTAACACAAAAAAAATGCTTTTGAATTTGCTGAAGATTATATATACATGTTGTGCCATATTATGCACAAACAACAAATATGCAACAAATATGTAAATACATACCATACACAATATCGTTTTTCAACAAGTCATACATGAGATTTTCATTTTGTTAGTGCAGATTGTTTGAAATACATATTCCAAAAAAGATTTCCTGAAACTTTGATATTGTGATGTGCTAAAATAAAATAAAAACATTGGAATGCCAAACTTGAAAGAGGCTGACAGTATATCCAATGTCATTTTAACTCTTCAGTGTGCACAGTCACTAACAGAGGATCTACACTAGGACTAATCTGGATCACACCATCTGATGATGTATGTTCACAGATATGTGCAAAACCAGGGTTTCCCCAATATAGCTGAGCAAGCATACCTTAAGGGCCAAGCGGTCACTGTTGGAGACAGGCTGCTTGATAAGCAAAGTCTCTAGCATGCCTAGGCCTTGTCTTGGGCAGGCTGACAGATAAACCGGTGCTAGCTGCCACAAATCCACAACCCCACAGCTCCAAACCCATCAGACTACAACTTATGGAATACATCCACATGTTCGAATGTCACAGACACAAAGAAAACATCCCACTCTGTGATCTTCATAAGCAAACACATGCAGTCAAGTTAATGAAGCTTGGCCAGCACACAAGTGAGTATAGAGACCATGGTGGGAAAGTCCAGTAACGTCAATTGGCATGACAAGAACGTGTGGTTATAACCATATGAGTGTCTCTCACAAAGTGTCAGGCCATCACCTTGAGCATGAATAGCAGTGACAAGCTGCCATTACTCCCCACTGATCTCATCAACTCCAGAGAATGGGTGAACATCAGCGTATCAAGGTGGGAAAGTAGTCAACTTTGGCCAAAAACATTTTCAGCCCAATGGACCAAAAAACTTTACTCTTGTACTGAGTACAGCCCACACGAAAAACATACATCCCACAATATAGAGACAAATCATGACATTCATCAGTTCAAGCATGGGAAACAGATGCCAATTGATGGTGTTGAAAGTCAAACAAGTCCAGTGTACAAAAACAGAAGGACAGAAAGCTTCCTTTACACTAGACACCTAACACTTTAAAACTTCTTGTCAAGCAAATGCAGTTTTCAAACACACACAGGTCTTTACAGCATATAATGTGGTCCACAAACAAGAACAGACCATATAAAGCTGTCGGTAAAGCAATTAGTCAAGGAAAGCACACATTGCAGTTTAGGTCCAGACCTGCCAAGTAAGTTGATGAGAAGAAAGGACTTGGGAATAAAACAAACGGTGGAGTTCTTCCAAACTGATGCCGCCCAGAGTGTGTTGTTCCTCTCGTAGAAGTGTCTGAGCATACTTGCTCTTAGCTGTTAATAGCTCAATCATGTGTGCCATGAACCTGCATCAAAGCACCAGGCCATCAACAGCCGAACATCACTACATTATCTTTAGATATACCTGACAAGCAGTTCTATGCATCCTCCAACATGCCTCCATGGGCCCATGAGCCACTTGCATGATTCAAGCAATCCATTTCACCGACAACAAAAATGTTGAGATTTAAACATAGTGGTGAGAAGATATTGCAAAAACTTACCATGGGTCAAAAAGGCGGGAGCACTCTGCAATAACAACCTGCACAAACATTCAATCTCATAAGAGTTTCAAACATCCAAAACTTCACTGAAACATGCAGTTTATGTCAGCTCTCCATTATAGCAGGAACTCAAACTAGATCAATTACACCCTACAGCAAGAAAGACTTTGTGCAAACCTCAGTGTCATCACCAAGAATTGCCAGCATCAATTCCTGAAGTCGGTCTTCAGTGGATGCAGATTCATCAATATTGGAGCTCGTCCTTGACTCCATACATTTTATGGCATAGCTTGCCAGACCTTCTGATACCTGCTCTCAATAACCATGAATGTCAACTCCAGGAGAAAATACTACCCTAAATTTTGTTGTTGAAGGATAACAACAAAAAGTTCACAACTGGATAACTAGTTGTGTAGTTCAGCGAGGAAGAATATATGCCCCAGGGCGAATGCTGTAGCTAACAATTGCAATAAGTACTCATCCTTCATTTCACCAATGTTAAGCATCACTACTTGTGTGATATATTAAAACTGCTAACGACTATATGAAGGACCACCTATAAATCTATATGAGATTCCAGAGAAAACTCCACAACACTTTGCAAGTAACAATGAGTGCAGTCATAACCATATGACTGTCACTCATGAACTGTCAAACCATCACCTTCATTACGAAGACATGACAATCTGCCACTGAATTCATTAGGTTGCAACAGTGGGTGTAGATTAGGATATAATAAGGATAAGGTGCTTCCTGAGTTTCTTTCACAAGGAAGAAACTGGAAAGACCGCTTGTACAATAATCATAAGCATTTACAGTCAACTGGCTTTTGTGTGAGCTGAAACAAGATGACATGTGCTCCAGGTGGAAAAATGGGAGTGATACCTTGGAAAAGGGCTGAACATGAAGGAGATGGGCCACTAGAAGCTCAATCCAGTGAGAAGTGGCAGCTAACAGGTCATCTATGCTGCCAAGGAGAATCTTCACAAGCTTCTTTAATCCTTGAAGAGTCTCAGGATGGTTACATTCACCCCAGTACGTGCTTGCATCTAACTTAGCAACCTGGCTTCGCCATCTCTCCCATGCCTACAATGCCCCCCTTTCTATGTCATTCTCTTGAAAGCAATTTTAAGATTTACAACTCAACTGCTCTCAACTGCAGGAAGAACAACATGCTCTTAAAAGAATACAGGTCAAAAAGACTTTAGGCCTTATGTCCATGGTCTTCTGCCCACAACCACCTTGCACTTGCCTTGGTAAATTCAGGCTTGAAGTTGAAGGCCTGGCCAGGACTGCCAGGAGGTAAACTTGGACGCAACCGAGGCATCTTTGATATGAGCACTGCAATTGTTTCAACAAGCCCATTCTCTACCTGCATAACAGTAGCACCCTTGTGAATACTTTCTCACATACCAGATCATTCTGTCGGTAAACTGTGCTTGGTGTCTTCACCAGGAGGCTAGAGCCATGTTTAAATGGAAAATCATGCATGTACTTTTGGAAAGGTGCTTACTGCACGGTTGTCAATTTGGTCATGTTGGTAAGAGCCATGCATGCGCAATAAATTGACCTGCCTCCAACATAAAGCATATTCAGATAGAAACCAACCAAAATTGAACTACAAATTGAAGTAGTGCATCTGCCATCAAAAACACAGACACTGTATAAAAAGCAGCAACAGCTATCAAGTCGAGGCATACTCATAAGAGACAACAAGAGCCAGGGTATGAATTTGCAAAGGACAGACCACAATATCAAGCCAGCCAACTGCAAGGGCAGAAGCGATTCCATCCCAATACTCCTCATCATCTTCAGGGAACTGACAAGTCCACAAAACATTAGCACCAGAAAGTTGCAAAGCCCTAGAATGAAGCAAAAAAACTTCACTCAATAGAAGCACCAAGGGATTAGGGATCAAACTCACCCGCAAGTTGAGCAGTTTTTGCTGAAGATTTGCAAGCTTTGAGAAGAGAGTTGCACTTGAGAGCACCCCATCATAACTCTGCAAGTACATAATGCAGTCAGTCATACTCACCATTGAGTACATTGAACATGGAATTCGAAACAAGATGTATCCTTCAGCATATAGAGTGATGACGGAGGTGTTCTTCCAGGTTTGTAACTTACAGCCAACCAGTCAACCAAACGCTCTGGAAGCCATGATGCAGCATTTTTGTCAACATAGAAAACCTCCAGGAAGTCCCAAATTGCTTTCACAGTTGTCAGCTGGTAACTATCCTGCATCATCTTCTGTTCTTCAGGATAAATACACAGCAAGGTACATCATCAAACAATCCAGGATATACAAACTCTGGATTGAGATGACAAATCTCAACAGAGCTCTGCTGCAATTTCTTAGAATGAGGAAAACCAGACCCCAATTTGAGGCTACAAAACCATCAGGAGTACAGGAAAGCAGAAACAAATTACTAGCATATCAACCTTGCCTTTGAAGGATCACTAGAAACATCTGAAGCTGAGCCTGGCGGTGCTCCACTAGGTCCAAGGGCCGAACTAATGCTGTGGCTGTACTCTAGCACATGTTGCCACCTGCCCCCCACAAAAGCAAAAATAGAGAACCGATGTTGTAAAACACGGGAGTGCCACATTCTCGTAAAGTTCCTTTGCATCCTAAGTTTTGCAGCAGACGGAGCAAAGGAAAGAAAACAGAGAGCACATACCAGTCAGTACCGTAGGCTCTACTCGGGGCTTCAATTTGCATCAACTGCTGGCTCTGGAGATATGCAAAAGCTTGAACAGACGCATATGCAATGCGACGCTTCTCTGCCAATGTTTGGTTCTCATCCTTCTTTCCGAGCTCGATTTCAACCACTTTCCCGCCACCATTTCCCTTTGCCACAGCCGGTTGTAGACCGTTGGGATTCGACTCATTCTCAGGCTTGTGCTGCTGTTGCAAATAAGAGAGACGGAGACAGTTCCCATGACCCCATGATACCAAGATGCGCGGGGCGCCCTGCACACGGTGGTACACCGTGTGCAACACAGCCGCGGTGCTGGAATCAGAAGAGTCCGAACCCTGCTGTTGAAGGGGAACAAGAGCGCCACCGTTGGGAGCAACGGCAGCGAAAGAGGGCATCCCCATGCAGATCAGGAGCTTATTGCTCAGCACACAGTTCGAGCTGCCAACCACGAAGAGAAGTTGGTTAAACAAGTACCAAGAGCAACAACAAATGAGCCATGAGAATAAGCTACAACCAAAATGCTTACATTGTTGAGGAAACGAGAAGCAAGTATCACTCGTCGGATTTCCTTAGGTCGCGATTTCGCGCTATGTCTTCAACAAGCAAATGATCCCACGGCCGTACAGAATACAGGCTCCAGAAGAGGAGGTTCAAATCGGAAAACCGCGAACCCTAAGTTGGAGTTCAAATACTCTTCATGCATGTACTGATGAGCGTGACTTCGAACCCGCTACGAAAAACAAACAATCTGAAACCCTCCAGTATTTTTACGATTGTCTTGAGTGTAAATAATTTTGCACCGATGCACGTGATCTCGAAAGAGGCAGGAGCTGTAAGGAGGCACGGAGAGACACCATCATTCATTATCCATCAGTACTCACTTGATTTATTCCTTTTTGCCTTCCTTCAAGCTCCATCGTGCCTCGGGACAAGCTTTGAGTCCTTTATTCCTATCGCCTTCCTCCATCGTCCATGGGGGAAAATCACAAGCTTTTGCTTGCTATTTGAGTGCTGCATTCCTATCATCTTCCTCCATCGTCCTTGGGGGGAAATCACAATCTTTTGCTTGCCATTTGAGTTTGTTGGGCAACTGCAAAGTGTTAAAAGTTGGGAAGAAGAACATCGCAAACCAGGCAGGATTTATGCTCAAGAATGATCACATGAAGAACTAGGTGAAGAAGAGGCTTCAAGAACTTCAGACAAGGAGAGAGCAAGGAGAGCGAGGTTGAATGTTTCTTATGCTTGCATTCTTGATAGCCATGAGGAATACTGGATCAAGCTTGAGTAATTGCAAGCAATAACAACCATTGTCTCAATACCAAATGGTTCCCTCCTCACACACCATGATTTGCATCCACATCAAAAATTGTCCTACTAATATTTATTCTGTCATCAAGTTACGAGATCTAATAAGACATTCTGCTTGTGAGTTGAATTTGCAGATAGAAAATGTCTCAGAGGGCGCCTTGCTTTGCTGCAAAGACTTGTGGCAAGAGTGTACAATACGGTACTGAAGATGCAGGTTGCAGGGCGCACTATACATGCCCAATTGACATTAGTGGAGAGTGATGTTTCCAAGTTATAAGCTTGCCTGATGTTGGAAACCATAACCAATGAGGTCTGGATCTCAGGAATTTCAAGCTTATTCCTGAAGCGCCTAACACTGATGGGATGCCTTCGTATATCCTTGCCTTGCAGGACAGTAGTGCTCTTATAGTGCAGCAAATGGCAAATTAATCAGCAATCAGGGCACACAATCAAAGTCAGATGTGACAATACAAAGACAACAGCAATGTGCCTACATTGACAAACTTTGCAATTTCTGTAAATATAGTTGCTCGCTATTGAAGTCAATTGAAGTCAATTTCTCAGTTGGGAAGATAACCTCTGGTTCCTGGGGGGCCTTGTCCACCTTCAACTATGAGCTTGGGCTAACTCAGGATGATGTTGCTGGAGTCAATACTGCTTTACCCAGGACTCCTGACACAGCACTAAATCTCTTTTGATATCAATTGTCAAGTTGGTTTTACTGTGAACTACCAACTGGACTTAACTCCTTGTCTGTAACTTCCAAATGTTTGTCCCCAAGCTTTAGCTTTCTTACTCCATATAAATACGTGTGTCCTGACAAGTTTTTGACATAAACCCATGTAGAGTGGTGTGAACTTTGAGGCTATCGAAAACAAGTGAGACAAAGATCTTGACTTGAAAGCACCCTATTGTGTCATGTTTTAGAGATGTGCATGAGTTATTGATAATGATATATAACTCTCAAGTTGTGTGTTTTGAATTGAATTGAATCCAGCCACTAAACCCAAACCCATGGACCAAGACTTGGCATTATCACACAATATTCCTCATACCTCATGCAGAATATTATCAATTTGTCTCGTGGCTCCATGGGGACCAAATACTCTGCAATAGGGCTGATAAGCAACTCATACAGATACTCCAAATCTGTATTCATGTTCCCATCATTGTAGAGAGTCTCCATGCATCATCATTTCACAAATGTGCACTTGAGCTTCTCAACATTTCCGATCTCTTGTCAATCAAGACATTATTTATCATGGTCATGAACTCCTCACCATCCTGGCAATACAATAATGTAAATTAGAATCTTGCACTTGAAATGTGGGAGGAAAGTTCTATTAACTGATCCATCACTTCATAATTTTTTGTTTGCTGACATCCACCTAGACTCTAAAACCGGAAAACTTGACTTTGCAAACAACTGAGCAAATTTGGAAGAAAATTGATGACATATCTTATAGAATGAGATAATTTGCCACACGCATCCTCACATATCAAGCACAGGAAAATAACAATGGAAGTATAGAGAAACCTAAGTCATAACATAATATAATTGACTCAACACCAGCATAAACATTACAGGTTTTATGCTGCGGCAAAGTACTGTTTTCCCCAAAATTAGTCCATAGCCCACATGAGGCTTGACTTGAATTGAGAGCTTCCCATTTTATCACATTTTACTCAATGTCAAATTCAATGAGCTTCTTTGCAGCAACCAAACATAGCTTGCTGGGACCAAGCTGGAAAGGCAAGGCCAAAGTCCACACCCTTTCTGCCCAAGTCATGACCTGCCTCATCCAAACCTTGAGACATGATATGATAGTCTTTCCTGCTCATAGGAACACCTCTCAGGCTACATGATGCAAGCATTTGTTTGAGCAAAATTCCAGACACATTCTTTCTTGACCCTGCAACATGGCAGTGAAAACCATACTTGTGGAAATATGCTTTTAAAGTGTGCATAGCCAAGAAACCTAGTTCAATGCAACTTATGCTCTCTTTTAATACATGCCCTCATACTTTCGAAGTGTTGAATACATATCAAGATGCTGGACCCAGAGAATGAATTATGGTTTCCAACAACCACCATGAAGACTTCAATGGGCAACAGTATTATCAAAATATACACTAGCTCAAGGTGTAGCTTTTTCCATACTAACCTTTGATGAGGTAGCTCATACCTCAGGGCACCCAACTCTTGAACACTATGAAGTGAATTATTACAACTAGTGCATTCACAGTACAACACACCACAAAAATAATAACCATTGCTTATTTTACATGTTTCAACACTAATACAAATTAGTGTTGTATTTATATTGAATTATTTTAATCTATCATAATAAATTAGGTTTAATTTGAATGAATTTAAATATTTTACATTACTTAGAAGTGATTTTAAATGATTATAAATTACATTTAATGCTTTTAGTCACAATTTATACATCATAAGCTATAACCAATGGAGAAAAAGAGTTGACAACCAATCTTACTTTGTCTCATCAACTCATTTCTTGTGCTTATTAAACATCATTGCACATTCCAAACCAATTTGGTGTGTGAGGCACATTCAATTTTTCATCATCATAGCTCCATACTTCACAACCTTGGCATCCCAAACTCTATCATCTCCCTACTAAGATTATGGTGCACAAATTGAAAATGGTCTAGCCTTCATACAATAACCAACCATATCAACATATCTATGTAGCCCATTGTTCCACAACTCCTTGTCATGTACCACATGGCCATTGGGTGCCTTCTTCAAGTTGTCCCACCTCCAACTACTTGTTGACAACCTTGCTCAACATTTTGAAACTCGTCAACAATATATTCATTTCACAACCACTTACATATGAAAACATGAAAGAGTGCTACCCCTTTCCAATGGTTACACAAGGCACTTGTTTTATTTCCTTATGAACATTTCCATCTTTGACAATAAGATTGGATCTATATTAGAACCTTTGTGACAATGGTTACAAAAAATTCCAAGAGTTTTTGTCAAATTTTCATGTGAAATGCCCCCACTTCACATGCAACATGTCTCAAAGAGGCCATCATGTGGCATACTCAATATGAGAATATGTCTCATTTTCTCTCACCAAGAAGAGCAAGAATGACATGCAATGGATACACATTGGGAACAACAAAAAAAATTCCAAAAAACTACCCCCCCCCCCCTTCCCCACACACACATACACCTTTCAAAAAAACAAATAACCTTAGCCTCTAGCAGGTGTAACATAAAAATCGAACACCACTAGGTCCCTTCCCAAAAGAAAAAAAACATGAACTTCTTGGGTGCATGTTGCATCACCTCATTACATTAAAAGAAATTTCAAAACATATGATTAATTTTCTAATCATAAAGGACACATATGACTAAAGGCTCCAAAGTCATTATGGTCGATGGGTCATAAAAGACATGATATGATGAAAGGACAACAGTTATAAAGGTAAATAGCATAATCAATAATTCCATGTAGAATCCCTGTGTTTGAAACATGGATGGCAATGTGAATCACACATGGCAAAAGACAACCACATGACTAATATTTTCCTTGAATAATTTGTTACACATGGCAACAAGAGATTGGATCACATGTTTAAAGATGATTTGATCAATTGGCATTGGAATATTTGATGATATGGCCATAGTTTTATATTTGTGAAAGGGGTAGGCCATTTAAAGGTAGTCATATATTAATCATTGTGTAATTTTTTCTAGTAATAAAATACTAAAGTAGTCATTTAAGAGTAAATTTGCATTTTTTTTAAAACTTTAAACATGCCATTTTTAGGCCATATATAAGTCTTTTTTTTATTTAATATTAATTGATTTTTTAAATTCAACTTTAAATTGATTAACATTTATTCACCTATAACAAATTAAAATATGAATCCCATTGTGTTGGAAAATGTGATTGAAGGACAATTGAAAGGTCCCAAACATGTGGTTAACCACAATAAAAATAGAGCAAAATAGTGCATTCAATCTTGGTAATCACAATTCCAAGTTCTACCAAAAATAAAAATAAAACTAATGTTTGATTATGTACAAATTAATCAAACATCATAGAACGATTAAGTCATTTTAAAACATTATCAATTATGTACAACCTTCACATACTTCCAATACCACAAGGTGGAAGTACCTACTACATCTCACACTAAAACCTCATCATCAATTTAATGTGGGTGCATAAGTGAAACATCAACCATGTGAATAACTACAACATCTATTTTGATAAAAAGAAAATTGGAATACTATGGCCATGAAACTTATCAATCCCCTAAAGGCCATTGATTTTGCCTAATGCCACCTTTTGCTGTGGGCTTTTTGCATTCAACAACATCATGAATTGTCCTATAACAAATTAGGATCCACACCAAAAGCTTTCACATTAAAACAATAGGCCAATCTTAGCCAAAAGTTGTATGATACAAACAAGTTGTTTTACAAAGTCAAAATTAAAAGTTGAAACCAATAGCATTAAAGGTGCTTGCCTATTATGAGCTTGTTTTTTCTTTGTCACATTCTACATGTGCAATCACCCTTGCCTTCAATTCCTTTTTAAATAGTTGTTGTTACAATAAAATCCAACTAATGCACATAAGTGAAATGCCTAATCACACCTAGATGTTAACAATGATGCAAACAACTTAGTACCTTACATTTTTTTGCCATTTACTCATTTGATTTACAACTTGACCATTTTGACCTTTGACCACACCAAACTTTGATATAACAATTCAATCCTACTTGTTTTTTTTGTTCAATAGATTTTTGATGGAAATAATCTTGGTACCAAAATAACTCAATTTGAACCCTCTACACTTCAAATTTGGGGTGTTGGATTAATCAATGTATTTTTTGCTCTTAAATTGTCAAATGGTGTTGGTGCGATTTGCAATCAAGATGTATTAAATCTACCTAATACATAATCCAAATTGGTTTTGCCCCTAGAAAGGGAATGTGCACTTTAATTGCCACTACCTCCTACAAAGATATCCAACAAATATAAATCATGTTTAATAATTGTCTCTTTTGGGACCATTTCAAAGTGATGGTTGTTACTTTTCATAAGTAGACTTAGGTTTAAAGGGAATATTAACTTGGTCCTTTAGCTTTTTAAGAACTATGAAATTTTGTTTTAATGCTAGCTAAAGTTTAACTATTTACATGCATTATGTTTAACATATATATGACCTTGCCATCCAATTCATTCTATCCATTTTTTTAATTTGTCGTTTTAATTAATATTTTTTATAATATTCCTTATGTAAACTCGTCCACACACTATTGGTTAAAAGGAAATGAAAATGAAAAAAAAACAATTACTATCCATTACAACAATTGAAAACAAGGAAGCAAATTCAAATTATAGCAAATCAAATCATGGCAATAAATCAAAATAGGGCAACAAATGAAAAAAAAAAGTTATGTGGTCATATTCACATTATGACCAATCAAATGCAAATAAAATTTGACAAATTTGAACATTTTACTAAGCCAATTTGCTCTAATCCTTGGAGATCTTTAATAATTTTTGTCAAACTTGGGCTTCAATACTCATAGTTTTTCTACACCACAAATTGAATGGTCAATTAAAGTTATAGTCTAATCATACAATGGAAATTTATATTCAAAAAACAAGTGATGATGACAATCTACATTCACATAAACATTTACTAACTAAGTTTTTTTCCTAGCTTTGAATATATGCCCAACATTTGCCAAGTTTTTCATTTTATTCATAGCATTTGACATCTATTTTACCTTCTTTTCTATTTCAAGTATACTTTAGTAAACTTTCAACTTTTCCCAATTAGTAAGTTTTATATTCATTGGGCATTATGTTTTCCTTCCCGAGAAGTTAGTTTTCAATTTGCTTTTCTTTGTTTTTAATAATCTCTTCATCATGCTTTTGAATTTGATAGTAGAAAATTGATTATCTACATATTCAAACTCCTTGTCTAACATTTCCCTCAATTTTTTTATAGATTCCAATTGGTGGCCTTCCCATTCCACAATATTAATTAATAGATGCACAATCAAATGGCTCATTTTTGCAATGAAATAATGTTTTTTTTTGGGTACTATTTATTCAAATGCATATGGTGATTAGTATATCCTTAGAACTATTAAGTACGCCTTGAATCTAAACTAACAAATTCATTATGAAAATAACTATGTGGTTATTTATTGATAAAAAAACTCATTTCATATGTCGCAACCCTAACCTTAGGCTCATGACCAAGGCAAGGGCTTGCAAAGGTGCAAGCCAAGTATGAAGCCCGAAAGTCACATTTCATGCTCCCAGGAGTGTAAGAAAGTGTGAGGGAATGAACCTTCACACTCCCAAGTGAGCTTCCACTTTGGGAGTTGGAATCCCGATGGACACCCAAATTTTTAGCGAAAAATTGCAGGGTCCAAAACCCATTAGATTATGATGTTTGTTATATCATTGGAAAGTTCTTGGAATTTAGATGTCTAAGATGGGCTCATATGACCCCGGACACTTAACACAAGGTATGGCCAAAAAAAGGGTCGAGAGTGAAATTGGTAATTTGACTCCCAAATACTAAAAGTCAAGAATCACCCCGATTTCCTAGTGTTCAAGTGGTGTGCGACATATCGTTGGAAAGCTCTTAACAAGGGCTATAACTTTTTTTCAGACCTCATCTCAATCGAAGGTTTGCACGCATAGTTATGGGCCCCCAAAGTCGCAAGAGTCTTAGTTGTGGGAATTTTTGGACTCCCACTTTGGAGTCTTAAGACAAAATGACATTTGGGTGCTGGTCCTGTGGCCAGGCACAAAATATATTATAAGGGGGAAGGTGGTGCCTTCCCCCAAGTCCGGGCCATGGTGAATCTTATGAGTTTGTGTTTGCCCGTGGCTCGTCTGTGCACCAAAGTGCTACAACTACGCCCTAACCAACTTGTTGTTTCGTTTGTGCAAGCCCATGTGAGTAAATGAAGTGTTTATTAATCTTCCTAGTCCCATCTCAGAGCTCCAGCACACCCCTTTACCCCCGAAATGCTACGAGCTAGGGAGCGCACCCCAATTCCTTTTCCTTCCATTGTCTTCACCTTTAAATTCATAGTTGAGTCCACCAAGGAGCTTGGGGGTGTGTCATGTTAATAGTAATGGACTATTTTGAAGTTGAAAAATATGGATTAGTCATCTAATTGGAACATAACAAAATGGAAGAAAATTATATTGATTCACATTCCAAATTTGTTATTGGGATTCAATATCTGATGTAATACAAAATGATAAATTCATATGAAGAATCTTTTTTAAAAAAACCTTAATCGTTTAATAATTAGGAATTTTTGAATGGTTAAAATTTAACCACATTTTCATAAGTTTATATGAGTTGTAATTTTCTTTTTTTTCCAAATTATTTATCCCAAAAGCATGTTATTTGAAACCTTTACATGGGTCATTATTCATCTGAACTTTGTGAATTTTCCTTTTCGAACTTCCAAATTTAAAAATGACATCAACTACATTAAGTATAAGTTTTCACATAGATTTGGAGAGGTTTGTAGGTGATTAAACATGTGTTATTCAAATATTAGAATAATAACATTTTTAAAAATACAATCATGTGCATTCGAATCATTTTAAAAAATCTTATATGGACTTATAAAAAGTGTAATTGATGTCAATATTAAGCCATTCAATCATGCATTCACCTTAATGTCAAATATTCGAAAAATTAATGTTCTCACTACTTCATCCCAAACATATTTACCTTCACAATGTTCATCTTTGTCACCCTTTGCCTTTATATGGATCTTATGAAAAAAATTGCCACCTATCTGCTTAGTGTCACTTGTCACACCATTTTCTTTTTTCATTGTTTTTTGGGCTATACATTATTTAATTTCACCAAAAGTACATGTGTTTTTCTATATTGGAGGCATAGGTGCTTATTACATTGGAGGTGCATTTGTTGACCCAAAAGATTGTGCAACAATAATGCAAGGATTTGCATCCACGGCCCAAAATAGGAAGTTAATTTTGGTTGTGCCATTATCCATCGTGGGGGTTGCATCCATTATTGTTGCAACCACATAGGTGGTGGTTGCCATTGCCATCACCTTACAACACAATTTAATAGACTAATTGAATTTGAAATGGTTAGAGCATGGGTTGTACTTAATTTATTAAAGGTCTACAACAACTTCTTTTTTTTCTTTATTTTTGTCACAAATGAACTTGCCATTTCTTCAACTAACTCATGTATTAATTCAACATCATCTTCAAGTTTTATTATTTCAAAACAAGCAACATGTAATCAAAGTTCATTCAAAAATGACATAAATTTAAATAAAAGTTTCACTACTTTTGAAAATCTTCAACTAACTCATGTATTAACTCAACATCATCTTCAAGTTTTATCATTTCAAAACAAGCAACATGTAATCAAAGTTCATTAAAAAATGACATAGATTTAAATAAAAGTTTCACTACTTTTGAAAATCTTCAACTAACTCATGTATTAACTCAACATCATCTTCAAGTTTTATCGTTTCAAAACAAGCAACATGTAATCAAAGTTCATTCAAAAATGACATAAATTTAAATAAAAGTTTCACTACTTTTGAAAAAATTCCACCACATGGTTGAATGTTAGCATGGGGCCTCATCCACTAGTTGAGGGGCTAACACCATCACTTTTGGTGGCTACACTTGCTAACATTCCCACTTCCATTAACATTCTTCCTTCCACTACCCAAATTATTATTAGGAGTTATTATAGTTGTAATTGAATTTGTGATGTTACTTGGGACCACAATACCTTTGGTGATGGAAATGTAGTTGGGTAACTAATAATACACATTATGGAAAAAAAAAAACATTCTATGACTAGCTTTGCAACTCAATTTTTGAGTTGCAATGACCACTTGCAATTCATTATATTTATACGTTGTGAGTGCTAACAAATAAGTTGCATGAGTTGCAAAGTTGCAACTCATTGTATATATGGTGCAACTTGTTGCAATTTTATCAAAAAAATCATTTTCAATTACTATGCAATTTCATAATAACTACACCCATGATGTTATGTTGATGTCATTAATTATCATCCATTTATTAAAATATGACATGTGGCACTATAAAAAAATTTGGACATTTTTTTTTTCTTGAAAATATTGATCTCCATCATCCATTATGATTATTAATGATGGTCCAAGATTGTGACACATGGCACAATAAAAATTTGCCACATGGCATATTAATTATATTTTAGAATAAATAAATAAAAATAAATACTTATTTTAGTAGCTAGGTAGGTTGTACATAACCATAGGTAAGTAGGTTGTTAAGTCTTAAGACCTACATACCTACATATTTACCTAAGACCTACCTACCTATCTATCTACTTACCTACCTAATTAAATAGGTAGAAAAGTAGGACCTACTTACTTTCCTATGTAGGTAAGTATGTAGGAAGACACAAGACTAAATGAACTAAAAAAATAGCCATGAAATTTTCTTTATTTATTTTATGTTTTACCTTTGGGGTTAAGTTTTTTTGAGTTCATTTCAAAATAACACATGTATTTGAATGTGAAAAATAAGAGAACAAGCCATTTTTATGTAATTATAACATGGGAATCAAACACAAAGCATATGGGTCAAATAGTTTAATTGTTCTTTAGTTGCAAATTGAATTGCAATTAAGTTGCACCTATAGAAAGATTTTTCCGCTTGCATTGTGCTTGTTTTTCATTTCGTAAGTTATACAATTAAATTAATGATTATATGATAATTAATTATTTAATATTTATTTATTTGATATGGTGATTTGAATTATCTATTTGAATTAATTATTATTTTAAAATAAATAATTATCAAAATAATTTGTCTTATTTTATGAAAAAAAAAATCTGAATTCAGATAATTAGTCACTTATCATTTGAGGTTTTGAAAAAGATTATTAGTTATTTTTTACTAATTAATTAAATAATTAAATATATCAAATTTATTTATAATTCATAATAATTAATTATCAGTGTAGTTCATTAGTTCATAATAACTAGGTAAACTACATATTAATTAATAATTAATAAGTAATAAATTATTGAAAAATAACTCTTTACTAAATATTCAATATTAAGTATGAATTTTTGTAGAAAACATGAAGGTAGAAATAAACATATCCACATGTACATCAAATTGAATTTTTAATATAATATACACATTGCTTCTACTTTCACATTTAATTCAGTTATATGTATCAAAATAATTGATTAGTTAATGAATTTAAATAATTAATGATTTGGTAATTATTGATGAATTAATAATTATCTTAAATAATCGATCTAATTCATTATGAAGTATCCCCAACTAGGATAAATATTTATTTGAATAATATTTAATAAGTAATTAGTTTGTTAATTAATGTAAAATTAATTATATGAATTACATTTATTTATTCATATTAACAGTCAAATTATTGAAACAATAATTCTTTACAAAATATTACATATGAATGCATATTCTTATTAAGTTATAAATAATTGTATTATATTCATAACATAGTTGAACAATAGTACTTTAATAGTGGCACACAAGTGGCCGTACTAATTGTATCCTAAAGCTTTGTATAATACTAAAATTGAATTAGGAAAAATAAATCCTTTTCCACTCCCAAGTCCCAAAACATTCCTTTTGTTCTTGTTCCCTTCATCATGTTAGGAACAAAAAATTCTTGAACTGGAACTCCACATGAACATTTAAAAAAAAACACTCCTAAAACTTGAGTATCAATGGGAATCATAATTGAAAATTAATTGCAAATGTATCCCTTAATGGGTGGTGGAAATGTGAACATGTGGCATGATCGCATGTATGTACATTGTACATTAGTTACAACATAGTTGTTAATTTAGTGCCACATTTACAATAATTCTAAAATAATTACCACATGCAAGTACAATGCAAGTTTTGAAAAAATCAAACATAGTTGACTACATATGTATATGCAATGTATATAAATTATTGTATAAAAGATCCGTTTTCAACTCACTTGTAATTATAATACAACTAATTGATTTTTTAACATGATAATTTATTTATTAACACATTGTATTTCTAGTGGGGATAGTTGCATAGTAGTTGTAATACCAAAGGTTAATTACAAAATAATTGTATATTAATTTTTTTTTGAATTTTAGTTGTAAGATAGTGTGGTTTTGATGGATGTAATTTCTCATAGTGACACATGGCATTTTTCAATTTAAATTTTATAAATGTGCACAAACTTGTGATAATTGTTCATTAATGGCCATTCCAAATATTGAAGCAATCCTTTCCATGTCATGAAAGGTGTGAATTGTTGTGAATTACACATATGTTGCATATCACAATAATTATCAAATTACTAAATGAAATCATTGAGCTCAAATATTGATGGGGCTCTTTGGTGGTTCCATAAAGTTCATCCATGTCCCATAACAATGGTGAAATAATTTGTAATTGCCTCATAGTAAAGTTCAAATTCAGATATCAAAATTCCCTTCCATATGACAATGATGATGGTAATATTGATAATCAAAATCAACCCCATTACCTTGTAAACTCATTAGTACCCTTGTAAGCTTTCCATATATGTAATGTTATTTTCCAAGAACCTGATGATAAAAAAACTCATGTGAAGTCAACACTATATGTGGGAGATATGAATTTCCAAAAAAATCTTGAGAAAAATGTCCCCCTCCACACCACTTCATGTTGTGACAATAATGGTGTGACTTGCCATGAATGACACATCTGGTTATGGGCATTAGATTGTTTGAATTTTTTTTACTTATTAAAAAACCATGTCTAATCACCAACCTTTGTTCAATTTCTAGATGGATAAAAAAAAATTGGATGGATAAAAGTTCCAAATTATGGATGAAATGGCATCCATTCAGATGAAAAACCTACCAAAATTTCAACGAATTTAAAAGATATATTTTTTGCCACATGGTAAGTTTAAATTGGTTTCAATTTTTGAAAGAAAAAAAAAGGAGGTATAAACTGGACTCCCCGACACCCATATTTATCCCCAACTTGAACTTGGGCTTTCAAAACCTCCTATTGACCATGAATCTCCCTAGTTTAGGGAGTAGGATTGAAAAGCTTAAGGAGGATGGTGATGGTGATGATTTTGCCCCATTGTCACCCCCTTCACAACCGCCAAAATGCTTCCTTCACAAACCCCTTGTCCCACCCTTTTTTTTTTTTTTTTCGTTGCAGTTGTGTTTGTTCCAATGTGCTTGCTTTTTTTTTGTGCACACAACTATGGCGATGATGAGCATGATGTCAAGGGAAATGGCCCCATCACCCTTCCCTTTTTGTTGCTTTTAAAAAATTTTTCC
>Ga0116228_10001182_pt1 | contig 21366 bp, 23 predicted proteins | sample S1TSphfallax_2_FD_89694 | JGI IMG/M metagenome (GOLD analysis project Ga0116228, IMG submission 89694) | Host-associated microbial communities from peat moss isolated from Minnesota, USA - S1T2_Fc - Sphagnum fallax MG | ecosystem: Host-associated > Plants > Peat moss > Unclassified | place...
CCGGTTCTCTGATTCTGAAATATGAGTAAACAACCGGAACCAGCGGTTATTAATAGAATTAGGTACCCACCCAAAATGGCCCTGTAAACCCTATAAATTGCGCACTGTGAGAAACCCTAAACCCTGAATCCCCGGTTCTCACAGTTCGGGATTCACCGGTTCTCTGATTCTGAAACATGAGTAAACAACGGGAACCAGCGGTTATTTATGCAAATGGATACCCGCCCGAAATCGCCCTGTAAACCCTAAAACATTGCGCACTGTGAGAAGCCCTAAACCCTAAATCTGCGGTTCTCACAGTCCAGGATTCGCCGGTTCTCTGATTCTGGAATACCAGTAAACAGCGGGAACGAGCGGTTATGAACGCAATTAGATACCCGCCAAAGCTGCCCCAAATAAAACCCTAAATCTGTGGTTCTCACAGTCCAGGATTTGCCGGTTCTCTGATTCTGGGATACCAGTAAAACAACGGGAACGAGCGGTTATGGACGCAATTAGATACCCGCCAAAAACTGCCCCCCAGTAAAACCCTAAAATTCGCACACTGTAAGAACCCAAAACCCTCAAGCCCTGACTCTCACAGTTTGAGATTCAGGTTCTAGGAGTGCTTGGGTTCTACATTTTGGGAGGAAGAGGAGGAGCCAGGAGTTGCGGCGAGATTCTTCACAAAATAGTTTGCGAGATTCACGCAGAACAGTTTGATTGCTGTGTGTTTTGGGAGCTGGGTGGGTGTAAGTATCTGCATTGAGCCTGGAGAGTTTTAGGGTTTAAGGGGCTGGTGGGGGTGTTGCACGCAGTCATGGAAGCGTGTTGTTGCAGCAGATTACCACCCGTGCTTGTTTCGCCAGTAGTAGCAGCAGGTGATAGACGGAGTGCCATATCGAGTAGCAGCAGTAGTACTGGGTATGGTGGTGGTGGTGGTGGTCATTGTCTTCCCATGTGGGCCGGTCTCAGGTGGACTTACGGACCAGGATCCTTTCATGGTTCACGTCTTCGTGTTGCAAGAACCATCTCGAGCTCAAAAAGAGTGGAGATGGGTTGTTTGTCTTTTGAAATTCGGTCTGCAATGTTGGCTAAGATCCAATCTGGGAGCGCAAGTCCGTCTTGTGTTGCTGCAACAGCATCTGAATGCTTGAAAAGCTTCGTCCAAGGTATGGAATCTCTTTGTCAGGAATGTCTGGCAGAGCGGTTTGATGTTTAGTTTGGTTGTTCAGCATGTCATGTCATATGCTGCTGCTGCTGCTGCGACATGTGATCAACAGCACCAGACATGCTATCCCTTACCGAAACACAAGAAACCCTAAACACTTTTTCTGTCTCTTAGTGTTTGATAGAAGAATCCCTGTGTTTTCAGGTCTCTTGTTGTTCATCCCAAGGATAGCTGCCAGACAACATGAGCATCCAAGCAGGAGATACCCTCATATATATGATGCATAGCCTAAATAAACCCTGACTCTCTCTCTCTCTCTCTCTCTCTTCACACAATTGTTAGTCAGAACATTTTATTGCAATTTTTTTCAACCAAAGATGGTAACTTAAAGTCTGATCTATGAAATAGAGGAGAAGGGTTGACAAATCCATTTTGAAGCTGCATTGCCAAGAATGTCAAATGATGGTATCAATTTGCAACCTATTTGGTAACTGGTTTCGTTAGGGAATAATTTGGCCTCATGTGTAACATGTATTTATTTATTTGAGCAATCTTCCCTTGCAGATTGAACTGTTTTCTGATATGAACGACATATGATGATGGCTTGAGATTCTCATCAAAAGCTGAAGGCAATTACATGTTGGAATGTGGGTTTCAGGAACAGGAGGAATAGGCACTGCACCAGGGAGTAAAGATGTAGCCAAAAGGCTATTTAGTGTGATTATGAGAGCTGGGCATAGCAAAAAGCGTGCGAAGAGTCAAGGATCTGGAGGAAGGATTGAAGGAGGACAAGGGAAACGAAGATTAGATGTCAAAAGAGGAAGAAATTCAGCTCCTGGGAAGTTCAGAAATGATGGTCAACCTTCTGACCTAAAATCTCAAGGAGCTGCAACCAATGACAAATACAGGAATGGGGCTCCAGAAGGAAGGGCAGACAGAGAAGTTGCCAGTGATAGTGGGAAGCGTACACGGGGACCCAAGCCAAGAGTGCGAGTCACACTAGCGGGTCGGCCAGTGGAAGTGGTAGAGAAGGAGGCTTTAGGGCGCGATGTACAGCTATGGACCTCAGATCCAGGTGTGAGGCATCCGGATGACTATTACAAGTATGGGCCATTTGGACCCCATGCATGGAAGGGACTTGTGGTTGGCACCCCTCGAAAAGGGACCTTTGCAGACGAGCTCGCAGTTTTCTTCTCAAGTGTGAAGAACCAAGAAGAGCTTGAAGAGATAGAAATAGTGAATTCAATAGTCGGGTATGAGAATAAGCTCCGTCAATTTGATGAAAGCATCAGCACCCAATATTATTTTGCATTTGTGCGATCAACGTACAAAGCCACCACCTCCTATCAGATGCCATGGGAGGAATGGACTCTGGTGGCTCAAATTGCCATCGAATCTGCAGATGAGCTTGATAAATGGCGATTGGGATTCCAACTGGATCGTAGCATGCGAGACAACCTGACACGTTGCGTGGCCTGGTACCGGCCAGATCTTATTTATGTCCGTAGGCCCAGCTACCAAGTAAGATTTGAGCCACAACATGAATTTCTGACAGTCCTGGTTGAGCTTTTGAATCCAGACAATGATGCAGTTAAATCTTCTTCTTCTTCCAAGAATCCATACTTTGAAAGAATGTGTGAGATTCTAGGTGTGGGAGAAAATGATGATGAAGAGCAGATAGGAATTAAATTCAAGAACCTGAGTGAAGAAATGAAATCACACTGTCTGGAGCATGTGCTTGGGATGCATCCGGTGGAGCTATTGACTCCCTTCACCCGAAGAGCTGCACAGGAAGACTGTGCCAAAAGGGAGGGACAAGGGAGAAAGATTAATGGGGGAGTTGAAACTCATGATGACCGTGATGAAGGATTTGATGAGGGTGGGGACTTACAGTACAGATATGAGGAAAGATCTGTTGACTCCCAAGTTGAAGAGGAAGAAGAAGATTTTGGTGATGAAGAATATGGGGAAGATTCAGATGAGGAAGGAGATGATGGACAGTGGGATGGAGAAGATTGGGAGAATGAAGAGTGGAAACCATCATTGACAGAGGAGGATGTTGGGCAAACTGATGAAGGTGACAGTGACAACAACATGGAATACAGGAATAAACAGACTGCAGAAGGCTACTCTGACATTGAGAAAGACAGTTCTGGAGAGAAGGAAGGTGATGAATGCCCAGGAAGGGAAAAAGATGGTTCAGAACGCTTGCTCAAGGCAGCTGTGCGACCTTATACTTATGCTGACCTGATTAAAGAAATAATCTTTATTCGGCGGACCTTGTTGCAGTACCCAGCTTTGAGATGAAAACCAATGCCCTCCCCATTTGTTGCAGCATGATGCTACATGGATGAACCTTTTATCATTGTCCACCCACTCTACCATCCTTGCTGCTGATGTCAATGAGCAGTGATGCTTTGTTGCTGCAAACTGAGAATGTGAGACATTTGCTTTCACTGTTTGACCATCTACCATTGTCAATGAGCAGTGATGTTTTGTTGCTGCAAACCGAGAATCTGAGACATCTGCTTTCATTGTTCAGCCATCTACCATTGTTCCTGGTTGTCGACATGGACTGAGGCTTTATTGTAGGTGACATATTCCTTGACAACTGCAGATGCAGATAACAACAGGTACAACCTTCTTGAAATACTCACTATCGGGTTCTGAATCACACAACATTTCTGTTAATGTTGCCATCTGTCTCATTTGTGTCAGATTCAGGATTAGGGGTTTAGGGAGAAAAGACTGAAATCCCCCATTATGGTAACTTTGCTAGTGCATACATGCAAAACAAGGAGTATCAACTTCTCAAGATTACTCTCCAACAAGAATTGTTTTATGTTCGGGTCAATTTATAGCACTTAGTGTATATTCTGCTCTGCTGATTATGACTAACATCGATCAAGCAGAGCTTTATGAATAGAAGGGTTTTGGGGGGTTGCAGAATGTATTGAAGGTGTGGTCCTAGCAACCTGTTCTTGTGATGGAGAAATGTCTTTGCTGTATTGCAACAGTTTCACAAGCCAACAGCATTTGTTGCAAAGAGCAGCACCATGGAAGAAGACTCATCAAATTGAGGCTGATTTCTGCAGTTGCAATGATTTCTGACTGCTGCCATTTGGCCCATGAGGACACACCAACAGAAGGTTCAGGTGTCTTCCACAAAGCACTATACCCAATCTAGTTTGTTAAAAAAAAAAAACCCCCCTCATCATATTAGGATCTGCTTACAGTATAGAATCCAATCAACCAGGTTCAGGGGTTTAGGGTTTGTGCAGCAAGAAATTTACTTGTTGCATGACAAAAACACCATTGAGAGGGAAAATTTCTTCAGCACTTGATTACTCCATAATTACGGATGAGAACCTCCATCAGTTGGGTCAAAATCTAAGGTAGTCTTTTGTCCAAGATCTTCTCTCTTGGATCTTGTAGAGCATTCAGGCTGATGAGAGAAACTGAAGTCTTGTTTTGTAGGTAAATTCACCAATGTCTGAACTTCATCGTTTCTCTGATTATCTTATTTCCAAAATGGGAAATGAAGATTTGGAAATTAGAGAGAAAACTTGTAAATTCATTCTGTTTGTGGTAGTTAGCATATAACAGATGCTGAAATTTGATGTTGGCAATAAATTGATGGGAGTTTAGGCCATGAGCAATGCTGTAATTGTGTGATCTTTGAAGAAGTATACACAGATTCCAGGTATTTTCTGCATCATCAATCTCATGAGAAGTGTTGCCAACAGATGTGGATAAATGAGTTTTTTTTCCCATGGTTTCTCGCACTTGATGCTTCGTGACTCATGTTTGCAGTTTTGTATTCCATTCAATGCAATGAAGCAATGAAGACTTTTCATGTAAGGACCCAAATGAGTAAAAGGTAAAAGCCATGGTCTTTACCAGCCTCTTTTACTGTTTTGCATCATGTTGCACATGAATAGGGTACATAGATGCCTGCCCACTGACATGAGAGCCCCAAACAATAGCAAACTAGGATACAATTCCAAGTTGCATGAAGACTTACAACAGGTACCTGTCTGTCTTCTCTCTTTCTAACAGTCTCAGAAGTCTTCTCAGGATCATGTTAGTTTGTACAAAACTTTTGTCAGGTCTAGCAAGCAGAAAGACAGCACCCCATTTTTTTAATCTTCTTCTGTGCCACCAGATCAGTGCCTACCACTACGGAAACTAACAAAGTCACATAATGAAACCAGAAGTTCAACAACCTCTATTCGTTTCTGTTGTTGTTGACTGCAGTTAGAGACCCAGAAAATTTGGGGTCAGGGATAGGAGAGATCTCCATTGGCAAGGTTACTACGAAGAGTAACTGCACCAGCACCGCAGTTTAGCAGAATGGCTAGGTACAGATGAGGGTGAAATGTGGTCAGACCTGGAATGAGTGACAATTCTAATCACAAAATCTTGTTGGCTTAAATCTTAAAGAATTCTGCTTGAGTATGAGAAGTTGAAGCATCCCAAAGGATGATCAGTGGGACATTTTGCTAAGGTTTCAATGTGACAATCTCCCTTGAAATTTGCTTGAGCATTGAGGATGCTTGGAGAGAGTGTTTAGTTGAGATGCCAGCAAAAAAATGAGTTGCTGCTTGGATGGATCAGCAATGCAGCAGTGATGATCAAGAAGAAAGAGCTCCTCAACAAAGGATTTGCACCCAATGTTTTTGTTGGAAGCTGCAAAATTTGGCAAAGCCTAAACTTCCCATTGTACAATATCACAGAGGCAGATGGCAGGCAGGCAAGCACTTCCACCTCTTGTGAAACCAGAAGACAACAGGTACCATAGCAAACATACACCAGTTTAGGATGAGAAGAAACCAGCTTGAGCAAGCTGTATCAGACTTGGGCAATTAGGAATGGATAGACAGAAAGAAACCAATTTCACGCTTTGAAACTGGTAGTTGAAATAAGGATGACACCATCCAGAATCACTAAGAATAGTTGCAGTGGAGCCAGTGGAGCCAATTACAATATCGCATTCAAGACAAGTACATGGTTTCCCAGATTATCGTGAACCAAGGCCTGGAAGAAAGGAGAGGGTGAGGAAGAAGCAGAGGCAGAGGAAAGAGCTCTATTTTAGGAAGAGTCAGGCGAGGAAGAATTGCAGCAGTTGAAAAACTGAAGTAGAAAGAGATTATATGGAGAAGCAAACTGTTGCTGGTGCTCATTCTAAAGCACTCACCACCCTGAAAGATGAGCTCCCAGAGGAATTTGACAAAATAATAATTTGTCCTCCATGATGCACACCTGGTAAGTACCATACAACGCTAATCACTTGAAGGTGGAAAGACTTACATCTGGTGAAGACACAGTTCCTCCAGAGTTTGGATAATGAGAACATCAGATACTGAGCAAGGGCAGCCCACAAGACAGACAGGAAAAAAAAAGAGAGTCCTAGCTAGGAATCCAAAACAAAGGTCCCAGACACTTAAGAAGAAGAGCCTAAACTTGCTTTCAGTTGAGCACTGAACTTAAAGATTTGTACTTTGACAGGGTCTTCATAACATGATCATCCCCATGGGAAGTCTGGCACAAATTGCACAATCATGTTCTACCAAAAGCAATGACCTGCAACACCAAATGGGTAGTCCAGAACAACAATCTGCATCATTGGTGCTAGCAGATTCAAAGAAGAAGTACACACAAATTGCACCAAATAGGTAATCCAGAACAACACTCTGCTTTGTTGGTACTATCAGATTCAAAGAAAAAGTACAAACAAATTGCATTGGAGTGAGTAGTATACAAATCCCAAAATATGTCTCCCATCTGTTGCTTTTAACTGTCAAAACACGGGTCTTTTCAATACAAATTGCTGCTGCCTTTGCCTTGTGTTTTCCAGTTGACACAAATCTTCTCCATAGACCATTCACATGTGAGGAAGGGGCTCAATGTGTCTGCATTCAAAATGGAGAAAACATGGTCACAAGCAAGGGGTCAAGAGTGCTTTGATTACAGAGTCCTGCAAGAAATTGTGTATTTTAGTTCAACCTTAAAACAGGAAGTTACAAGTAGCTGGTCAGCAGCAAGCACTGAACGAAACACCATCAAACCTGAAATTCACTAAGAACCAATGCAGGACACACTAATGTGCACTGTTGTGTGTCAAATACATGGCAAGCACCTTATGTAAGGAGCCTCATAGCCCAAAACTTGGTCAGAGATGAGCTGCTGTCTCTGTCTTAACCTAACATTAGCAAGGGGAAGAAAAGAGATGGTTTTGCCAATCTTGAGAAAAACTATTCTTTGCAAGAAGAAAAAATTCCCGGTAAGGGGAACAACTCTTGTTCAAATTGTGTGTCAGATACAAGTTTGCGAGGACAAGGTAGATTGTCATGCAAAAGCCCAATTGTAGCTTTTCATTTGACCTAGAGAAATATACACATCAGGATGTAATGGTGGAACAAAAGCCGAAAAAAAACATCTGGGAAAATCACACACCTCAGTGGAAAAGGGCTTCACACAGTGCTGTTGGTTGTACTAAGGACCACCAGCAAATGGGCACCCACAGCAAAGGGCCAATGAATATAAAGCCTGTCTGAATCAGTCTGTCTATAGCTGTTTGGGTTGCCAGTCTCTCCACAGTGTGGGTCTTTTCTACATCAATGGGGACCAGCAAGATCCAAACAGAGAGGCTATGATTTTTTGCCTTTGCTCTGCTGCTATGCCTCTGGGCATCTGCCCAAAACTCCATTCAATCAATTTACAATTACACAAAGGATGAGGCATTTCCTACCTGCCTTCATGCTTCATCCAATCCAAGCTGACAAGCTTCACAAACCTGCCATTTGTCAGCTTCACAAACCTGCCCCTATTCTCTTCAAAATCTAAACCAACCAAGCCTGTCAAAAAAACACAACCTCCAGCAGCTAGTTGCACTCCATGCATGAAAGCAGCTCCCTGAGATGGAGAGCTCCAAGAGACAGATTGCCTGAGAGCTCCATCCTCATTGGAGTCGAAGAGAATACACAATCCCTCTTCCAGCCTCCACCAAATATCAACAAGGTACCCGTGAAAGCACACAATAGCCTAGCTATTGGTGCCTGCAGCTTCAGCTGCACGCTGTCTCATCATCTCCATCACTGCAACTCGGCGTCGTGACTCTGCCTGTTGCTGCAGGCGCCTTAGGTGCTCATTCAAATCCCTGTCATATATCCAAAAACTTGTTGTGAGATAAGATGGTGAAACTTTAGAACTGAAAAATATAACCACAGCTCTCATATCAACAGGAGCATTACGCTGGTACAGATTCAAATCTTTCTTCCTGTCCCCATTTCAAATTTCAGGGTTCAAAAGACTGTACCTGCATCGGGGCACCCGGCATCCTGATTCCTTGCAAGAGCGAGCATGGAGCTGCAGAAGGTACCACATTCGCTTGCAGTTGCCACAACCTCCAGAAGCACGGATTTTGCAATTTATACCATGCCGGAATAATCCCTTCACACTCCGACACTTGGGGTACTGACAAGTAGCAGAACCACACTGCGATGCATGCACTAGCAGCTCCAGCATCTTCCGTAACTGTTTTCACATAATACACCCAACCAGCAATCTAAGTGTCATCACCATCATAGCTTCCAATACCACTAGATCTAAGTGCTGGCTGACCCTTCTTTTGTGTAAGTATGGATGAATCAAAGCTCATTCTGATTGATACAAAACCCATCTACTGAAGCTATCCTTATTATAACCAGAGTGATTACTGGAGACAAAACCTTTTGTAAGAGTCTGACCTGTAGCACACGCTGTTGCCGAGCTTCCTTGTTTTGGGCATTGCGCTCAGTGAGGGGAGTAAGCTTATGTTGATGATTTGACAAGGCTTTGCAATTATTGCAAAGGTCAAAATCAGCACAGATTTCACAGCGCCACCCTTGGCCTGCCTCAATGTCACTGCTACACATGTTGCACGTGACAACAAATGCAGGTGCAGTTGGGTTGTGTAAATGATAAAGCATCATCATTGATGAGTGCTTGGCACGCCGCAGTGTGTCATACTGGTAGTGATTCCCTTGGCACAAGCTTAAGAAAGCTTGCCGTGTGTCAAAGAACTCACTCTCCATAATCTCATCCTTGTCCTTTGTTTGAAGTGGCACATCATTAACTTCAACCTGCGTGTCACAAATGGCTCCAAATTCTATGATGGTTGCTGTAACAAAAGAAACAACAATACAAGCCTTCTAAACTGAACACAAAAAACTAGTAAAACTTAGAGGTGCAATTGCAATTGGGTGGATCTAGTGTAGTGAAGTACCGGCTGCAGAGGATGTGGATCTTTGCTACTGATAGGGTGCCTTTCCTTTTCATCCAGCATCTGTTCAGCATCATGACACCTGCAATTTCCAGGGCCTTCCTTCTTAAGAAAAGGTCAAATCCAAGGAATTTCCGTCTCCTTTGAAGCATGGCAGCCCAATTTTACACATTGTATGTTTGTATCATGTTGAGTGTTTTTGAAAGAATAAAGAAAAAAAACCACACACATAAGTTGCCAAGTTTTAATCAGTTCCAAGTGGGCAAGGGAGAGAGAACCACACCGATCACAAAGCTGGAAGTTTTTGCATTGGCCACAGACCCATCGGCAGCCAGTCACAATAAAGAGGCGGCAGTGGGAGCAGGCATGGTGCATATGAACCATGATGAAGTCCTCTTTCATTGGCAATATTGACTCACCCAACTGCATCAATATGTCCAGAACAAACACATACAACACAATGTCACACCCACTGTCAGTGTTTCCTCTATCTGAAGAACAGTCTTTCTCCACTAGCAAGTATTAAGCATAGCTATCTCATAAACAAAGATGAGCAAGCATGTGTGGTGATGAGATGAACTGTACCTTATGCATCAGTTGGGTATCTTTAGAGGCATTACTGGCCATCTCTGCTTGAGCAACTGCCTTGGAAGCACGTTTGCTAGATGCAGCTTTTTTTGTCTTGCCTTTTTTCAGTGCATTATTACGTCCATCTTCCTCCTGCTGCTGCAGCTGCATGATCATATCCTCTGCAGCACCAGGCCAGTAGTCCCCATCAAAGTATGGCAATCTAGCCGCAGTTACCTGCAACCATAGTCACAACCAACTGTCAGATGCAATCAGGGGATTCCAACAACCCAACTCTTGCAGAAATTCAAAACACAAACAAATAGTCATAATCATTAGGACTCTGTTAAGACATTCCATTTGCAGATGCAAAACAAAGCTGGGATCTGAAGACTAAGCTCAATTAATGAAGAGGATACGATGATACCTTTGCTTTGCATTCACCTATTGAGGTGAAGAAAAAGTCATATAGATTAGTAACATCAACCACAATGTTATCTGCAGTTGCCTTTCGTAGCATCGTCAAATACCAGTCCCGTAGCTTGTCGGACTTGGGGGTTTTCTGAATTTCAGGGTGGCAGTACAAAATGTAATCCTCTCCTTTGAGAGGTGGGCATGCCCAGATATAGCAACTGCTAAAACCCCGCTTGCGACAGTAATCCAGATAACCAATCTGAACAATTGCAACAAGCCCATTTATCCAAATGTCCATGGAGGATTATCATCCACAGCACAAGCCATGTCACTTCATAAAGTAGCAGAAAGAACATGTGATGGATGCAAAAACACAAGAAGCACAAATTTTTTTATTGTCTAGCTTTGGTATTCAGTTGCATGTGCAGGACAGTTTTACCAGAATTTCATGATAGACAAAGGTGCGCAATGCCTCTCCACGAACAGTTCGCACATCTGGCCTAAAGTACTTCACTGAATCCAAGTACGACAAATACACCCGCCGCTGGTTTGGAAGGGAGCATTCTGCTCCAAACTCTTGAACATACATTCCAAACAAGCAGACTTCCACACCTTCTATTTTCTGGAAGAGCAACACCACCTGAAAAGGCAGAATCCTTCTGTCAGAAAACATGGTTTTTGTTACTTTACATCAAGGTCTCTACCATTTATTCTGAGGACCAATGTACCTATCTATGTGATAAGGTTCAAACTGAAAGAGTTATCTCTAGTCATGGTCACACCTTGGACTTATATGGGTAGTCAGTTGGATAATCCTCTTCTGAGAAAAGCTCCAAGAAGCGCTGCTTCACCTCCAGTTTTTTATCCACAGAAGATATCACTCTCACAACCAGAGTCTCTGCTCCTGGAACCTGTAAGAGACATATAGCAGGGAAGCTTTTTTGAGAGTTTGACGCACTGTAAAATCATTGAAATATAAAATTCTCAAAAGAGAGTGTGCCCATAAAGGCAACAAACAAGAACGACAAGATGTTGCCACAAATACATAAACCAAGAGTTGGCAATACCTCATTGAAGTTTTTGCCCTGGGCTTTGGCACGCTCCAAGCGTTCCTGCTTAAGCTTGGATGCCAAGCGCTGCTCCAAATGGTCACTGAGGAGAGTCTTTGGCAAATCCAAAGCACCCAGGACTGCAGAAGGGGGCAAGGGCTTTCGTTCACCCCTCTCCATTTCCAGCATGCAGCACTCTGGGCAAATGTACTCGCTGTCTCCTTCATTACGACGACCATTGAAGAGAGCACATACTTGATGTTGCCACAAGTTGCATTTGTCACATTGCACCCACTAGATAACAAAAGAAGAAATTCATTGAGTCAGACGTGTGAAGAAGAGCTCATGATGGAATTTGCAAGGAGGCTTTTCTCACACTCGCATTCCACCATGAACAATCACATTCAATGCATGTTGGATAGTCCCACACTATCATTTGATCTCTTGTACAAATGATGCACAGTCCCTTCACCAAATCTAACACTCACAACCTACAAGGCCCTCCAATGATCAATGGTGAAAAAAAAAGCAAAAAAGAAAAGGCAGGTACTGATTCCTACCGCTTCCTCTGTCTCCTCATCATTTCTCCTTCTCTCCAATCTTGACTTGGGATACGTCTGGCCCTCCATTTCAACATTCTCTGTGCGTACATCATTGTAACAAGGTACACAAAAGTAATGCCTGGTGTCACCTGAGCCAGTGGTGTAATACGAAGCATTTCTTTTAATGCGAATGCCACATGCTGTGCAGTATATTGGAGGTGGTTCAAAGGTGAGCTTTTCAACAGCACATAGTGGGCATGCACCCTCATGCATTTGATGCTCCATAGCCTGGTTCTTCTCAGCCTTGGCCTTGCTCTGTACAAAAAACACAAACATTAGTCAAAAACTTGGGGGCCCGGCTTATCACAATCCACCCAAACTATGTTGCTGGATTGATACAGAAAGTAGATGTCAGCAATGAGAAGCAGATATGGAACTGAGATGCAAGACTGCACCTGACCCACCCACTGACGCAAGCCAGTAATATGCTCCCTGATTTGCTGCGGAGTGAACAACTCTGTCAAGGATGTGCCCAGATTCTTTGGCTTCCCAGACTTTGATGTTGTGCCAACTGTGGAAGACAGCACCGAGTTCCCTACATTGGCAGGTTCAGGCTTCACAGGAGTAGTGACCACACCTGGCCCACCACCATCGGTACCAGTTTGGACAATGGCAGCTGATTGAAACTCCTCCTTGACTGGGCCACCACCCTCCAATTTCACAGGCCCTTGTTCTTTCTGTGGACCATTGAGTTTCATTTGTTGAGTTCCTTGGGAAGACCATGAGGGGTTCACAGCATTCTCCACTTTTACAGCAGTTTGTGTTCCAGATTTCACCACTTGTTGTGGGAGAGGTGATGTGTGCTGCTGTTTGGAGCACGTGACAGAGGAGCCTTCTGACTTGCCAGGTGCCACAGCAGTTTTGTGTTGTGTATGAGGTGAATGCAAAATAGGAGTAGCTTTTGACGACTCCATTTTCACTCGCTTAGCAGGAGGTGATTGTGCTTCTGCATCTTCCATGACCATGGCTCCTCCTGGAGGGGGCGAAGACAATCCACCTGGGGATGAAACATTTGCAAGTGCACAACCTTGGGTAACTTTGGTGCCTGAAGCTCCACCTCTCTGTTGCTGAGCCTGCATGCGTTGCTGGTTCATGACCTGCTGACGCACAGGTCCACACACTGGACATCGTGGATCCCGACACTGCTGGTGATGGTGAAGGAGGGTTCGAGAAGCATTGCACCGACTGTAAGTACATTCTCGATCACGACATGAGCCAATGTGGGTCCACAGCTGCCGGGCCATGTTGCAGTGCGGTGTGACTTGACACTGCCCATCAGGAGCTGTGCACTTGCTGGCATGACGCAGAAAAAGCAGCCACCTTTGTTGTTTGAAGTACTGCTGCTGTCGCTGAGCATCCACAGCCCCTCCAACATGCCCACCTGGCAAGTTCCCATTCGCGCTGCTTCCAAGTTGTGCCACATTTTGTATGAGTGGTGAAAGAGCTGAACCATTGACTCCCTCTTCTTGTTGTTGGGGTAGCTGCTGGTCTTGCTGTTGGACTGAGAGCTGCATCGGTGGTTGCTGCTGTTGCAGTAACCCTTGTGCAGTTGTTTGCTCAGTTTGCTGCAAGAAAATCCCATTAGCTTGCTGCTGTGACTGGTTCTGAGATGGAGACTGTGACGGCAGCTGTCCAGGAGGCCGTTGCTGCTGCTGCTGCTGCTGCAGCTGCTGGTTGTGTTGTACTTGCCACCTGCGCTGCTGCTGCTGTTGGATGAGGATATTTTGTGAAGCAGGCTTGGACAGGTGGGTGTTCTGTTGCTGGGGTGTTGCCTGATGCTGCCTCTCAGATTGTGCACCCTGTCAGTCTTGTTCAAATCAGACCTCGAGGATAGAACAGAAATCCACTGCCTCTGGAGCACACTTTAAAGAGATGAACCAGCAGAAATATGAAATCCAAATAGAGTATTCACTCTCACCTGTTGTTGCTGTTGGTGCTGACTAGTCTGTTGCCGCTGCTGCTGCATATTTTGATGGTGCTGGTGTGGAAACCCTGGTGTTGACTGTTGCATGTGCTGCGACATGGATTGTTGAAAAGCTTGTTCATGCTGCTGCATTCAAAACATTCCAGACTTATTCAAACCATTCATGAGCACCATGCAGAAATTACCTGTGTGCCTGGGCTGATCTTAACAGAAAGAGAAGGAGTTTTGCACACTAACCCCTGATTGTCTCTGACTCACAAGACCTGATGACTGCTGGGATTCATAAATTCCTTGAGATCTGGGAAGCTGCTGCATTTGCCGCTGTTGCTGCTGTTGTTGTGGTTGTGGCTGTGGCTTTTGTTGAGCCCTCACACCAGGCATGACATTTTGGTGAAAACCCGTGTGTTGTATCTGCTGCAGCTGTTGCTGCAGCTGGTTTGTCTGTGTGGGTGGAAATCCCTGCACTGGGATCATTTTTGGTGACATCATGGACTCCACACCTCCCAAGTTGTTCCCAGCTAGTCCATGGCCTGACACTGCAGAAAACAAACTTGCTGATCCTGCAAGGTCTGCTGCATTCATTGCATAGCCATCCCCTGCAATTCATGACAACAGCTTTAGAGTGAGGACTGATAAACAGATGAGTGAAGCCAGCTGCAAGACGAAGGCTCGCCATTAGTGTGTAGATGTCCAACAAAAGGAAGATCAAAATGGAGCAAACATACGCATGCGCAGGGGTGGGGGTTGCTGCTGCTGCTGCTGCTGCTGAGTTAGACGCTGCTGATGCTGGTGCTGTGCATTTGAGAACTGTGACACATTGGGATAACCTGAGGCATTATGCAAGCCTGAACTCCCATTCATCAGGTGCTGTCCATTGGGTAGCATCAACTCATTACTGATCCCCCCATTGACCATGCCCATTGAGGCAGACTTGTGCTGTACACTACTGGTGAGCCCATTCAACCCACGATAGTGGTCATTAAGCCCACCTCTAAATTGCTGGAGCTGTGCAGCAGTCACTCCACCCATCTCACTAAGGCCAGCTGATGATGCAGGTGAAAGGTTCATTGCCTGCGATGAGGTCAAACCTGGTGTGGGAATCATTTGGTTACCAACTGTCATGCCAATGCTGGATGATACATGGCCATTTTGTGACAATCGAATGCCACCCGCTTGCTGAGAGACCAAAGAATTTATTCCAGCAGCACCTGGGGTAGGTATCATGTTGTTGCTTCCAGGTATGCCAAACACATTGTTACTAGCATGTCCAGGCGTTGGTATCATGTTGCTTATAGTCCCTGGTGTCAGCATCATCGTTCCACCTCCGTGAGGCATAGGATTCATGAAGCTACTTCCATTCACAGACATGGGAATCATGCTGCTCAAGCTTCCACCAACCCCTGGAAGCATTAAATTCCGTGCGCTTGCTGGGGTGGGTGCCGTGTTGCCACTGTTCCCAGACATTGACAACATGTTGCTCCCAGTAGTACCAGGTGTTGGGATCATGTTGGATGCTGTCCCTGGGGTTGGAATCATATTATTGCCTGCTGCTGAGGAATTTACCACCTGAGTTGTTTGCTGGGGCTTTTGCACCATCCGCTTGGCCACTTGTTGCAACCGCTGCTCAAGAGTTGAGTAGTCCTCGTACTCCTCCTACAAAACCAACAATGGGACAACTTACATATATTGGCTTGGTAAACTGCCCCAAGTCAGGGCACCATCCCCACATACCTACCCCACACAAGATCACAGGAATGATGACAAGGTTGATTGTTTTACACTACTGGACACTACTACTTCAATAGAAGAAAAAGAGGTCATACCTTGCTGGCTGCATTATTGTACAGTGCCTCCTCCAATCGCTTCACAAAATCTGGAAGCCTTTGCTGCCACTCAGGATTGCCGAGTGGCTTCCGGTTCTTAAAGAGCCGATTTCTAAAAATTCCAGATTACAGAAAGGCCTCAATATCCATCTCAAACTCTCCAGCATCAGAAGCTCCATACACAACATGAACCACTAAAAGTTGGCATTTGATACAGCAATGGTGGCAGCTGCCATCATAATCTCAAGCAATCATGCTGAAGCACTGTAGCAACCTGATGTGACTTTACACCCCAATGGATCAAACTCTAGTGAAGGGTTTTTCCTATGTGCATCAGCCACCAAGCGTATCTTGGTATCAATTCTCAAAAGGGTTGGCAGGGCAGTCCTAATGTTCCAAGCTACAAGTTCTTCAGAGAAAATCATACAGTTTTTCCCATATTACTGGTGAAAATCCAGCCCAGTCTATGCTGGAGCATATGCTGCAAAGATCTGGATCTCCAACTGCAGGATTCTAAGTTACACAACTTGATAGAATACATTAGACATGCATCCCAAACACATTCTAGCATAGACAGAACAAGAGGAAGGGAAATGCTCACATGTTATCAGCAACATCACGGCGGAGATTGGTATTATCAGATTCATTCTGCCATTGTTGCCATAATCCTTGCATTCCAGAGTTGTGGGTGTTCTCATTTTGCAGGGGCCCGGGAGCTTGCCCGGGCACCTGAGTCTGTGTTTGCATTTGTAAAAACCTGAAAACTTGCTCAGCTCCCCCACACCCCGCTACAACTCTCAACCTTTTATGATCACTACTACGTCCCTGCCCACTCTGTCAACCTCCTCTTCCTGCGAGCCTTGCCCCTGTGCCTAGACCCTCTTGATTGCATTCCTACTTTCCTCCACACCCAAACTTAATCCCTTTTGATGATGTCGATTTAGTACTAGTGCTGCCTTGCTCCTCCTCAGATTGTCACTCACAGAATCATCAAATGCTTGCTGCAGTGTTGTTGTTGTTGTCAAGCTCAATCTTTTGTTACACCTCAAGCAGAATACATCTCCCAATAAGTAGAGAATCCTCATCCACGTTGCACACGAGCAAGCGTTCAAAACCCTTAGTGGTTGGTCTGCGATCAAGACAAAAAACACATGGTCTGTCATCAAAAGGGTAAAACCTCTCTCCTCTCCCCCATTATGCCAGAGTGAAAAAAAGTTCTAGCGAAGAAGGAAGCTTTTGAATACACAAGGGAGAAATGCCTGCTGCTCTGATCATGATACATTATGCTCTGATGGAATATGAAGTCAAGCTCTTCATGATGAAGTGAACTTCTTGTTGGCAGGCCACAAAGATTCTGTCACACATACCTCAAAGTAATAATGGATGCATAGAAGAACCTAGAAAAGGGTTTGCAGAGCTAAAGAAATGTTGAAAAGAATTCTGCCACCAAAGACATATAATCCATGCCTGAATGGCATGCAAAATTCACCTAGGGTTTAGAAGATGTGCTGTTCCTGAACCACTGGAAAGCTCCAAATTGGGTCTGAAGACGCCATCCTGCCTGCCTGCCTGCTGTGGAAAAGACTAAACTAGAGAAGTGCCAATCCTGAATCCAAAACCGCACAAACTTTCTAACATTCAACACATAGGTAGCACCCCAGAAGCAGCAGCAGCAGCAATTCTGCGATCATGGCAAACCCAGAAACAGGGAATCAACAAAAAACCCAAAGCCATGAGCGATTTACAGGACCGATCGTCCCAGAAACACTGACTCCACGGAGGTGGTGCCCAAACCCCGGCGATGATGATGATGATCACAACAACAGCCGCTGGCTGCTTTTGTCCCTCAAGCTCAAAATTGCACAACAGATAGATTTCCCACTTTCCTACTACTACTCAGTCCACAACAACACAACACACACAAACACACACAAGGAAGGACCCAAGTTCCCTATTACAGAAAATCCCTCTTCCAGAAGGATTCTTCACAAACTATCCACAAGGAAAAAAAACCCCACAACCCACTAGGTACCCACTACCACCAAAACAATAACAACAACAACAATAGCAACAAAAAGCACCAAATCATATAGATATATACCTGCCGCAAACCCAAACCCAGAGACCAAAAAAACAGCACCCCAATCACCACACACAAATACAAAAAACACCAAACGGACAACACAAACGTGTGTGGCACAAGACAGAATGGAAGAGCAGCACAGGAATCCCACCGCTGAGAGCAAGTGGAGGAAATGCGAGGCGATTTTCAGGGATGCACAAATGGGTTTGCTTTGTGTGTGAAGACAACAATGAGAGAGCAGCAATAGTGCAAGTGCATAGGTAGCAACCACGCGAGCGAGCGAGCGAGCGAGCGGGCCAGCCAGCCAGCCAGCCAGCGAGCAGGCGAGCGAGCGCACAGGAGAAGCTAGGGTCTCTGGGCTCGCTGGCTGGCGCTTTTTCTGACTGACGCTGGAGGATGAATGAATAAATGAATGAATGAAAAAAGACACTCCATCCATCCAAGTAATGGGTGAATGAAATTTCACAAAACCATCCATCCATCAGTGAAAATGACAGAATCATCCATCCAATTAGGAATGAATTTGATAAAAACCATCAATCCAATCAATCAGTGAATGATTGAATGAAAATGAAAAAACCATCCATCCCATGAATGAATGAAAAATGAAAAATCCATCCATCCTATGAATGAATGAAAACTTTAAAAACATCCATGCAATGAATGGATGAATGAAAATGGAAAAAAACCATCCATCCTATCAATCAGTGAAAATGACAAAACCATCCATCCAATGAATGAATGAAAATGGAAAAACCATCCATCCTATGAATGAATATGAAAATATATCAATCTCATGAATGAATGAATGAATGAAAATGAAAAAGCATCCATCCAATGAATGGATGAATGAAAATGGAAAAACCATCCATCCTATGAATGGATGAATGAAAATGGAAAAACCATCCATCCAATCAATCAGTGAAAATGACAGAATCATGAACAGAAATGACCAAAACCATCCATCCTATGAATGAGTGAAACTGACCAAATCATCCATCCCATGAATGAAGGAAAATGACAAAATGATCCATCCTATGAATGAATTTAAGGAATGGGCTTTGTTCTTTTGGCCGACCTGTTAGCCCTATTCCCCGGTTTTTCATCCCCTTTCATTTTCTGTCCAGGTGTACCTATTCTACTAATATCAGCAATTCACTTACCTTTCTTTTTCATCCATCCACCCATTCATGCATTCATCCATACAAATCTCTCTTTCCCTCTGTGTCTTTGTGTTTTCTTCAATTTCCTCCCCTCTTGTTTTTTTCTTCTTCTTCCTCTTCTTCGTTTTTGTGCTGGAAAGGAAGTTTGATGCAAACCTCCTTCCTTCATCTCTTCTTCAATTGGAACCACCACCCCCTCCTTTGTTCCAAACAAAGCAGTGGGTGTTGTGATTGCCAGGTGCATTCCAGCACCACCCGTCTCTGTTTTCTTTGAGTCTCCAGCCTTGGGTATTTGTTGTGATTTGGTGATGGGTTTGGGCACCACCCATCTCTGTTTTCTTTGAGTCCCAGCCTTGGGTGTTTGCTGTGACTCGGTGATGGGTTTGGGCAACACCCATCTCGGTTTTCTTCCATTCCCAGCCTTTGCCAGCCTTGGGTGTTTGTGGTGGTCGGTGATGGGTTTTGGGCACAACCCATCACTGTTTTTCTCGGCCTTCTTGTTGCTCCAAGTTTCAATCGGAACCCACTTCTTTCCACTAGAAATGAAGTGCATTCTACAGTTAAGCATTACAGCATACATCATGCCCAGAAGATCAAAAACAGAACATAGTTTTTCTTTCATTCAACTGCTGCTACTGCTGCAGCAGAAGTATTCTTTTGCTGCTTCAGGACGGTGGGTCAAACACTCTTTATGAAAGAAACATGAACATTTTGTCTCCTTTAATTTTAGTAATACTCAATTCCATGCAACTTTTGGCTTTTATCAAAATGTGTGCATTGTACTTATGCATTTTGTGTATGCGCATCTTGCTGCCTGCTCACAAAATAGAAATTGGGTCATTCCAAAATTCTGCAAACACACACCATGGAGAGATGCACCAACTTCCTAATTGCATAGTTTTCAAAACAACCCTGGTGTTGTGTGTATCCCACTGGTTTAGGGTTCCTTTAAGTCAACTTTTTTCCATGATTTTGATGTTTCTGTGAATAGTTCTCGACTTAAGTACATATCTATGATTATTGTCATACAGATCTCTCTTCTTCTAGTGTTTCCTAAGTCTTGTGCTCATTTACATTCTGGAGAGAAATTTGGGTTTTGACAAAATGCACTTTGTTTCTAGGCATCTAGCCGATCTAGAGTGTGAGTTCGTTATGCATTGAGTTTAGCAACTCTGAGTAGGTATTGTATGTGATTGTGGGTTATGAAATGAAAAGAATTCACGGGTAAAACTTTGAATTGTCGTTGCAAATCCAGTCAAGTAGTTTGTTTCATTAAGGTAGTCAACTCTTCAAAATATGTCAAGAGCATAGGCATAGATGCGTACCATATGATACAAGGTGGGACCATATGGGTGGGATGTGTGTGTCTTGTTTGGGGGAGCAGAATTGTGATCTTTAGATCTTTGGAAGGTATTTGACTCAACACATTGAGTATGCAAAATTGATCAATTAAGCATGTTCACCTTTTTCCCAACAAAAGAGGGAACTTCTTTGCTATTTCTTTTTCTCTCACAGCATCATAAAGGTTTTTTTAGTTAATTAACAATTCAATAGAGTTATATGGAAAGTAGATATGTTAGAAGGTTCCATCTTGAGTTTGGCCAAAACAAGGTGTGAGTGTTGAAACATGAAAATAATTGCAATTCAATCTCCAAAATCCACCAAAATCAAAAGGTGCTACAATTTGATACCATGTCTTGTTTTTTTTTTTCCACGTTTCATGTTGTTGTTTTTTTGTCAATTTGGTAGCGGATGCATTTCAAGCAATATCAATTGAATGTTTATGAAGTGTTTCCTAAAAGTTCAATTGATTTTCTTGTTGAAAGTATGTTCATAAAAATTGTGCAAGAAAGCACTAAGATCTAAGAGACAAAAATTGATGTTAGGATTAAGAGATTTGTGTCATGAAGTTTCTTTCCTCCCTATTTTTTTCAAAAGCTTACAAATCGATGTTCAAATTGCATAATATGGAGGAAGCCCTTTGTTGAACCTTTCATTTCAGGGGTCCAATCTCTAAACCATTATTTGTGTTCTCAAAGGGTTGATGAATAGCAAATTAAGTCTACAATTTATGATGGAAAGTTTTCTATTATGAATTTCTTTCCTCAAAAGCTGAAAAGGTCAATGTTGTGTGTGATTTATTCTTATTTATGTGATGCGTGTGTGCCTTTTCCAAATTTGTGTCCACATTCTTTTGTGTTTATGTCTATTTCTCCATGTGCAACCAAAAGCAAGGGACCTCCAAATCACAATTCATGCCTTTTGTTGGTCCTACCTTGTAAGGCATGAATACTATGTTGAAAATCATTATAGAGTATGGTAGCTTCA
>Ga0116228_10001184_pt1 | contig 21360 bp, 21 predicted proteins | sample S1TSphfallax_2_FD_89694 | JGI IMG/M metagenome (GOLD analysis project Ga0116228, IMG submission 89694) | Host-associated microbial communities from peat moss isolated from Minnesota, USA - S1T2_Fc - Sphagnum fallax MG | ecosystem: Host-associated > Plants > Peat moss > Unclassified | place...
ATATATATATATATATATGGTATTTGACAATTAACATAGATTGTCATAATTATTGCCAAATAGGATGAACAAAATAAATCAAACAATTTTACCACCTTTGAAATGGGAATAGTGATGTCCCCATTAATTACTATAGTCATGGGGCTCATACAACTATAGTCATGTACTCATGTTAAGGACTATAAATGGGTGACATGGGATTTGACATGGATCATATTACTTCATGACTAGTTTGGATTAGTGGTAATAGTTAATTGAAGTCATAGATGCCATGTTTTGGCATAGTGTCCTTGGTAAAATTGGTGCTAAGGCTGCATCTATGAAGCAATTTGTCATCGATTTCCATATTTCACTTAAGTCCAAATTACATGTTAAATTCTTGATGTCCTCGTCTTGAACACAAAATCCTTCATTAATCCACCAACCAAGGTGCAAAGTTTCACCACAAATCAAACATGTATTGTTATCTTTAGAGCTTTAGTTGAATTGAAAGATGATAGGTGTGTTTTTAAGAAATGACAACAATGTCATGACAATGGTATCCTCTACTACAAATCCACAAGGTTTCACAACAATATTTAAATTGGCACCATCAAATTATGATGTTGAACTTGAATGCAAAATGGGTTTAGGCCAAAATGAAACACCTCTCCACAATACATTTGCCCCGATTGAGCTTGGACAACCTTCTTTTCACTTCCAACAAAGACAATTTTTGACTAATGTCAAAGAGGACAAGATCAAGGCTATGGTGCTCAACTTGTCAATCTTTAAAATAAAATTACTCACCTTGCATGACATGTTTAATTATACAATTTATTTTTTCAAATAATTCCAATCATTGATTTTGAAGAATTCCATCACATTAGCCTACCAAATCTTTCATAAACTCCTCTTCTTCCATAGGCATTTTTGCAATAATAGCACCTTTTATCTATAAGCATTGCATATTTATCTACATTCAAAATAACTTGGAATAAGCAAGTTAAATGGTAGGGCACATAATGGCTAATGAAAACCTTAAACATATTTCATGAAAAAACACAACCCACCAAAGAACACAACACTAGATCAAATTCAAAACCTATTTTCTCCTCAAATTTGCACCTCTGTTGCAAGATTGCCTTCAATTCATGTTCTGTTACAATTAGGGAGGCTTGCACCTCCATTGCAAGGACCTTTCAATGATTCATGGAAAATTTCAACCCTATCAAAATTTCCCTTCTTATTTCACTCTTCATGTCACCTATCGTTGCATATCATGCACACTTCTTCAAATTGCATAACAAAACATGTAGTTATATAATCTTTTGGGTTTCTGATGGCAAGATGTCATATAGACACAAAATTTGTTGCTTCAAGTTATTGTTTTTCATCTCTAATGTGGGCTTACTGTCAAATTTTGTATACACCTCTTTGCCACTCAATTTCAACAACTTCATACTTTTGCTCTTAATTATTGTTGCACTTCTCCTCTAAACCTTCTTTTTGGATATCAATGATGTTGCCTTCACCCAATTAACCTCAAATCCCTTCTTTTGCACTATGTATCCACTTGCTAGCCCTAACATGAATTCATTATTGGTTGGGGTAACTAAACCATAGATTTATTATTGAAGTTTTTTGGACTTTTGTTTGGTATGAATGAATGCATAGGTTTGTGAGCTTGTAATTACACTTTGGTCCAAAAACCTCTACTAAATCACATTCATTAACATGTGCATTGGTAAGGTCTATTTTCATGTCCATGCTTTTGTTATGCAAACATTTTATAATAAAAAAATATTCTTATTTTTGGAGGTAGTAATCTATAGCTTCCCACAATAAGAATGCTACATCATATTTTTTTACGTTCCTTTCTTCTTTCACCCTTAACTTCTTAACAAACGAACAAATAACTCTTATAAGCAAAACCTAATTTTCAAAGTTCATGTTGTTGGTCTCCTCCAAGCTCCTAGTATAATGATTTATACTCAATGACTTGAATGGTCAAGTAAAAAAACTAGATGTGGGAGACACAATTCAACTTGCACTTGGGCGAAAAAAAACATACGCACCCATAACTATATTGAATTTATAATCAACAAAGAAGAATAATCATACGTACACTTCACGTGTTATGTGTTGGAAGTACGTGAAGCACTTTATTAACCAAAGAAACATGTGCAATAAAAGTCATTTCAAAACATTTACATCAAGGATTCAAAATTGACTTGCCTTTCATCCATTCTTTATAACCAATTGTGGTGCACCACAACAATGTTGTAAAAAACTAATTACTTTCTAAGCACTACCCCAAGGGGACGAGTTTGGGTCCTAAGTTAACACATTTGAACTCAACAATATGTTGATAAACACCCCACCTTATGAAGGTGTGTCGCATTGGTTGATTGGGACTTGGTTTTTCTGACATGGAGGTGAGGAGTTCAAGTCCTTGCAACCTATGCTAGACATAAGTGACCTAGTTAGCCCATGTTTTTAGCTAGGTACCTAACTAACATAGGCTAGGTTAGGTTGCCTAGCCTACCTAGGGTAGCATGTGCCAACTTAGGTTGTCAAGTTTATCTAGGTTAGCTAAGGCTGCCTAGGTTAACATAACTACCTAGGTTATGTTAGCTACCTAGTTAGCTTAAGTTAGTCTAGGTTATGCTAGTAGCTACTTACAATTAATCTTTTGATAGTTTAAACTAGTTTAAACCTTAAACTACTTAGTTACCCATGCTGACAGCTAGAATAAACTTTATAATTTTTAAGAACGTGATTACTGAAAATGGTGTTGGATCTTTATCGAAACCATGTATTGAAACCTTGTTATTGGAATTTGTTATTGAGAAAAAATTATACGTATATTTAATAGCAAAAGTTTAGCCCAATCTACTTTAGGCTTCTAGAAGGTAGATAATATAGATATTTAGTTTTCTTTTAAGTATGAAGATTTTTGGGGGGTTTCCCTAAATTTTTTATGTTCAACTATTTGCACTACTTTGTGAGAATTCCAATGGGGAAACTTGACATAGGTAATAAAATGTTATTGTTTATTTATTTCATTGAGTTTTGAGATTTTTTTCCATCTTTGAAGTTGTCTTCCTATGTGTAAGATGTGATTTTGTTTGAAATTGTATTTACTTTTGAAACTTATGTGATTAACTATCTAAATGTTATCAAATTTCCATTGTTTCTTTGTGTCGGAAGAAATTAGTAGTTTATTTGAACTATTGAACTCCCAATGGTTTGATTTGAAGTTGAGTAGTTGTTAATTAAAGTTGCAAGAAGTGCATGTGTAGTTTTTGCTCCTATTTATTTTGACTTTCATTTACTTACCTAATAAATAGGTAGGTTAAGGTCTAGGTGGGTAGCTAGTTTCAATATGTTGCCATGTGTTCATTTATGATTCATACATAGAGATTGCAAAAATGAATCCCACCAAAGTAGTTGCATGGGCATCCATATTAGATGTACGAGTGAACCCATATTATGGTATCAAATATTTGTGACATCATTCATTGTGTTGTATGCACCTAAATGTTGACCACAATTTATTGTTTGCTACTATGGGGATTTGAATTTGCAAATGTTGCATTTTGCAACTTTTAAAAGTAGTTGCACAAGCCAATTGTGAATTCTTTTTTTTTTAGTGTTTAATTTGTTATGTGCTTGTGTGAATTTCCACCAAGGCCTTGTAGCCATTTCTCTCATTGATATTTTCTTCACTTGTAAATTTTATAACCTCTTCATGTTCAATGAAAACATAATCTCAAATCTTGATAGTGGCAATCTAGTTGTATGATATTAGCCCAACTTTGAACACCTAATATTAAAAAGCCTATTGTCAACTTTATGTAACATAAACAATTGCCCAATTTGAAAAGTAGACTCATAATATTAGTTGGAGCACCAAAAAACAACCAAAATTGTTTTGCAAAACACAAAAGTTGAGTACAAAGGTATAACAATGGTTGCATGCAAACTAATTTGGTTACAAAAACTACTAGTAGATTTGGGATAGTTAATGGATGCTAGTTATAAATTTGTCATTTATTGTAATAACATTAGTAACATATCATGTTTAATTTTTCATGCAAGGACAAAGCGTATTGAAGTGCATAATCATTTTGTGAGAGATGAAATAATAGTGGGAAAATTTGATCTTGTTTATGATAGGACTGAAAAGCATGTGGTTGATATTTTACAAAGGCTTTAAATATAACTAAGTTGTGCAATTTTATAACAATATGTGTACAACTCGATTTTAGCTTGAGGGGGGGGTGTTGGGAACTCAAGTTCAACTTTAATCAAATACCATTATTTATTATCACAAGAATCAATTGTGTACTTTCATGGATTATTCCATTTATTTAGTTTAGCTATGTCCATTTTTGGGTTCAAACTTCTTTGTTAAGTTTTGTGTTTTAAAGGTGACCTTTGCTCATGTTATGTTATTGTTAGTTGATTTTTTTGGTTGTGAAACAAGAACCTTATAGGATAATGTTATTGTATCTTGAACTCCATGTGTGGGAGCAACAAGCTTGTGTGTAAATGTGGTTTGCAATGAAGTTGTTGGATTTTATTCTTCACATTTATTGTGAAAGTGCATGATCAAGATTGTATGCATGAGTTGAAATCTTAGGCTTATAACATTTTATGCTTTTCTTTTACCAAAATAATATATTCTAACAAAACATGCATATTGGTTGCCCCCACATGGGGTTTTCATGTGGCTTATTGATATCTTATTGTTGTTTTTAGGTAATGTTTTTAATGTTTGCATTGAACAAGCAAGTATATAAAGGCTTCAAATTTCAAATTATGGTATTCATCAAATGTCTTTCTATCATCCATGTATTCAATTTTTATTTTTGGTTCTACCTCACCATGTGTCGATTCTTATGTTTAGTTAAGTTGCCCTCCATTGCAACTCAACTTGTACCTTCCCATTTTTTGAGTGAATCAAATGGTACTTTTTGTTTATTCGTTTATCATTTACTACATGCATTAAGTTTATATCCACATATCCCAATGACTCCTGCACACAAATTGAGTTTTTGTTCCCATACTTTGATATGACTTCACAACTTGTGAGGTTATGAAGAATTACTACAACAAAAGGTGTCCATGTACGCCAAGTGATTTCATTGGATTTTGAGTGAATTCATTGGTTGTAGTGAATAAGAACCAGTGAAAAAACAGTGAATTCATTGATCTAGTGAACAAGGACTAGTGAATTGCACCCACATTTTATAATAATGAATGAATATTTATAATAGACCATTTTCATATAGTTTTTTTATAAAAATCATGATTTTCACAAAACATTTAGCTAGATTATTTTTACTTTCAATAATGAATTTTCTTGAATGTAATATGCAAATTAAAGGTGATTAAAAATACTCCTCTTACTTTGAAGTGTAAATGGAAGCCCATGCTTTTGCTCATGACCTCAATACGAAGACGTTCATTGATTGGAGCATCATGTAGGAGCCATGAGAACTCTTGACTCCATTGCGGATTCTTGTTTTTCTTCATTGTCTGCATTAATCCATCTACACACGTGCCCAATCACTCTTGTTCATCATTCTCCATAATCATAATGGACATAATTTGTAACACAAAAATGGGAATGGTTGTTTTACACGACAAGGTGGGGTTTGACATAATTACTCGTAATATATGTGTATTATGAGTAATTAGTCACCCAACCTAGACAATTTGGACATTAATGGTGCATCATTTTTATGTCTCTTGTGTTTGCCAACTATGACACATGTATAGATTAACAATTTGGCAATTCATCAATTGTGTGTACAATGGTTACATTCAAAAGCTATTCTTTTTGGAGGAGGAATTGACCCCAAAAATATCAAGGCACCCAAGTAATCAAGCTACAACTTTTTCTTTTTTCTTTTTGAGAGCTAGCATCATATACATGTGTTCTCTTTTCCTCTCCTTTGAAAATGATTCGCGCATATGGGTTGGTGTGATGTTTTCCTTCCACATCTTTTGCCTCATGTATCATGACCACCAATAAGCCTCCATTGTCACCTTGCAATACACGCTCCACTTTATTATGCATATATTCCATAAGGTCTGCCTCATCCTATATACAACAATTATTCTTATTTAAAATGTGCAACTCAAAATCACTATTGTGTAATAACAAGATAAAAGTGACGAAATTGGTTCTAGACATATGTCTAACAAAAGTATTTTATTTGTGGTTGAAGAATTGCATTCACCAAACACTTGTTGGTCATGTTGCACATTCCTTAGTATGTGAAATGCACATATCACCTCTTGAAAAGCCTTGTACATCAATTCAATTGAAAGTTCTCCCCAATCTTTTTGGTTGCGTTCATCATTTGGATCCATATTTTTCAATAACTTTAGATTGAACATCTTTGTCTCAAGGTCTATCAACAATGCTAATGGCACAACTTGCATTCCAATTTTTTCATGTGCTCCCACCTACAACCCGTATGCATTTTAAATTCACAAAAAACATCATCTAGGTCATTTGAAAGGGAGACTTGTAAAGCAATGTGAGCTTATCAATCATATCCATGAATTGTGCAATATGTGTAATGTTATGCACATAAGGTAAAGTCTTGGGGTGGGAGAATGACCAAATAAGGGCCTAGGACGAGTCGATAGTCAAGTTCAAGGCCTTGCATTTTGGGAATGTCCCCCCTTAAAGGTCTTACCCAATGTAAAGAACAAGGCGAAATTTATCACCATGAACCTAAATGTACATAAATCATGAAACATAGGAGGGGGAGGCAAATTATGCCCACGTATTTGGCCTTTCACTTTTATGGAGTAGGCATCATTTCTCTCCTCTTCTTTAACAAAAAGATAGTCATGAATACAAAGTGCCCTCCAAATTTGTTAAAGAAAATTTCAAAATGTTTTATGAAATTGTGCAATAACCAACTTCCATTGAAACAATGTGAGGGAATTTTTTTTCAGGTGTGATAATAGAAACCATACCTTCTCCCAATCATAAACATGGAGCTCAAGCAATTGTGATTTGGGATCATGTACCATAAGTTTGAAATGTTCATTCCATTCAGGGACAAATGTGTTCATTTTGGTGCGTGTGGTTTTTGCCACGAATGTATTTGCAATTTGGATCTTCACATATGCATTACCCATAAAATATTTTTGGGGAAAGTTCTTTGCTCGAACTATTTTCACTTCCACTGCACCTACTGGCCGTTTTGCCACACTATTCCATATCCAACCATAATAATCATATGTAAGGGATGGGTTTAAAAAAATCCAAACAACAATTGAAAAAATGATTATTATTTTGAAATATTGGCAATAATTCAAGAGTTGCACATTTCATGGTTGTATTGATTCACCTAGGATCTTTCATCAATGGGATTTCGAACATTTTTGGCCATATGCAAAAAATAGCAATTTGTTCTTTGATGAAATTCTGTAAATTTTCCATCCAATAAAAAATGATGATAGAAAATTTGAAACCAAAATGCATATAACATGAAGAAGATTTTTTTTTCAATTCATATCTATGTATATTAGTCTCAAATTATAAAATAAAACTTATTACATAATATTATATTATGGAATAAGTTCAAAACCTGGACAAATGTAGAAACACCTGGAATTGCCATGAGATCACCACCCAACACCTTCAATCCAAAGTCTATGTGAGGCTGCAAAAGAAAAACTCATATAAAAAATCTCATGTGCACATAATTTCAATTTTTAAATCTTTATTGGGCATTACCATAAATCCAACCTTTCAAAACTTTATAAGAGGATAGTCTTATACCATAAACTATGTATGTCAGGGAACATCACCACAAAGGCTTTCACATGCCAAAAATTAAATTGCCAACAAAAATTTGGATGACTATGATGAATGCACCATATGTGCAACACCCTAATGGTTTTCAATGATGCATATTTGAACCCAACATATAGTAACATGTAACATCTAATTATTACAAGAGGATGATAACATTTACCCTTTGCATCAAAGAGATGAAAATTTTTGAAAAGCAAGGGAAAATTGAAGTCAAAGGTTTCAGTGTAATTCGAGTTGTTCCAAATATTTGGAGGTCTATTAACTGCACAATCAAATTATATTTGGAACGAAACAAATGTGAGGAGCCGTTGGGTTATGAGAATCAATTTGCTAGTCACATTTCTTCATACTATGAAATACCTAAAGCTATTCAAAGTTCTTTCCTTTTGAGGACTATCATAAATCTATATTTGTTGTAAAACTATGAGTGAATTGTTCCTCTTTTAAGGTTAATCCCCTTGTCACAAATCAAATCCAAGTTTAATATAACATGGGCATGGTGATTATTCAAAGCTTTGCATATGCAATGGAAATCCTTTGATTTCAATACCCAAGATTGCTTATTGTTTACTAAGACCTTATTCTATATAATTTGGGGTTATGATTGTGGGTTACTTCCTTGCTTGATCAAAATTTGATGTGAACACCACTTTTAAAGATCATCATTTGGAGATTAATGTCCAAAATTTGGAAGGATATCCTATAAATTTCACAAAATACAATGTTAACGAGACATTGGGAAAGTTCTAAGCAATAACAACATTTGGCAACTAGGTTAAAACCTGCAAGGTTGTCTTTAATCCAAAAGCTTTGACAACAAAAACAATGTTGGGGTTCCCTGCAAACTTGAAGGAAGTTTCAAGGATCATTTCTTTGTCTTCAGTGTCATAAACTTTCACACCTAGAAAGTATCAAAACCATGAAGGAATTTAACAAATTGTTTTCTTCATAATTTTTTAAGTTAATGATCCACCCCAAAAACCCTTGAAAAAATGTTAACCAAAATAGGATTCCCACACAATTCCATGAAAAGTTATTAAATATTTTTTCTAACCCATGAGATTCATATAAGTGTATGGATTTGTACAATGCTAAAACACAAGTGTGGACCACCAAAAACACAATTGTCATAGAAAAAAATTTCAACATTGCCATTGATTTTTTCAATCAAGATTATTTGATTAAATCAAGTTTTGAAAAATATCACCAATGCAAGAATCTTACCCACAAATGTCGGAGGAAATTTTCCCATGGTAAGATATAGAAATTCAATTGAATCAATCCTAAACTTGGGTCCATAATGTTCAATATATGGCAAAACATGATCACAAGCAATCTTGCAAATGGCCTGTTACAAACTTTATGTCACACATATTTATATTTGTAAATCCTTGAAATAATTTTAGGATTTTGTTCAAATGGGTAAATTGAAAGAAATGTGCAATTAAAAACCTTGTCAAGATGGGCCATAAATCTTAAACTTGGCTCCACAATGCTCAATATATGGCAAAACATGTTCACTAAAAATCTTACATATGGCATGCCATAAACTTTATGTCACACATGTTTATACATGTAAATCCTCACAAAAATCCAAGGTTTCCTTCCAATGGGTAAATTGAAAGAAATGTGCAATTAGAGACCTTGTCAAGATGGGGCCATAAATCTTAAACTTGGGTCCCGATGCTCAATATATGGCAAAACATGTTCACGAGAAATCTTGCAGATGGCATGCCATAAACTTTATGTCACACATGTTTATACATGTAAATCCTCAAAAAAATCTAAGGTTTCCTTCCAATGTGTAAATTGAAAGAAATGTGCAATTAGAAACCTTGTCAAGATGGGGCCATAGATCTTTCACAATGTTGTTCACCCAATCAACCTATCAAACATCAAAGATTTGGTTTCAAGCTTTTACAAAACAAACTTGAAAATAGAAGTTTGAAAAATGTGATTAGTACATTTGTATGTATGCAACATAACCAAAAATTGGAAAAAATACTTGCTTGATCATAATCTGGATTTTTCACCCAAAGTGGAATTTCAGGAAGCAATTCTTGCAATGTTTGGTTCTCCAACTCTGATAACGTTCTTATAATGGGATCCTACATTCAAATTCGTCACCAAAAAAACTATTATGAAATCATCTTCGTCTTCCTTTCTCCAATTTTCAAAAGGGCCTGATCTTGAGTTTGAAATATTCAAAACTTTAAATGTTAAATTTGAATTTAAAATCATTTATTTTTGCATAAATAGGAAGGGAGGGAGGCAATATACCTTGACTTCCATAGGTTGCAAGTAAATGAAAAAAAAGAAACCCACAATGAGACCAATACTAACTCCCCATCCAAATCCCAATAAACCAACAATTGTTATGACTACCCCCATCCTCCAAGGCTCTCTTTGCCACAAGCCACTCCACACTTCTATTTTCCTTTAGTTATATGTTAATTTCCAATTACAAGGCCAATGTCATGCACCTTGATCCAAAACCCTTCTACACCATCCAAACACCACCAAATCATACACTTTTTTTGAATGAAAGAAGCTTTGAAAAAAACCATAGGTGGAATGGGTAGATGGAACTCCACACTTTTGAGATCAATTAGAATTTTGGTAAATCAAAGTACAAGGGTGGTTTTCCACAAATGACAACATGAGATTATTCCCAAGTGGGTTTCAAATTCAAGTGATTGGAGTTATCCATTTCATCACATCCACACACAAAATACCACCATTAGTTTGTGATATTCTTTGCCATTTTCTTATTGGATTTTATGATGGGTAGAGTTGGAAAATTCATATGTGCAACTTGGTTATTCTTTTAATTTGTTTAAAACCACTCAATTATTTAAGATTTTTTTAAAGATGGAAAAGGAATATAAAAATGGGAGACTTGGCTAATTCCTTTGAGAAAGCACAAAAATCCAATAAGAAATTATCTTTACAAAAAGAAACTAAAAGACAAACAAGGATTCCCATATTTATTTCATATTCAAGTAATAAAACTTGGGTTATGTGCTATTGTGAAAAATGAATTGAATTTTTGGAAATTGATTTACATTTGAATGGCATTGCATGCAACTTGAATTCAATTCAATTCAATTCAAATACATTGTTCAATAGAATTAGATTCCAATTCAACAAAATTCAATTGCAATTCAGTTGAATTCAACTCAACAATTGGATTAAGATTCAAATTCAATTGAAGAGAATTTTATATAATAAAAATATTGATGGTTTATCATTGTGTTTTTACCATTCATACCTACATACAAGCCTAGGGTCACATCTCTTCTCGTCTATTCATTAAAACAAATAGACATTATAGTACGTGTTTTGTTGGGAGGTAAATTATTCTTGTTACCAAAGCTTTATTTCAATCTCTTGACATAAACATTCCATGAATACAAAGAGATCTTGAATGCATAGTCATGAAATCCATTGTCATTTTCAAATTTTTGGTTTCAAAAATCATGATTTATAGTTGAAGGCATTAGGGTGTTTGGTTTGAGGTTTCATGCAATAAACTTTGGGAAAGAGGAACTAATAAAGATATGTGAATTTGAAAGTTGAAACAAACCATAATCAAATATTTTATGATGATGATGATGGTATTAAAGGATGGTGTTATTATTTTAGTTAAAGGATTAATCAATTGTTCTAAAAGGGATATAGGGAAAAGACATTTCTTTACAATGTGTATTCTATTTCATCATTATGATATTTAATATGGATAAATGAAGATTGGTGTCTAACAACCTTTGTTATAGTTCTTTTTTTATACCACTTAAAATTCATTCATTCATTTTCATATTTATTACATCTTGATGTGTAAGGAAAGAGGAAGAGGAGAGTAAGTAACATTGCAAAGATTCATAAGCAAAAACAATGACAACCAAACAATTATGTTTTTGGTAGTAGTGGTATTCAACAAAGGTGGAATCCTACTTGGCATGTAAAGATTAGTTGAGGACTATTCATGATAATGGTGAAATATTTTTTAATGTGGAATTTCATAAGAAAACTCCATCCATAATCTTCAATTTAGTTTGCAAGTTATTAACATTTCTTATTCCAATGATGAGAATTTCAAGGAATTGGTATATGGGGTTTCTTTTTGTATAGTTACCTTGCACGTTTCGAAATGTAATTGTCTTTCACATTTTAGTTAATGCACTCCCAACTCCTTGAAAGATTCAAATGTGAATCCAAGTAAAAAACAACGGAAGAAGGAGGAGTCGGGGCACGCTCCTTAGCTCACAACACTTTGGGGGGTAGACGGGCGTGTTGGAGCTCTAGGATGGGACTAGGAAGAGTTGACAAGCTTCACTCACTCACACAGGCCTACACAAAACCCACACAAGGTGTTTAGTGCGTAGTTGGAGCATTTTTGGTGCTAGGACAAACCACGGGCAACACAGACACACAAGACTCACCACGGCCTGGACTTGGGGGAAGCCACCACCTTCCCCTTTATATTATACTCTGCACCTCTCCACGGGGCCCACATCCAAATAGCTTTTTGTCTCGGGACTCCCAAGTGGGAGTCCCGAAATCGCCCAAGTTGGGACTCCTGCAACTTTGGAGCCTCATAACTTTATAAGCAGACCTTGGATCGAGATGCAGTCTAAAGCAAAGTTGTAGCCCTTGTCAAGAGCTTTTCAATGGTATGTCGCATGCCATTTGCAAATAAGTAATTTGGGTCGATTCCTGACTTTTTCTGGTCGGGAGTCAAACTAACAGTTTGACTCCTGGCCCTTCTTTTGGCCATAACTTGTGTTTCATATGTCCTAATAAACAATGCGAGACCATTTTAAACATATATGTTCCAAAATATTTCCAATGATATAAATAACGCCACAAGCTATTGAGTTTTGACCCCTGAAATCGCTCTTTAAAGTTTCGGGAGTCCACCGAGACTCCATCTCCCAAAGTGGGAGTTGCCTTGGGAGTGTGAGGGTTCACTCCCTCACACTTTCCTACACTCCTGGGAGTATGTGATGTGACTCCCGGGCTTTCTCTTGGCCCACACCCTTGCAACCCCTTTGCCTTGGTCGTGAGCCCAAAGCTAGGGTTGCGACATTAGTTGTAATGTGTTATTCAAATCAAATTCCATTTGACAAGTGGTTTACCTACCACTACCCTTCATTACTATTGTTTTTTTTTTGTCATCTCTAGGAAGAAGAAGAAAAAGGTTTATTGTTGGTGCACTGGAGAGGTTTGTTGTTGATGAATAGGGAGGGGGTGATGGCATATTAGGTTAAGTTTCAAAGATCTCAAAAATCGTATCCCTTTGCCTAACATTTCTACCAGTTTCATTTGATTCCTAACCTTAAAATCCCACCATTAAAAAATTGTATGTGTCTAAAGGCTAGCTTTTCTGGTGTGTGCATAAATGAAGGAAAAAAATTCAAGAAGACATGGTGATGCAACTTCATAATACATTGCTCTGGATTTGAAGCTAGACATTGGTAGATTAACGTGTTTTCCTTGGGTTTGAGGAAGTTGTTGTTACTATCTACTATTACCACATACATTGTTTTCTTCATCTAGAAAGTCATTTTTGTGATCATCATTTTCACCACAATGACAAAAAGCCATGGGTGTTGCTTTTGCCTTTGGCTACAATGAATTTTTGGTCGATAGCTTCAAAGTATTATGAAGATGTGGTTTCACACGATTTATAGCATCAGGGTAATTAGTAGCTACAAAGAGAATTTCCATGTAATTTGGTTGTTGAATGTCCTCATTTGAATTAGACATTATATAATGATTAGATTTCTTATGTGTCTAGATTGACAATTGTTCTAGAAAATGCACAGTTGTTACTTGTGCAACAAAAGTTGCGCCTTGGGAAGGAGGAGAAACGCAAAGAAAAAACAAAGTAAGAAATCACAAAACATGTGGAGGATGCACGACATGCAAACAACCAGAATTGTAATGTTTGAAATTAGATTGGAAACAATGCCAACTCATTAGTAGTAGATTCTTAAGTGTTTTTTCAATGAACACATAACACCTCTTGGTATGTTGCTATTGTTTTTTTGCAACAAGTGCAAGTAGAAAATAACAATGACCATGGTGGTAGTTAATAAGAATTGTCATTTGAATTAGAAAGAACTTTAGGTCTTTTGATCATTCATTCAACTACCCATTCATATTTGGGTGCCAAAGTTTTATTCAGAAAACCACAAATTGCAATCCTACGACTAATGTGGTCACAATGCTCCACCTATTGCAATATTATAATTGATGTGGGTAGTAGATTTAAAGACTAGGAGCAATTGCAATCACAAATGCTCCACATATTCTAACATTACATGTGTGTTGAATATATAATGAAGCAATGAGGTGTCTTTAGCAGGTTTCTGCCACAAATACCAAGGTCTAGTAGAGTTATGCATTGAAGGAATCCCCCACATGGTGTTGTGACCATCCTTGGTGTGGCACACATGTGTTTGTGACACACCTTGTCAGTTAGACACTTGATTAAATGGTTGAAACAAAAGGTTGGATTTCTATAAATGAAACACTTTGTTGTTGCCATGCTAGTTTGTTTGCTTTGTGCAGTGCAATCTCGATCAAGATCCAACACAAGGACATAAACATTGAAATGTGATGCATGTTGTAGTAGCTAATGACAAGTATTATTATGTTTTGACATATTGGGTGCATGCTATATTGGAAGAAAGAAACAACCCTTCTATTTCTCCAAAATTTTCTTCCACATTTGCCCTTCAAGAGGGAAGGCTTTGTCTTGCATCTAATGTAGAGAGCTTGGTGTACCTTTTTATATGTCGGAGGACTATTGTAATACCAATTTGGGTTCTAATTGAATCTACTAATAAGGATAAAAACATTGTGTGAATGAATCTATGTGAATGAATACTAACAATACTTTAAATTTTGAATACCAAATTGTGAATATTGTTGAGAATTTGATATTTCAAATGTTTGTAGGCCAATGAAAAATCTTAATAGAAAAAAATAACAAAGGGGGGAGGATGGGGGGTGTTTGTTTGGCCCATAATTAGACAATTGCATATATTGCAGTAAGAAATTATCAAAATTTTAGGATATTGCTTATAAATTTTGTCCTTTGTATACTAATTCAACATCTCTCTATTTTTATTTCTCCATGGCATGATCAAGCATCCATATTTGGACACTAGTAGAATGTATTTTGTGAATTATGGCAATTTTATTGTATGTTTTCTTGTAGTTTGAATTTTGATCAACTTCATGATCATTATTGTCGTGATATTTAATCAACATTCTCATTAAAAAGTTGTGGAGATTGTAGGAAGAGTTATGCACTTTTTAGGAGGAATTAACACCTTGTTGATTTTGTAGTCATAAGCCAAAAAATAGATCCTCCTCCCAAGTTCTTTGAATAATCTTTAGTGTTTGGAAGGGGTTAGGCACAATAGTTTTTCTCCTTCATTTCACAACTTTGTAAGCAAACATTGCTCCAATTGTAGTCCTCTTATGCATCATTGCATGGCCTAACAACCATGAATTCAACTCTATTTTGCTCTCTTTATAAACCAAACAAAGGAGGAATAGTCTCAAACTATTGTTGTAAGGGGTTTTGTTTGTTTTGAAGAAGGTTTTTCAATTGCACATTATTTTCCTTTCAAAGAAATGGAAGACTAAGTGTAAACATGATTGTGTAGCAAACTACAAAGGTTATCAACCTTTAGTTGGATAATGTAAAAAATCCTAGTGCATTCTTCAATCTCCAAATCCATACTTTGAGACTCATTGATAAATTCTCATCTTAAAGCATCCATGACACACCCCTAAGCTCTTTGATAGATTCAACTTTGAGTCTAAGGTGAAAACAACGGAAGGATTGGGAGTTGAGGTAGGCTCCTTAGTTCATAACATTTCAAGGGGTAGAAGGGTGTGTTGCAGCTCTAGGATGGGGATTAGGACGAGTGACAAGCGAATCAATTATTCACATGGACTTGCACAAACCAAACAACAAGTTAATTAGTGCATAGTTGAAACATTTTTGGTGCACGGATGTGCCACGGGCAAACACAACCTCACAAGTTTCACCACGGCCCGAACTTGGAGGAAGTCACCACTTTCCCCCCTTATAGTATTTTCTATGCTTGGCCACGGGCCTTGCACCCAAATGTCATTTTGTCCCCAGACTCCCAAATTGCGACTCTAGAAATTTTCAAAATGGGGATTCCCGCAACTTTGGAGGCCCATAACTTTTTGTGCAAACCTCATATTGAGGTGATTTCTAAAGCAAAGTTGTAGCCCTTGTCAAGAGCTTTTTAACAATTTCTAGTTGAACTCAAGTAAATTAGGGCGATTTTTGAATTTTAGTGGTCGGGAGTCAAATTGGTAGTTTGACACCCAACCCTTTTTTAAACCATAACTTATGTTTTATGTGTCCCAATGAATTATGTGAGTTCATTTTAGACATCTACGTTCCAAGAGCTTTCCAAGAATATAAGGAAGTGTTTAATCCAATGAGTTTTGATCCCTATAATTTCCCTTTGAAGATTTAGGAATCCATTGAGACTCGAATTCCCAAAGTGAAAGCTCATTTACAAATGTGGAGGTTCATTCCCTCACACTCTCCTACACTCCCATGAACATGAAACATGACTCTCGGGCTTCAATTTTTGACCACACCTTTGTAAACCTTTGCCTTGGTCGTGAACCCAAAATTAACGTTGCGACAATCCCTAACACTACTTACAAAGGCATTTTTCACATCCAAGTTTAGTTATTTACTTTTCTATAGCCCCACCCATAAAACTAAAATTGGGATTACAAATATGTTGGAACTACTAATAACAAACCACTTGGACCATATATGTTACGGGCTATGAGCTACTATCAAACATCTTTCATGTTGGTGGCAATTGTCCTCCAAATGGCAGGGCAAATACCCATCCTATTGCATCAATGTGTGCACCTTCAATTGTAGGTTAATGACCAAATTTATCAAATGTGTTTTTTTTTCTAGAATGAACAATCCACTACATGCATGGAGAAAATAAAATGTTGATCAATAGTTTGCACCTTGCCTTTGTTGTTTCCAACAAAACATGACCACCATGTGGTATCATTTACTTAAAACTCTTCTACCATCATTGGTTTGTGGTCAATATCTATAATTGGAAGCAACTTAGACATAAAAATGCACTCACCTTAAATTCTATTGAATGTTTTCAGTCTTGACAAGCTTGATCTCCATTTTGGTATATATACATTGTGTTGGGATCACTTGTGCAAGCTAGTTGAGGACCCAACCTAGTGAGCACTCCAAGGACCTTACAAGCAATTGAGGATTTCAAAAACCTTGTTATTATTATTTTTATTTGCTCACATGTACTTGTGACAAGTATACATATGGTTATTCAAACTATAAGGGATTTTATATAGGATCTTTTGCAATTTAGAAGACATACTTCTATTGAAACAAGATGAAAGCTTGTTGACCAACATGAAAAGTGGACAAAGAAATTGAACCTTTGGCTAATAGTGTTCCATGCATTTCCCTCTCTTAGTCATCTACAGTGGGTATGGATACATAATCCTCAACCCATGAAGTTGGTAAGCATTCAAGAGAATAGTTAAACCAAAAAATCCAAATAGTATTATTACTTAAGCACATGACTTTTTCTATAAACACAAGCTTGAAAATTTGTGGATATTCAAAAGCAAGCAACATGCACATGTGGAACAACAATATTGTGACTTTGAAGATGACTACAACACAACAAACAATGTTAGTTGGAAGTAGTTCATGATAAGGAGGTTCACAAGCCATCAAACAAGTTGCCACTGATGTTCCAATTATCTACTATATATGTGAAAAAGTTTGTTTACTTAATGGCAATTCATGCCAAGAATATAAACAATTTATTTTTAACTATGTCATACAAATTTGCTCTTGATGTGAAATAACCAATTTTTTGCTTTGAACCAAGGGCACCCTAGTGCTAATACCAAAAACAAAATGCATAATGCACATTAAAAGAATGTGAAATTTTGGATTGTAGAACTTGGAAAAATCAAAATCCGTGACAAAATTTTCATAATTTTTTTGAACTTTTCATGCCATGAATTGAGAATAATTTGCTACACCAATAGATCGAATTTGTATTTCTAGAGTTTGGAACACATGCAACATTACACCGATTTGTACATATATTAAACGACTAGTTAGAAATTGGGTGTTTGGGGGATCTTTCTAGCTACTAAGCTGATAGGTCCCACAATTCATGTAGATCCTCTTGAAGGTGTGCTTCACTTGGAGTAGCCTAACGCACATTGATTGTGACCAATAGTTCAAATTTATCAAATTGGTTGTTAGCAATGAAAATATATATATTACAAACTTCAATGAAATGTGGGTAAATGCTTTTACAAACTAATGTGGATAGAACACATGGTTGATAAAAATAGTTAAAAGTGGGCTTAATTGTTAGTAATGTACCAAGAAGTAATGGATCCAAAAATTTGTAGGTGTGTCTAGTTTTTGCCCACCAAAAATTCGAACTATCTTGATGCATGGCCGACAAACATTTCGCATCAATCCATTCATCCATAGTCTTTAGAAAAAAACTTATTTAAAAAAGTAAAAACCCCTTTTGGATGTTCAAATCTCTGAAATTTGATAGCAACCAACACCTAACCACAACATGTCAAATGAGCATTCATGACATAATAGCACACACATAGATGTGGACAAAATGCCTTCTTAGGTATTTATTTGAAAGAAACTAAAGAGCTTGTGCACATATCCCTTAAAGGCACTTTTGTCAATGAAATATCTTGTCTAGTAATAATGTGGTCTATCTGCATACTTACATCACAACATATGATTCCCCCATTTTGAGTGAAGCCCATCAAAAGCAGAAAAACAACATCAATGGAAGGAGAACATCAAGTTGGAAGAACATTAGAAGAAATTGTCTTTTGTAACCAAGAAATCAATGATTAAATGTCTTAAACTACTAGTAATTGAGTACAATAATAGGATATTACTTCAAATCCTATGTGTAAAAAGTTGTAATCATATATTAATAGTGCATTTGACTAGTAGATAATGATGTGGTAATAGGAAGGATGATGTTTTTTTTCATTACAAATTTTCATCCATATGGTATCCATGATTGATGACAAAATGATGTGGATGTTTAAAATATCATATGAAAATGTGATTAGGATAAAATTATTTCAAATATAACTAAATAATGACTACAAATGACATGAACAAAATGACTATTAGTATAAGATCACACATAATGAATTACAACATGTAAGGAACTGATTTCATTAATATTATACATATAAGTAATATTTTAAAAATAATTATATATTTCCTTGAATATATTTTATATATGATGCATTTCAAAATATTTTATATGAGTATATTAATTATTTACACATTAAAATAAAATTTATTAATAAAAAGGATATAATAATTTAAAAATAAAAATGTATGATGTGGTAAATATTTAATTTATTTTTAATTTATTTTTAATCATCAATTTAAGTAAAAATTTATATACTATATTATATAAATAAATATTACATAACTATATGAATATAACGAATAAATCGAATAAAATTTATAATTTACGAAATTTATTCAATATATAATATTGATTAGTATTTTTAATTATAATTAAAATATTTAAATTATAATTATAAATCAATTTAATATGACTAATATACAATATATTATATATAGAAATGTAGATATTATAATTGATTTATAATCCATTTATAAATATTTTATGTGGATAAAGTTTATGGACTCATATGTCTAAATTAAAAGTTATTAATAAAAATATTATATATTGGAAGAATTTTTTTATAATATAAATTGACAAATCAAATGAAGGTTGAAGATATGAAAGATATATTTTATTTATTCTTGAACTACCCACAAAGGTTTTTTCATTTACAAATCATGCATTTGAGTTTTTTTTTCCAAAGAATGGTCATTGAAATATTATTCAATCACAAAATTCAATTCTTTTCTTTTGAAATAATTCACATTTTTACACACACACATAAAATAATTTGTGTACATTATTGAAAGAAATTTATGAATAAATATTTCATTTTTTCATTTGGACAATTAATCAATAAGATATGAATCATCAAATTTGAGGTTGTGTAATGTTTAAATGAAGTATGGTCTAAATAAAACAGACAGTAGATTATTGTTTATACAACAAGTGGAGTGGCTTTGTGGTAAAGGAATTCAATTCCATCCTTGGGGTCCAAGGATCAAAGTTCACAAATGACACTATTATGGTCAACAATGGCATATTGATCAAATATTCCATACCTAACCAAACTACCTAAGTTAGGTGCCTACGTGGGTAGATTAGGTGGTCTGTTTAACCACTTAAATTAGTTTATAACCTAAGTTAAGTGGTGATATGTGTCACCAATTGATAGGATGAAACATAATGAAATTAGAATATATTCTATTGTTTACATTATAATAATATTAATTATTAAAATTTGTAATAATAAAAAACTTCAATAATAAAGGAAAACAAAAAGGTACATAAATCCAATGCACAAATTTGATTAGGTTCATTTGGTGAATGAACTTATCCATTTGTTTTAACCATGTTTTGACATATATATACGTGAAGTCATCACCCATGATCCACATCAGATGGTTTGTCAAATATTCGTTGCTCTATGCACATCCAAGAAAAAACACTATGGTGATTCAGTTTCTTGTTGCACCACACACAAAATTCAGCATTGATTTTGCACACAATTATAAGCACCAATTTAATAGTCAATTTTTCCTTATACAATTGACAAAATATTACACACAACACAAACAAAATATGTTATATAATAACATTACAAACCTAGTTTTGAACATATTCCACAAAAAATCAACAAACTCAAATACATTGTAGAGTGAGACAAACATCATCCTACACATCAATACCAACAACAAAAAATAAAAATTCTTATATATATATATGAGATTGCATAGAAGACCACCCTATGGTAACACAATCGTATGGTGACTATTTGTGTCAAGTTTTAGGCCGAAAAAAAAAAAAAAAAAAACATTTAAGTGTGTTAGTTACTTGGATAGGAGAATTTTTGGAACTAATGTCAAAGTTGAAGTGAAAAGGTGGTTCATAATCAATCCAAATGCAGTTTTGGTTGTACATACTAAAAATGTTTCTTGCACCTCGTTTGTTTTAAATAACATCTTATCGGTTCCTATACAGATGTAAAAAAACGCCTTGAAACTCATTTCAATCCAATTTTCTTATCCTCTCAATCTAAGCTTTTATAACTGTTCCACAACCTTCAACTCAGAACCCTAAACCTAACAACAACCAATACTATTGCTGAGACTTTTTGAGTTATGTGTGCATGTGTGTTTATAAGCTTGTCCAACAAGGTCCTTGTTCTCCCATTTTCTTCAAAGGAAATAAACCATTTTTGGTACCCAAAACATAAACAAGAATCTTGGAGCCTACGTACTTGGAAGTAGA
>Ga0116228_10001185_pt1 | contig 21348 bp, 18 predicted proteins | sample S1TSphfallax_2_FD_89694 | JGI IMG/M metagenome (GOLD analysis project Ga0116228, IMG submission 89694) | Host-associated microbial communities from peat moss isolated from Minnesota, USA - S1T2_Fc - Sphagnum fallax MG | ecosystem: Host-associated > Plants > Peat moss > Unclassified | place...
CAGGATGTGGGAGTTGGGCCAGGTGAGATAGGCGTAGCCGCGCTGCTTGCCGCGGCCGACGCGTCCGCGAAGTTGGTAGAGCTGGCCTAGGCCGAACATGTCGGCGCGGTGGATGAGGAGCGTGTTGACCGCGGGCATGTCGAGGCCGGACTCGACGATGTTGGTGCTGAGCAGGATGTCGTATTTGCCGTCGCCGAATTCGGTCATGACGCGTTCGAGTTCGGTGGGCGAGAGGCGGCCGTGGGCCTGGATGAGGCGGGCGTCGGGGACGATTTCGCGCAGGCGTTCGGCCATGCGGTCCATGTCTTCGATACGCGGGACGACGCAGAAGATCTGTCCGCCGCGGAAACGTTCGCGTTGGAGGGCTTCGTGAATGACGACGTGGTCGAACGGCATGATGAAGGTGCGCACGGCGAGACGGTCGACCGGGGGGGTGGCGATGATGCTCATTTCGCGCACGCCGGTGAGTGCCAGTTGCAGGGTGCGCGGGATGGGCGTCGCGGTGAGCGTGAGGACGTGGATGTCGGCTTTGAGGGCCTTGAGTTTTTCTTTGTGGGAGACGCCGAAATGTTGTTCCTCGTCGACAATGAGCAGGCCGAGGTCGGCGAAGGCGATGTTTTTGGCGAGCAAGGCGTGGGTGCCGATGACGATCTGGGCGTTGCCTTCGGCCAGCGCGCGTTTGGCTTCGGCGCTGTCCTTGGCGTTCACCATGCGGCTGAGTTGCACGATATTGACGCCGAGGCCGGCGAAGCGGGCCGTAAAGGTTCGGTAATGTTGTCGCGCTAGAAGGGTTGTGGGCACGATCACCGCGACCTGGGAACCGGACATGGCCACGACGAAGGCGGCACGCAGCGCGATTTCGGTCTTGCCGAAACCCACATCACCGCAAATCAACCGGTCCATCGGCTTGCCGCTCGCCAAATCCTCGAGCACGTCCGAAATAGCGCGGATCTGGTCGTCGGTTTCGGCGAACGGGAATCTCGCACAGAATTCGTCCCAGGTGGCTTCGGGCGGGGCGACCACGGCCGCGTCATGGAGACGGCGTTCGGCGGCGATGCGAATCAGTTCGCCGGCGATATCGCGAATGCGCTGCTTGGCGCGGGCTTTCCGATTCTGCCAGCTGGAACCACCGAGCCTGTCGAGCGCAATGCCGTGCGCGTCACTGCCGAAGCGAGACAGCAGCTCGATGTTTTCGACCGGGAGGAAGAGTTTTTCCGAGCCATCATAAATCAGGCGAAGGCAGTCGTGCGGGGCGTTGCCGGCGGTGACGGTTTCCAGGCCGTCGTAGCGGCCGATGCCATAATCCTGGTGTACCACCAGGTCGCCCTCGGCGATTTCGGTGGCTTCAGCAATGAATTGGTCGGCGCGTTTGCGGCGGCGGGCGGGGCGGGAAATGCGTTCGCCGAGGAAATCCTGTTCGCCGATGAGGGCGAAATCCTCGGCGAGAAAGCCGCGTTCGATGGGGACGGTGACGAGGGCGACGGTGCCGCGGGGGGATTTGCGGGCGGTTTGCCAGTCGTCGCAGAAGGCGATTTTGAAGCCGTGCTCGCGCAGGAGATGGGCGAGGCGCTCGCGGGAACCGCGCGACCAGGCGGCCAGGATGGTGCGGCGCTGGTGCTCGGACCAGGATTTGAGCTGCGCTTCGAGCTGGGTGGCGGGGGTCTGCGCGTTGGCGGCGGTGGATTGGGTGAAGATGGGTCCGGGGCGCCCGCCTGCGTCGATGCCATCGGCTGTGTCGGATTTTCCGAAGGGGGATAGGGTGAGGATGGGATGCGGGCTCAGCATCGCGTCCCATTGGTCGCGGTCGAGGTAGGTGCGGTCGGGAGGGACGGGGCGGTAGGGCAGCTCGCCGTCGCGCGGGGGGGCGCGGCGGGCGGCGTAGTGGTCGGCGATCATTTCGAGGCGGCCGGCGAGGACTTCGTCGGTCTGGTGGTCGAGCGAGATGGAGGCGTTCGGCAGGTAGTCCAGCAGGGTGGACATTTTGGGGTGAAAGAGGGCGGAGAAATGCTCCATGCCGGGGTAGCGGCGGCCTTCGGAAATGGCGTGGTATATTGGGTCGACGGCCGCGGACTGGCCGAACAGGTCGCGCCAGGCGGTGCGGAATCGGGCTATGGTTTCGCGGTCCAGCGGTGTTTCGCTGACGGGGCGGAGGGAGAAATTGGCAACATCCTCGACGCTGCGCTGGGTAGCGGCGTCGAAGCGGCGGATTGATTCGACGGTGTCGCCGAAGAAATCCAGGCGCAGGGGGTCGGGTTCGCCGCTGGGGAAAACGTCGAAAATGCCGCCGCGGATGGCGAATTCGCCGGGCTCCATGACGGTGTCGGTGCGGCCGTAACCGTTGGATTGCAGGAAGGCGGCGAGCTTTTCGGGGGCGATGGTGCCGCCGGTGCGGACGCCGAGGGATTTGTTGGCGAAGACGCTGGCGGGGGGGACGCGCTGGACGGCGGCGTTCACGGTGGTGAGCACCAGGCGGGGGCCGGGGCTAGGCTCGAGTAACCGGGTCAAGGTGGCGATGCGCTCGGAAATGGTGGCGGCGTTGGGGGAGACGCGGTCGTAGGGCAGGCAGTCCCAGGCGGGGAATTTCAGCACTTCGAGCGTAGGGGCGAAGAAGGCCAGCAGGTCGGCCAGGCGGGCGAGGCGCGCATGGTCGCGTGCGATATGCAGCAGGGGGCCGTGGTGTTCGGTGGTTCGGCGGAGGAGGAGAAGCGCGTCGTAGCCTTCGGGGGCGCCGTAAATGGTGGGCATTGGGTGCGGGTCAGCCTAGGGCGGCTTCGCGAATGGCGCGGAGCATGGGGTTGTCGTCGGGGATCGGCGTGCGGCCGGTGAGCCAGTCGGCGAGAACAGGGTCGGGGAGCTCGAGGATTTCTTCCAGGGCAGTGAGGTCGGGGTCGGAAAAGGTGGCGATGCGCGCCGTGACGTAGCCGCCGAGCAGAATGTCGTTCTCGCGGGTGCCGCGGTGATTGGCGCGAAATAGCAAGCGGCGGCGGCGCAGGTCTCGCGCCTCCGGTGAAGGTGTTTCGTCCATGATGCAGGTGACATATAGCGAGGGGGTGCCGGATGCCACCCCGACCCCCGTTACAGAACATATAAAGCCGGACATCGGGCCGCTAATGGCGCCGATGACGGATTTGCGTGGTGTGGGGTCGACGGTGGGCGCGCTGCTGGCGCGGGTGACGGGGGGGACGCGGGTACTGGACCTGCTGTTCCACGTGCCGGAGAGCTTCGTCGATCGGCGGGCGCGGCCGACCATTCGCAGCGCGGTGCGCGGGCAGGTAGCGACCTTGGCGGTGGAGGTGGTGCGGCACGAGGCGCCGACGCGCGAAAAACAGCCGTGGCGCGTGGTGGTGTCGGATGGCACCGGTTTTGCCGAACTGGTGTTCTTCAAGCCGCAACGGGCGCAGGCTCTCGTACCCGGAACGAAATTGCTCGTTTCGGGCAAGCTGGAGAGTTTCGGCGATCGGCTGACGATTCCGCATCCGGATCATATTGTGCCGGCGGAGCAGGCGGAGCGGATTCCCGCGCTGGAACCGGTGTGGCCGCTGACGGCGGGGTTGTTTCCGAGCCAGATCCGCGGGGCGATGGTGCAGGCGTTGGCGCTGATCCCGCCGTTGCCGGAGTGGCATGACGCGGCGCTGATGCGGCGGGAGCAATGGCCCGGATTTGCGGAAGCGCTGCGGGCTCTGCACACGCCTGTAGAATATCCGAGTGCCAAACATAGGGCGCGGCTGGCGTATGATGAATTACTGGCGCACCAGGTGGCGATGGCGTGGGTGCGCAATCGGGAAAAGAAACGGCCGGGGCGATCGCTGGCGGGAACAGGGGTTTTGCGGGCCGAGGCGCTGCGGCGGTTCGGGCATGATTTGACGCCGTCGCAGGTGGGGGCGCTGGCGGAAATCGATGCGGACATGGCGGGACCGGGACGCATGCTGCGGTTGCTGCAGGGGGATGTGGGCTCGGGCAAAACGCTGGTGGCGGCGATGGCCATGCTGCGGGCGGTGGAAAGCGGCGCGCAGGCAGCGCTGATGGCGCCGACCGAAACACTGGCGCGGCAGCATTTTCGGACATTGGAGGCGATATGTCCGGTGCCGGTGGCGCTCCTGGTCGGGGCTGTGAAGGGGGCGGCACGGCGCGGCGTTTTGTTGGGGCTGGCGGCGGGGCGGGTGCGCATCGTTGTGGGGACGCACGCGCTGTTTCAGGAAGGGGTGACGTATAAGGACCTCGGGCTGGCGGTGATCGACGAGCAGCATCGGTTCGGGGTCGATCAGAGATTGTCGATGGGCGGCAAGGGCGCGGCGGCCGATGTGCTGGTGATGACGGCGACACCCATACCGCGCACATTGTTGCTGACACAGTGGGGTGAGATGGCGGTGTCGCGGCTGCTGGAAAAGCCGGCGGGGCGCACGCCAATCAAAACGACTTTGCATTCGCTGTCGCAGATCGAGGATGTGGTGGAGGCAATGGCACGGGCGCTCGATCGCGGGGAGCGGATATTCTGGGTGTGCCCGATGGTGAACGAAAGCGAGGTGCTGGACGCGGCGGCGGCGGAAGACCGTTACGTGACGTTGCGGCGCCGGTTCGGCAATCGCGTTGGTATTGCGCATGGCCAGCAGGACAGCGCCGTGCGCGAGGCGTCGCTGGCGGCGTTCGCGCGCGGCGAGACGCAGTTGCTGGTGGCAACCACGGTGATCGAGGTGGGCGTCGATGTTCCGCAAGCGAGCGTCATGGTGGTGGACCACGCGGACCGCTTCGGCCTGGCGCAACTCCACCAGTTGCGCGGCCGCGTTGGCCGCGGCGCTGCCGCAAGCTTTTGCCTGCTGCTGCACGATGACGGCCTGAGCGAGACGGCCCGCCGCCGATTGGTTTTGTTACGCGACACCGACGATGGCTTCACCATCGCGGACGAGGATTTTCGCATTCGCGGCGGCGGCGACATGCTGGGCAAACGCCAAAGCGGCCAGCCGGGATGGCGGCTGGCCGATCCGGTGGAGCACGAGGGCTTGTTGCACATGGCGAGCGGGGATGCTGCGGTTTTGTTGCAGAAGGACCCGAAGCTGGAATCGCCGCGGGGCGAGGCGGTGCGGCTGTTGCTGCGGTTGTTCGAACGGGGGGCGGCGGTTCGGACTTTGCACGCGGGTTGAGGTAGAAGAAGGAAGGTCGGGCCTCTGCCGCAAAAAAGGGGGAACAGAAAGCGCACAAAGACCATGTTTTTGCTTGAATTTGCCGGCCGGACGACTTAGCTAAGGATAGTTAGCTAGGTCTGCCATTATGACTGTCACCATACATGCCGCCAAGACGAACCTGTCGCAGTTGCTGGCGCGGGTTGAGGCCGGGGAGGAAATTGTGTTGGCGCGGGGCAAGGCGCCGATCGCCAAGCTGGTGCCGTTCGCGCCGGTGGGCGCCCGTCGGCAGTTTGGCGCCATGCGGGGGCAGTTCACGGTTGATCCCGCCTTTTTTGAGCCGATGGCCGAGGAGGAGCTAGCCGCCTGGGGCACGTAGTTTGCAGCTGCTGCTTGATACGCATGCGCTTCTGTGGTGGCTCCTGGGTGATCCCGCCCTGTCATCGCGCGCACGCGATGCCATCGCTGACGAAACGATAGGGGTTTTTGTCAGTGCCGCATCGGCTTGGGAGTTGGGGAGCAAATACCGGAATGGACGTTTGCCGGGCCTGGATGGGATCATGCGGGATCTAGGGGGCGCCGTGGCCGGCCAGGGCTTTGCGACTTTGCCGATCAGCCCTCGCCACGGTGAGGTTGCGGGCGGTTTGCCGGGCCCGCACCGTGATCCGTTCGACCGGATGTTGATCGCGCAGGCGATGCTTGAGGACATGTGGCTGGTGTCCAATGAAGCGCCATTCGACGCGTATGGGGTGCGGCGGCTCTGGTAGGGGCGGACCGTCCTTTTTCTGGGAGTTTTTCTTACAGATAAAAGTTTTTTGGTTCTTTTTTTCGAAAAAGAACTGCTTCTTATTCTTGTTCCGGCCTCTCAACAATCGGCCGCCGCCACCGCCGCTGCAACCAGGCCACCCCCGCTAGATCGACAACCCCCACCAACGCCCGGTCCAGCGTGCCGTATTTCGAGGTGCCGCGCAGCCGTGGCCGGTGGTTGACCGGGACGCTGATGACGCGGCCGCCGGCGCGGATGAACAGTGCGGGTAAGAAACGATGCATATGGTCGAAGGCGGGGAGCGATAGGAACGCGTCGCGGGCGAAGATTTTCAGGCCGCAGCCGGTGTCGGGGGTGGCGTCGCGCAGGAGCATGGCGCGCAGGCGGTTGGCGACGCGGGAGGTGAGGCGCTTGATGCGGCTGTCGCGGCGGTTGATGCGGTGGCCGGCGATGAGCACCAGGCCGGGCTCGGCCCGGGCGCGGGCGAGCAAGGCGGGTATGTCGGCGGGGTCGTTCTGGCCGTCGCCGTCCAGCGTGGCGATCCAGGGGGCGGAGGCGGCATGGACGCCGGTGACGATGGCGGCGCTCTGGCCGCAACTGATACGGTGCCGGCGGCGGATCAGGATGGAGGTGTGGCCGGAGCTGGGAGCGGCCTCGGCGGCGATTTGGGCGAGAATCGCTTGGCTGTCGTCGCTACTGCCGTCATCGACATAGACGATTTCGTGCGGCACGCCGGCGAGGGCGGCGCGGATTTCGGCGATGAGGGGGGCAATGTTCGGCGCCTCATTCTTCACGGGCACCACGACGGACAAGGTGGGGACCGATACGGTGGGCACCGGGTGCGCTGGCGCCGCTACGGCTGTGGTCATGCAGGCGGCGGTAGCACCCCGCGTCGCTGGCAAGCAAGGTTGCGGCCACCGGCGGAAAACAGTGGCAAAATTCTCGTGACCCGGCCCGGACTCATGCTGTGCCTCATGGACAGCGGGCGAACTTCCGCCGCACAATAGGGTTATCGTGGTCGTGTCTCGCATCTTCACCGTGTTTGCTGCCGTGCTGCTCGTCACCGCGTTCGCGCTGATGATGCTGCCGCCTGACGGCATGACTTTGCTGGATGGGCTGGCCGAGTGGGGACGCGACGCACCGACCGACCTGCAGCGCTCCGTGCGGTCAACGCTCGGCAGCTTCGTGTGGGTGAAAGTGTTTATGCCGGTGCTCGTGCGGCCGGTCTGGATGATCCCGCTGTTTCTCGGTGTTCTCTCCGCCGGCCTTGCCGCTAGCACGCTTCCGCCGACCGAATCGCCGCGGAGGACGGGGCGTAGGCTGTAAAAGGAAGAAAGTGGTTCTTTTTTGAAAAAAAGAACTACTTCCTTCCTTCGGCCGGGCGCGGACTGCGCCCGGCCAAGGGAGCTACTTCAGCGTTTCGAGGTAGGCGATAACGTTCTTGCGGTCGGTTGGGTTCGGCAGCCCGATAAACGCCATTTTGGTGCCCGGAACCACCTTCATCGGCCCTGCCAGGTATACAAACAGGTTTTCGGGCGTCCATACGTGGTTGTATGCCTTCATGGCGCTGGAATACGAATAGCCCGGCACGCTGCCGGACGGGCGGCCGACCACGCCCCACAAAGGCGGCCCGATCTTGACTTTGCCGGGCTCGGCGTAGTGGCACAGCGAGCATTTGACGAACACCGCCTTCCCCGCGGTGGCATCGCCGCCTTCCCACGGATTATCGGCACGGGCCAGGCCGGGGGCGGCCGCCAGCACCAGGCCGGCGAAAAGGACGGATTTACGCATCGAGTCTCCAATTTGTTGCTTGGTTTGCAGTCGCGAAGTGGGGGCGTTGGCGCATTCGTCCAGGCCCGTCAACCGGCGCACTATCGCGGTCCGTCGCGGCGGCGGCAAGGCAACCAAATGGCAAAAAAGGGGCGGCGCATGTCCGCCACAGACTACGCCGTTCTGCGTATCGCAGGATAAGCCGCGAACGCGCAGGGCGGCCCGTCCTAGCGCAACCGGGCAACAGACTCGGCGATGTGGCTATCCGTAAACGCGGCTGGGAAGCAGCCTTGCGAGCAGCCGCGCAAGCGGACCCTGCGATGCCGTGCCCCCGATCTCGGGCGCCCGCGCCAAACCGGCGGTGAACTGCGGCGCGTGGTGCAACGCCCGCGGTCCTGATGCCAGTTGCGCCTGCCGAAGCACGCCCACATCGAGCGCCGGCAGCGCATCGTCGCCGTGGGTTTCGGTGCGGTCCAGGCCGAGCTCGGTCCAGACGGAGTCGAGCGCGGCGATGAAATGGTCGATGTCGGCATCGGAGTGCGCCGGCGATGGCGTCAGCCGCAGCCGCTCGGTGCCGACTGGCACAGTGGGGTAGTTGATCGGCTGCACGTAGATGTCATGCCGCTCGAGCAGCATGTCGCACACGCGCTTGCACATCACCGCATCGTTCACCATCACCGGCACGATGTGGCTTGGGTTTTCCAGGTGCGGCAGCCCTAGCTCCGACAGCCGTTCACGCACCTGCGCCACCCGCCGCTGCTGCTGCGCGCGTTCCAGGCCACTCGTTTTGAGGTGCCGGATGCTGGCGACGGCGCCGGCGGCGACCGAAGGCGGCAGGGCGGTGGTGAAGATGAAGCCGCTGGCGAAACTGCGGATGAAGTCGCACAGCGCGGCCGAGCCGGCGATGTAGCCGCCGACAACGCCGAATCCCTTGGCCAATGTGCCTTCGATCACCGTCAGCCGGTGCGACAGGCCTTCGCGGTCCGAAATGCCGCCGCCGCGCGGGCCGTAAAGGCCGACCGCGTGCACCTCGTCGAGATAGGTCATGGCGCGGAACTCATCCGCGATGTCGCAGATTTCGGCGATCGGGGCGATGTCGCCGTCCATCGAATAGACGGATTCGAAGGCGATCAGCTTGGGCCGGTCGGGGTCGATTTCGCTTAGGACCCGGCGCAGGTCGGCGGTGTCGTTATGCTTGAAAATGCGGCATTCGGCCCGGCTGTGCCGGATGCCCTCGATCATCGAGGCGTGGTTGGACGCGTCCGATACCACCACGCATTTCGGAATGCGGCTGGCCAGGGTGGCGAGCGACGCCCAATTCGACACGTAACCGGAGGTGAACAGCAGCGCCGATTCCTTGCCATGCAGGTCGGCGAGCTCGCGCTCCAGCATGACGTGGTAATGGTTGGTTCCGGCGATATTGCGGGTGCCGCCAGCGCCTGCGCCGCATCTGTCCAGCGCCTCGTGCATTGCGGCCAAGACGGTGGGGTGCTGGCCCATGCCGAGATAGTCGTTCGAACACCACACGGTCACCCGGCGGCGCTTGCGCCCGTTGACGTGCGTGGCGTTCGGAAACGCGCCGACATGGCGTTCCAGATCGGCGAAAATACGGTACCGCCCCTCGGCCCGCAGCCGGTCCAGTTCAGTGCGGAAGAACGTCTCGTAAATCATCTCCGGCTTCCCCTACGCAGCCTCGCCCGTCACGGCGCAGGCCTGAAACGCTGCACCTAGTCTTTCCTCGTCCACCTCGCGGCCGATGGCAACCACGCGCGCCGCCTCATCCTTACCAGCGGCGAACGCCGCCATGCTGGCGCGCCCACCGGCTACGTCGAAGCGCACCCAGCCGTTCCCTGCCCGAGCGATACCCTTCACCCGTTCAACCTGACCGAAGCGACCATCTACCACAGCCTCGAGTACATTTTGTAAAGTTTCCGCGTCACACGCCACAGGCAAGTTCCTGGTCCAGGACTTCAGGCCCAATGCATCATGCCCGTCATGATCGTGCGCACCATGATCTGAAACATGGATGTGGTTATGGTTGTGAGAATGGGCGTGACTTTCGCCATGCGCATGTTCGTGCGCGTGCCCGTCCTCGACATCATGGCCGTGCGTCTCATCGTGTTGATGATGCCCGTGGGCATGCAGCGGCAGCACGTTGGCGGAAGCCGCCTCAGCAAGCGCCGACGAGCGCGGGGTCACCGCCAGGATGGCGGTGTCGTCCAGTTGCCCGAACCGGGCGCCTACGACGGCCGCCATTGGCGCAATGCCACGCACGGTCGTCGCAATCAGCCCCAGCACCACTGGCGGCACGAGATCCGCCTTGTTGATCACGACGCGGCCGGCCGGGATGATCTGCGCCTGCAAATGCGCCTGCATGCGGTCGAAATCGGCCTGGAAGCTGCCGGCGTCAAGCACCGTCGTCACATCGATGCTGCGCACCACGGGCGCCAGGTCCGGCGCGTTCAGCACCCGCAGCAACGACGCCAGGTCCGCCACGCCCGACGGTTCGATCAGCACGCGCTGCGGCGCGTAGCGTGCCACCACGTCGTTCAATTGCCGCGCGAGGTCGCTCTTGAGCGAGCAGCAAATGCATCCGTTCGGCAGTTCCACTACCTCGGCGCCCTGTCCCGCCAGCAGACTGCCATCCACGCCGACGGACGCGAAATCGTTCACCAGCACGATGGTGCGGCCGGCGTCGCCCGGCTGCGCCAGCAGGCGGCGCAGGAACGTGGTTTTGCCCGCGCCCAGGAAGCCGGCCACCACCACCGCATCGAACGGGGCTTTGGCATCGCGCGATGCCAGCCCCCATTCCCACAATTTGCCCGCCGGCAACGGCAGAACCAGGAACCAGTGTTCCAGGATGGCGAAAGCCATCATGGTGGCCACGAAGGTCGCCCCGCTGCGATGGAAATTGTCCGCCCCATGCGCCGCTGCATGTTGCGCCATCAGCACCAAAATGACCGTGCTGACGGTGACCGAAATCGGGAACAGCAGGTTCATCGGCTTCTTGGTCAAGAAGCTTTTCAGGAACCCAAGATGCTCGGGCAGGAATTCCTCGTTCAGGTTTCGCACGCCGAGGAACACGTTCAGTTTGGCGCTTTGGTGCATCCACCACAGCACCATGAACGTCCATGTCCCGATCTGATTCGGCGCATGCCATGTAAGCCCGACGACAAGCGCCGCTGACGCAATGATCGCCAATTCGTGCCACAGGCTGGTCTGCACCGCGTGCACGAAATGATCCCACCCGCGGCAGCCTTCCGGGCAGGGCGCCTTCCGCGGCCCGGTCACGTAGCCCATATAGAAACTGATTTCCTGCCAGCCCCACGCGATCACGCCGCACGCGAACGCCACATAGGCCCCGTGCGTGGTGGTGTCGTGCGCGCTGGCGTGCAGCCCCCACAGCGCCGCGACGGTCAGCAGCGAATTGAACGCCATGCTGTATTTGAAGGTGTGGCGCGGCAGGCCATCGAGATAAATGATCAGGCCGGTGCTGAACCACCAGACGAAAAGGCAGAACAGGATGGCGTCTAAGTATAGGAACATTTCACCTCCTCAAGTAAGCAAGAAGGCCGTGCGTCATGCGCAGCACGCATTCGCGTGACGCCCCTGGACCCCGTCACGCGAATGCGTGCTGTGCAAGACGGGGCCTGCGGCCCCAGACCCCCATTTGTCACGCTCACCATGCGGGGCTCAGCCTCACGCTGGCGGGCAATTCAGCGGACTTGCCTGGAAGCATATACAGCCTCGCGAAGGTCAGCCCGGCGGCGGCTTGCAACGCCAGCGCCTTGACGCGTCCGCCAATGCCACCGGCTGCCTTCGCCGCATTGATGGCGACCGTCAGGCGCGACAGGCGATCGAGCCCAGCCTTGAACACCGGACTATCCAGATCGAGCGTTACCGGAAACACCTGCTTGGAAATCTCCGTCGTAATACGGAACACCTTGAAATCGTAGTCCGTCGGGTCCAGACCCAGGGCGGCATGGAATTCCGGCCGCGCATGGTCGCGCACATACATCGTGGCAAACACCGCAAGCTGGAAAAACTTAATCCATAGCTTGTTCACGCCACGCAGCAGATCGGGATTGGCCCGCATCAGCAGCGCAAACGCCTCGCCGTGACGGAACTCGTCGTTGCACCACTCGCGAAACCACTTGAAGATCGGGTGAATGCGATTTTCCGGGTTGCGCTCAAGTGCCCGGAAAATGGTGATATAGCGCGCATAGCCGATCTTCTCGGAGAGGTAAGTGGCATAAAAAATGAATTTCGGCTGGAAGTAGGCGTATTTCTTAGCCCGCGCCAAATAGCCCAAATTCACATTGGCCTTGTAGTCGCGCAGCGCATCGTTGATGAACCCTGCATGGCGCGCCTCGTCGCGACTCATATATCCCATCAGCTCGCGCATGTCCGGGTTCTGCAGCCGTTTCTTGATTTCGCTGTACAGGACACAGCCGGAAAACTCCGCCGTCACCGAACTGACCAGGAAATGCAGGAATTCGGCGCGCAAGGCCGGTGGCATCGCCTCCGGATCGACCGCATCGAAATCGGCGTTGCGAACAAAATGCCCCTTGTTCACGTCGCGCTTGAACTCGGCCATCAGCAGGTCCCAGTCGGCGCGCACCGCGCTCACATCGATCCGGTCCAGCTTGGCGAAATCGGTGGTGTAGAAGCGCGGGTTCAGCAACGTATCCGTCTTGGCGAGTTGCGTGCTGTCGGTTTCGTTGGCGATTGCGGTCGTGGTCATCGTGTGGCCTCCACGGGGGCAAAACTCACTTCGTAAAGCTCGGTGATTTCGGCCACCGACGTCAGCCGGGTCCAAATCCGCGTCAGCCAGCTCGCCCGAATGATGGTCGCCGTGCATTGCCGCGTAAAGCGATCACCGAAATCGATCCGGTCCGGCACGCCATGCACCAGTACCCTGTCGCCCGGATACAGTGTGACACCTTCCGGAATGGCATGAGCATGCACGCTTTCCGGTGTCACCTCGATATCCAGCATGCACGGCACATCGAACGTGCGCGGCGTGGTGACAAACCCGGCCATCATTTTCCTGCTCCCTCGCGCCTTCCTTCGCCCGTACTTTCGCCGCGTCCCGGCGCCAGCAACGCGGCGAACGCTGCCGTATTGAGCGACCCGAACGCCTCCAGGTCAAGCCTTTGGCCGTCGGTCGGATCATCGAGCGTAAGCCTGCCATCGGCGAACGAACTGAGCACGAAAGGATGCATCGCTGCGGCATGGGCAGCATGGCCATCTTCATGCGCGAGCGCACGCAACGTGCCGCGCACAAATCCGTTCGTGCCAGGCGCCAGCCGCGCCACCGGCGCACCGGTTGTGGCATCCGTCACCAGAACGGCGCCATCCGCGGCGTCGGTAAACGACAATGTTCGGCTTTCCAGCAGGCGCGACGGCGGTGGCTTTGTATGGCTGCCGCCGATCGCCGCCACCACGATGCTGACTGCCACCGCCAGCCCGGCGCCAATCAGCACGGGGAGCGGAATGACGACCCGCTGCTGCGCTTCGTGGATGAGAACGTTCATGCCGCGGCCGCCACGGCGCCCGACTGCGCCCCGTTTGTTCCGCCTGTCATCGCCACCGGCGAGGTTCCCGCATGCGCTGCCAAAGCGCGCCCGAGAATTTGCGCCGCAGCTTCGCTGTCCGGCAACGCGCGGAGCATCGGCTGGGATGGAAACAACCGCCACGGCCGCACGTTCGGCCACAGCATCATGAAACTCACCCGCTGCCCCGGCATAAGCTGCAACACCAGATCGCCGGTTCCGTCGCTGTGCGCCCTCAGCGACGCGGACGCAATGCGTGTGAACGGTATTTGCAACGTTTTGCCCAGCGCCGCGCCGAACGTGATCATGACCCGCTGGTTGGTAATGATGTAGTCCGTGCTTCCCGCCTCCAGCCGCGCCACGCCGGCGAGCAGGAGCAGCGCCACCACCGACAGGCCGGTGAACTTGGCCGCCGCCATGAAGGATGCCGCCGGCGCGCCGCTTTGCACTCCCGCGACAAGGCACCAGGCGACCAGCGCCATGACATACAGCGCCAGCAATTGAGGATGAAAAACCTGCCGCAGGAATGACCAGGGGCTGGGCGCGCCTTCCCAAAGAATGCGCTCCCCTTCCGGCAACGGTGCGGGCAGGTCGATCACAGCAGCGGCTCCGAACGGGCCGGCGTGGCATACAATGTGCCGCCAGCGTAATATGCAGTAATCCGGTCTTCTTCCAGAGCGGTCACTTCGTCCGGCGACTTGGTGCCCGGCGCTTCGGCAAACTGCGACGCCAGCACGCTGTCCACCACCAGGGTGCGGCGACTCCATTGAACGTCGGCCATGGTCGCCGGCACCAGCACATTGCGTGCGCTGAAGGCAGGGCTGAGGGCGATTTCAAAATACCGCACCAGCATTTCGGAACGATCGATCCAGACTTCGTGCAACGTGCCGGCCACCACGCCGTCCGCGCCTGCCACGGCGAATCCGCGCACATCCGGATCCTCCGTTGCCAGCGAATAAGCCGTGTCCACGCGAAGGGGAACGATTCGCGGCGTGCCGCCGAAGAATTGCCGCTCGGGCACATCGGCGCGCCTCGCATAAGCAGACGGACCGAGGTTGGCGGTGAGCTTGTTGCCATCTGGCTCGAGCGGCGCGCCGGGGAAGCTGGCGATCGGATTGGCTGCGACCTCCTCGGGCGCCTCATAGCGCGGGGATGCAACAACATCGCCCGTCGGCAGACGGAAGAATTTTGGCGCCGGGATGCCGTTGAGCCCGACGCTGGAGCTTATGGAGCCATCAAATTCCCGCAGCGGAAATCCCTCGCGGTTATTTTCCCGCTGCAGGTATCTCACCAACCCCAGAAAGAACAGAACGAACGCCGCGAGCACCACCTCGGCGACGTCGAAATTTCCCCCGAATGACCCGATTTCCATGTTGGCCTCACCTCAGCTGTAGGGCATCGGACGCGCCGATACCATGGTTGGATTGCGCGGGCGCGGTGGTGCGTCGCACCAGCGGTCCCAACGCAACCAGGGTTGCGAAGAGCAGCAATATTTCGATGTGATAAACCACGCCATACGCCGCGTCAGGCCCGGTAAATCCGTCGCCGAAACGGCCATCCGCCGCGATGGCCGCGAAGCCGTCACGGATCAGGCCGCCGGCGGCAACCGCGGCGCCCGCCGCCGTCGCCTGCACCGCGCCCCAGGCGCCCAGTGCCAACCCCGCATGTCGGCCGCCGGCAATCTCCATCACCGCGGTGAGCGTGCCGGCGGCAAACAGACCCCCACCGAAACCGATCAGCGTTACGCCCACGGCAAACAGCGGAACCGCATGCAGCGGACCCGAGAATATGACGCTGGCGAACGCCAGCACGCCGGTGAGCACGCCGAACGCCGCCAAGCGGAACGGATCGCTATCGCGCCCGAGTTGCCGCGCCGCAATGGCAAAGCCGCCGATGCCACCGACGCCAAGCAGAGCGGTGAAACTCGTGGTGGCGCCCACCGGCAGGCCCAGCACCTGCCCGCCATACGGTTCGAGCAGAATATCCTGCATCGAAAACGCCATGGTGCCGAGGCCGATCGCGACAAGGCGGCGCACCGCCTGTCTGCCGGCCAGCAGGTTATTCCAAGCGGACGCAAAATCCGGGGGATCGCTTTCGCGTGGTGCGCGCGACCGGTCGCGCGTCTCCTGTTTCCACAGCGCAACGGTATTCAGCCCCAGGCTGATCACCGCGGCGCCCTGGGTCACCTGTATCAGTTTCACTTCGGAAAAGTGCCGCAGCAGAACCCCAAACGTCAAAGCGCTGCCGACAATGCCGACCAGCATCATGACGCCCAACAGACCCACCACGCGGGGAAGCTGTTTCGGTGCCGACAGGTCGGCCGCCAGCGCCAGTCCGGCGGTTTGCACCGTATGCAGGCCGGCGCCGACCATCAGAAACGCCAGGGCCGCACCCGCATCACCGATCCAGCGCGGCCCTTGCGTGTCGCCGGAAAGCACAATCAAGGCGAACGGCATAATAGCCAGGCCGCCATACAGCAGCATCGCCCCGGTCCACAGATAGGGAATGCGCCGCCAGCCCAGCACGGACTTATGATTGTCGGACTTGAACCCGACCAGGGCACGGAACGGCGCCGCGAACAGCGGCAGGGATACCATGACGGCAACGAGCCAGGCCGGCACACCAAGTTCGACGATCATGACGCGGTTGAGCGTGCCGACCAGCAGGGTGACCGCGATACCGACCGCAACCTGGAACAGCGACAGCCTGAGCAAGCGGGATAACGGCAGTTCGGCACTCGCCGCGTCGGCAAAGGGCAGCAGGCTGGTGCCGAAACTGGTCCAGAAAGCCTGCACGCGGGCGTTATCCGCGCCCGGAACGGTGCGCAGAAGTTTCATGGCCGCACCACCTCCAGCGCCTGCGAAATATAGAAGCCGCGGCTGATGCGGCACGTTCGCCCTGCATTCCAGTTCGCCAGGGCCGGCGCCGCGTTCATATGGCGCAGCAGCGATTTCTCGGAGACAGGTTCAATCGACGGCGCCCGGTCACCGCGCGGAAAAAACCGTCCCGTAGCATGCATCGTCGCCAGCAGCTTCGTGCGCGGCGCAAACGTGAAAATCATCGAGCGGTCCACTCGCACCGCCAATTGCGCCAGCGCCGCGACCGTATCGGTCACACGATAATGGATCAGACTATCCATCGCCACGACGTGGTCGAACCGGCCCAGCGACGGATCAAGCATGTCGCCGACGGTGAAAATAATCTCGCCCTCGCCCAACCGTTGCGGCAGGCGTTCGCGCGCCAACTGCACCAAGGTCGGTGACAGATCGATCGCCGTTACATGTGCGCCGCGCCGCGCGGCCTCGATGGCAAAGGCGCCCGTGCCACAACCGGCATCCAGAATCCGGCGTCCGCGCAAGTCCTGCGGCAGATATCCCAGCAGCGTTGCGCGCATGGCGTCGCGCCCCGCGCGCACTGTGGCGCGAATGCCGCTGACCGGGGCGTCCGATGTCAGGCGGGCCCATGCGTCGGCGGCCACGCGGTCGAAATATGTTTCGATTTGCCCGCGGCGGAGCTGGTAGGCGGCGGAAAGCATCAGTCGAACCCCAGCAGATCGAATATGTCGCGGTCCTTCAGCGGTTTGGCTTTGAGCTCCGGCGTTCCCGCCCACAGCTTCGCGGCCAGCCGCAGATATTCTTCCTTCACCTCGTCCAATTCCGGCGAGGACTCCATTTCGAACAAGGTGGATTTTTTCAGCCGGCTGCGGCGAATGACATCGAGATCGGGGAAGTGCGCCAATGTCCGCAGCCCGGTGACGTCATTGTATTTGTCGATCTGGTCGCACCCGGCACTGCGGTTGACGATGACGCCGCCCAGACGCACATCGTAATTCTTCGACTTCGCGCCGATCGCGGCGACGATGCGGTTCATGGCAAAGATGCTGTCGAAATCGTTGGCCGCGACGATGATGCCGCGCTCGGCGTGCTGCAACGGCGCCGCGAAACCGCCACACACCACGTCACCCAGCACATCGAACAGAACCACATCCGTCTCTTCCAGAAGATGGTGCTCCTTCAATAGCTTTACGGTCTGGCCCACGACGTAGCCGCCGCATCCGGTTCCCGCCGGCGGGCCGCCCGCCTCGACGCACATGACGCCATTGTAGCCGATCTGCACGTAATCTTCCGGCCGCAATTCCTCGGCGTGGAAATTCACTCCCTCCAGCACGTCGATCACCGTTGGGATAAGCGATTTGGTCAGTGTAAACGTGCTGTCGTGCTTCGGATCGCAGCCGATCTGCAAAACCCGTTTGCCGAGTTTTGAAAATGCCACCGACAGGTTTGAACTCGTAGTGCTCTTGCCGATGCCGCCTTTGCCATACACCGCAAAAATCTTTGCGGTACCGGAAGCGGCGGCGACATCCATATGCACCTGCACGCTGCCATCGCCGTCGCCCCGTGACAGAAGCGGACTTGGTCTGGCGACCGGTTTCGTCTCGATGGTCATGCCGCTACCTCCAGGGTCGAAACACCCTCAAGACGATCCTCCAGTTCCTCACCCGCCTGGCGGAGGCTTTCCAGGGTCTTGTCGTCCGGCTGCCAATATTGGCGCTCATGCGCCTCGATCAGCCGGTTGGCGATTTTCAGCGAGGCGGCCGGGTTCAGTTCGGCCAGCCGCCTCCGCATGTCCGCGTCCAGCACGAACGTTTCGCTCAATTTCTCGTACACCCACGGCGCCACCTGTCCCGTGGTCGCCGACCAGCCGAGCGTGTTGGTGACCTGGGCCTCGATATTGCGCACACCCTCGTAACCGTGCTCCAGCAGCGCCTCGTACCATTTCGGGTTCAGCGCGCGGGTTCGCGTCTCCAGCGCCACCTGCTCGCCGAGCGTGCGTACCGTGCCGGCGCCGCGCGTCTGGTCGCCGACATAGACCGCCACGGGCGCGCCCTTCGCGCGGCGCACCGCGCCGGCAATGCCGCCAAGACTGTCGAAATAATGATCGATCGTGGTCACACCAAGTTCAACCGATTCAAGATTCTGATAGGCCGCATCAACCGTCTTCAGCAATGACCCGAGCACCGCGTCCTGCCGGGCAGGCCTGCCATTGACGTCGTAGGCAAAGCCCTTGCGGCGAACGAAAGCTTGCGCCAGTTCGTCCTCGTCCGTCCAGGTGCCCGCATCGAGCAATTGGTTCACGTTAGCGCCATAGGCACCGTCGCCGTTGCTGAACACGCGCAAGCTGGCTTCCTGCAGGCTGCACCCATGTTCGGCCTGATAGGCCAGCGCGTGGGCGTGGACGAAATTGCGGTCCGCCGGCTCATCTGCCTCAGCTGCGAGCAGCGCCGCCTCGGCCAGCAATTTTGTTTGCAATGGCAGCAAGTCGCGAAAAATGCCCGACAGGGTCAGCACCACATCGATCCGCGGGCGGTTGAGCTTGTCCAGCGGGATGAGAGCTGCGCCCACCACGCGCCCGTAACTGTCCAGACGCGGTTCGGTACCCAGCAGCCACAATGCCTGGCTGATCGGGCCGCCTTCGTTCTTCAAATTGTCGCTGCCCCACAGCACCATCGCAATGGTCTGCGGCAGCACGCCGCTTTCGGCCAGATGACGGGTGAGCAGACGGTCTGCCTGCTCGGCGCCGTCCTGCACCGCAAACCGGCTGGGCAGACGGAATGGATCGAATCCATGCAGATTGCGGCCCGTCGGCAGCACATCCTGATTGCGCAACAGATCGCCGCCGGGGGCCGGGCGCACATAGCCGCCGTCCAGCGCATGCAGCAGGCTCGGCAGTTCGTGATCCTCCGCCAGCAGCGCGTCGAGTTCGGCGCGGCGCGCGGGATCGGTAATGCCTGCCGCGTCCAGCAACGATGTTCGCGCGGCCTCGCCCGGCGGCTGGCCGATCACATGCAGCCCGTGCGGAATGAGGGTATATTCCAGATCGAGCAACGACGTCACCAGGGCGGTAATTTCCGCGGCCGCATCGTCCCACACCGGCTCCGCGTGCGCGAGATCGACCGCGGCGGCCTGCGCCTGGATCAGGCACGCCAGGCCTTCCGCCTCGGATGCGTCCGGCTCGAGCAAACGGAAACGATCGATCGAGGCCTTCAGATCCGCCAGGCCACGATAGAGACCGGCATTTGAAATGGATGGCGTAAGGTGGCTGATCAGGGTTGCATTGCCGCGCCGTTTCGCCAGCAAGCCCTCGGACGGATTGTTCGAGGCATAGAGATAAAAATTAGGCAGATCGGCAATCAGCCGGTCCGGCCAGCATTTGCCCGACAACCCGGTCTGCTTGCCGGGCATGAATTCCAGCGCGCCGTGGGTGCCGTAATGCAGCACGGCGTCGGCGCCGAAATCCTCGCGCAGCCACCGGTAGAAGGCGGAGAAAGCGTGCGTCGGCGCAAAACCGTGTTCAAACAGCAGCCGCATCGGGTCGCCTTCATAGCCGAAGCCCGGCTGCACGCCGACGAAAACGTTGCCGAATTCGCGGCCAAGAATAAAAATCGAGCTGCCGTCCGACAATGCCCGGCCCGGCGCGGCACCCCAGGTTTTTTCAATCTCTCGCAAATGAGTCTCGCGCCGCACATGCTCATTGGCGGGAACGCGCGCCACCACATTGGCTACTGCGCCAAATCGTTCTGCATTCCCCGCAATGATCGATTGCCGCAGCGCGTCCACGCTGTCGGGCAAATCGACGCGATAACCACCACGCGCGAGCGCGTGCAGCGTATTGAACAATGATTCGAACACCGCGAGATAAGCCGCACTTCCGGTATTTCCCGCGTTCGGCGGAAAATTGAACAGCACGATGGCGAGCTTGCGGTCTGCCCGTGCGCGGCGGCGATTGCGGATCAGGCGCTCCACGCGCGCCGCCAGCATGGCGGCACGCTCGGGATGGGCGGTCATGGCGTGCCGATTCTCGTCGGTGTCGCCACTGCGTCCGCCAAACGTAATCGGCCCGGTGGCGCCATCAAGTTCCGGCATCGCCACCATCATCGTGGCCTCAACCGGCGTCAGGCCGCGGGCATCGCTCTCCCAATCGGCGAGCGTCTGGAATTCGACCGGATGCGCGGCGATGTAGGGAACGTCCAGCGAAGCGAGCGTGGTTTCCGCCGCCGCGGCGTCGTTGTAGGCCGGTCCGCCAACCAGGGAAAAGCCTGTCAACGACACCATCGCGTCGATCGTCGCATGGCCGTCACGAATAAAATACCGGTCGATCGCCTCGCGCGCATCGAGGCCGCTGGCGAACGCGGGGATCACCCGCAGGCCGCGCGCTTCCATCGCCGCGATCACGCCATCGTAATGGCCGGCATTGCCCGCCAGCACATAACTGCGCAGTACGAGCAATCCCACCGTTCCGGTGGTGCCGGCCGATTCTTCGGGAAGCGCAGGGGCGGGCAATCCGCCCAGATCCTCAAAAAGCTTGGTACCTGCGCGCGGATGATACAGCCCGGCATCGGGGTATTCGATCGGTGCCGCAGCCTGCACCGCGCGGCCCGCGCCGGCGCGCGGACCGCTGGCGTAACGGCCGACCAGCATGCGCATCATGTTGGCGAAATTTTCTTCCGAACCGGCCAGCCAATATTGCAGCGCCAGGAAATAGACCCGCACGTCCTGCGAGGTACCCGGAATGAATTTCAACAGCTTGGGCAGCCGCTTCAGCATCTTCATCTGCCCGGCGCCGGAACTGCCCGGGCCTTTCGCCTTGCCGCGCAGGCGTTTCAGCAAACCCGTAATGCCGCCGGCGGGCGCCGACATGTCCAGCTTGCCCATGCGGGTGAGTTTCACCACCTCGCCGGCGGACAGCGCGCACAGCACCGCGTCGCAATGATCACGCCGCGCGGTCATCGCCGGCAGAACGGCGCGGATATGCTCGTCGAGAAAAAGCTGGCCGCCAAACAGAATGTCGGCGCGGCTGATATCGGACACGCATTTTTCCAGCGCCACGCTGCTGGCGCCGAATTCATCGGCGCAGTGCAGGTACAATTCCAGGCCGGGCAATTCCTCGCGCACCTTTTCGGCCGCGTTATACAGGGCGCCCGCCATGTGGCTGTCCATGGTGACAACCACCAGGCGAACGGATACGGCGCTAGCGGGCGAAATGGGCTTTGGCATCGTAGAGTGTCTCTACCGTAATGGTGGCGAGGCCCTGAAGCTCGGCGAAACTCTCCGTGTTGCGGCGGGCCTTGCCGCGCACGAAG